>Ga0114956_1000674_pt1 | contig 25509 bp, 24 predicted proteins | sample MaitaG_FD_87304 | JGI IMG/M metagenome (GOLD analysis project Ga0114956, IMG submission 87304) | Marine algal microbial communities from Maine, USA - Maine_Asex2 metaG | ecosystem: Host-associated > Algae > Red algae > Unclassified | place: Maine, USA | collected 2015-01-05
GCCATATTTCCGCGTAAATTTCGGCGAATAGAACAACTATTCACCTCAATTGACACGAAAATCTGACTCAAAATCTCACACTCTCGCCTCGATCGTTATTCTCGGACAGGCTCCTAGGAGGCTAGAACTGCGCATCGCGGACAGCAGTAGCCACAATGCGTCTTACTGCCTGACGGGTCCTGCTCTCACTCTCGCTGAGCACAGGGCTCAGTGCTGACGTTGATATCGCGTTCCCGAGTTGCAAATAGGGGCGTATACGTTCCAGCGTCTTTGGACCAATACCACTCACCTCCAACAGCTGATCGATTGTCTGAAACGGACCGTTAGCAGCACGCCAGGCAACAATGCGCCGGGCTTTCTCCGGGCCAATACCGGGCAGCAGGTCGTCTAACTGTGCAGCAGTTGCCGTATTGATATCGAGCTTCTGGGCAGAACCGGCAGCCGCGTCGAGAATCGTGCCGGAGTCAGCTTGAGAAATCACGACTACACTCGACATAACTGCTGTGTCTGCCACCGAATGGTATCCCGATGAGGGTGGAGAGCGATTCTGGTCGTCTTGCGCCCTGGTACTGGATCTCTGACTGTTTTGTGCCATGGAGCTCTGTGCAAATAACACACAAGCTATTAGCAAAACTGAAGCTCGAATCCATTGAACAAGCAGTGAACCGTGAAAAGAGCGCAGATCAGGCGGTGATGTAGTGTTCATAACGACTTCCATGTCGTGTCGATAACATGTCAATACTGCCTACACTGCCGTGAAAATGATCGTTCCACAACTCCCACATCACGTTTTACTGGCAGTCCAACCAGTGATCAATCATGCGAACCCAGGTTTTACACCAGTTTTAGAACAGGTCTACGACGACACCAGAGGCGCAGAGCCAGGCTGGATATCTTGCCGGTCCGGAGATACCTGCCGCGCATGGCCTAACACCAGTAACAGAGCCAGCTGCGCGCCGAATATCAATGATGCAAGCAATAGGTGCAGCGGTTGCGCAAACATCGGCAAATGCAACCTGTCCATACTCATGCCAATCGCGATCGTACCCAACAGAAAAACTGCCAAAGCGATACTCAGGTTTCTGAGAATGCGCGAACTGGAATGGTTGAGCACTGACAGGATCAACCAGCCGTTTAAAATAACCAACGGTATGGCAAAGTACTTGTGCACACCAAAGACAAAAGGCAGATTGTCGATCCACAGATGACGGTTTGCGTAGTCGCTGCTACGTGCAATCAGATCGACAGCCTCACGCACCTGAGTGCCCATGACTAACTGTAACAATCCGACCACCATGGCCACAACCATCAGCGCATAGAAAAGCGTAGGCAGCCGCTCTATCTGGATATCGTTGTAGCGCTCGCGCGCCGATCTAACCAGTGCCGCTATGAGGATTCCCACAATAACTTGCGCCAGTAGCATGTGAACCGTAATCATGCCCGGATGCAGATTGCTGGCTACCACGCGAGACCCGAGCCAGCCCTGCACCCCTACCAGAATGAAACCCGCCAGAGATAACCAGAATACGCTGGCCTGAGTACGTCGGTACGGCACAGCGAAAACAAGCGTGGCCAGGATGGTAAAACCGGTGAATACGCCAAGCAATCGATTCAGATATTCGGTCCAGGTTTTACGCACGTTGAAGACTGTTTCAGCGTAACCCCTGTCCGCGTAGATCTGCTGGTAATCAGCCGGCAATTGCGATTCGCTGGTGGGGGGAATCCACTGGCCGAAACACGTCGGCCAGTCGGGGCAACCCATACCCGCACCGGTTGCACGGACAATCCCGCCAACCAGTATCAGAGCATAGATGGTGGCAATAGTGCCAGCGGCACACCACCAGAATCGTCGTTGTTTGGACACACTAGTCATAGACGGACCAAATTCACCTGATAATAAAACCGCATCACAGCGGCAACCCGCAGTGGCGGAGTCCTGAGAATACTACGCGATACGCAAGGCAACCCCGAACGGTTTTAGCGTCCATGCAGGCATTGGTGCGCAAGTGCACCTGCAAACTATTGTGGATTTTCAGATTCAACGCTGAACTTTTACGGCATCCGGCCGTACCCAATGCTTATGACATACTCACAGCACGATACCAACACTGAAACCACCAGCTGGGTTTCAGGTACGCTCAGCAAGACCTTAGTGTTAACCAAGGCGGTGCTTCTGGCAGCAGGTTTTGCGGCAACACCACTTGCGCTGGCTAGCAAAAACACGCCTGTTATGGGTGACGCACAGCATCGCCCTTCAGGTCATTTTTCAAAGCAGTCACTGAAAGGCTGGTCTGAACGCAGTTTCAAGGGCAACACAGAGTACAAGCTTGTCGACGATGGCGGCGTTACCGTGCTCAGAGGCCACACCAAAGGTCAGGCGTCCATTCTGTATCGGGAACAAACCGTCAATCTGCAGAAAAGTCCCATTATCAGCTGGTCTTGGAAGGTAGATCGCACGTTTGACGGTATCGACGAGCAAAGCAAATCAGGCGATGATTTTCCAGCCCGTTTGTATGTCGTGGCAAAGGTGGGATTTTTGCCATGGGAAACTCTGGCCATCAATTATGTCTGGGCCTCGAAAAAAGCCACAGGTGAGTCTTGGGCCAACCCGTTTACCGACAAGGCGAAAATGGTTGTGGTGCAGTCTGGCCCGGATAACGTTGGGCAATGGATACTTGAAGCGCGGGACGTGGAGGCGGATTTCAAAGAACAGTTTGGCACTGATATCGAAGAAATAGACGGTTACGCAGTCATGGTTGATGGAGATAATTCAAACCGTGAAGCCACTGCCTGGTTTGGCGAGATCCGGTTCAGCCCACGCTGATCAACGCCCCGGCTAGGGTTTTTACCGGTACTACAATGATGCCGGCGCAGCATGACTATAATAGGCTCCAGCAAAATCTGCGATCAGTCTGGCCTTGCCTGACTAATGCCGGCGACTATCTGTACCGGTAACGTTCTTGCAAGAGGCTCACCATGGCTCGACAATGTTTCAAATCACAAGTCACACGTATGCCAGCGCGCTTGGCATTCGCTGACTACCCGCCACTCGACAAATCACACAGCCGCAGTACCAGGTTGCCTGCTCGCCTGTTTTCAGGCACTCAGGTGTACCGTTGAGCGACAGCCGAGCCATCAGGCAGTTAAAAAAACTGCCACTCGTACAAAGTATCAGCAGCGAACTGTGGGACAAACTAACACCCTTCATTACCTTTGTTGATATCAAGGAAGGCGAAACCCTGTTTGCTGCCGGCCGTGAAAGTCAGAACCTGTATGTGGTTGTTGATGGTGAGCTAGGGCTCTATATGCCTTGTAGCACCTCTGGCGAAACGTTCTATCTGCAGTCGCGGAAAAAAGGCGATACGGCGGGTGATTTTGCGGTCTTGAACGGCGGTGAACATCTGGTCAGCGCCTTGGCGATCAAGAAGTGTCGAGTTGCCCTGTTCCCCCGTTTTGCTCTCGACCAGCTCGTCAATATTGATTCGGGCATCCTCGCTCACGTGTACGACGTGGCTGCGGATCTGTCGCGCCGCGCCACGCTGGCCAGCTCCTATCTGGAATTGTTTGGAGACGTCAGCCACGCCACCATGAACAGCTTGCTGGACAAGACCGTGATCAATCATTATCGCAGCGGGCAGATTCTGTTCAAAGAGGGTGATCCGCCTGATGGACTGTACGTGGTTGTGTCGGGAAAACTCATCGTCGAATCAACCAGTCACGATGGCACCATGCGCAAAATGGCCGTAGTGCAAGCGCCTGAGACCGTGGGCGAGCTGGCCTTGCTCGCCGACACCACTCGCAGTGCAACGGTTACCACGGCTCGCGAATCCACTGTTGCTCTGCTTAGTCGTGAGGACTTCGACACAATCATCGCAACAAAAGCTGATCTGCTCATGCGCCTGTCAAGGCTTGTGGTGCGACGGCATATAGACAGTGTCAATCGAGATTCGGACGCCGCCGAGGATCGCAGCTTTGTCATTATTCCACTGGATTCCAGGATACCCCTGCGACGCTTTGTACATCAGCTCAAACGTAGCATGCAGGAAATGGGCTCCACTTTATCGCTGGATTCCCGAAGCTTCGATACGCTTTACGGTCGAACGGGTGCATCGAGTACGCAGTTCGACGACGTCTTCAATTCTGCCATTTCCGAATGGCTGGACGATAAGGAAAATCGTTTCGACGCATTACTCTATGTTGCTGATCGCACCTGGAGCGCCTGGACACAACGCTGCGTTAACCGGGCCGACAGGATTCTGCTGGTGGCTAACGGCGACCCGGACAGCGCAGCGAGCCTGCGGGAGATGGAGCATCAGCTGGACGAGCTGTACGAGGATGCGCGCATCAGACCCAGCATCGATCTTGTGTTGCTTCACTCGAGTGAAACAGAGTATCCCGAACACACAGCACGCTGGCTCGACATTCGCTCACTAGACGCGTTCTATCATGTCCGACTCAACGACAGCCAGCACTTCGGCAGACTTGCCCGCAGATTGCGTAATCAGGCTCGTGGCATCGTGTTCAGCGGTGGCGGGGCTCGGGGTTATGCACATTTGGGCGTACAGCGCCTCATTGAAGAGCAGGCTATTCGGATCGACTATATAGGCGGCTCAAGCATGGGAGGGCTACTGGGAGCTGCCATGGCAATGGGACGAAGTTACAAGGACGTCAAGGCACTATCGGCGACTTTCGCCAGCAGAAAGGCTCTGTTTGACTACACATTGCCACTCGCGTCATTGATGAAGTCTGCCAAGCTCACCCGCTTCTGTAAAAACGTGTATCAGGATGTTCGGATAGAGGATCTCTGGACGCCGTTTTTCTGTGTGTCGTCCAACCTGGCCGATGGTAGGGAAGTGATACACGACCGCGGACCTCTGTGGAAGGTAGTACGCAGCACAATCTCGCTACCCGGGGTGTTTTCACCGGTGCCCACCATCAACGGTGATTTGTTGATTGACGGCGCTGTACTCAATACTTTTCCGGTAGACATCATGCTGGATCGGCTCAACGGCAAGGGCAACATCATAGGTGTGAATGTGAGCCATATCCCTGAGCAGTTTAATTACTACGATTTTGGTGCAACGCTATCCGGATGGGAGGTGTTGGTATCGAGAATAAACCCGTTTGTCGACACCATCCGTATCCCACGTATAGCAGAAACCCTGTTACGGGCAACCGATATAAAAAGTATTGAACGCCTGAACGAGGCCCGAAATGCGCTGGAAATTCTGGTAGAACCCAATGTCAGGTCAATATCGTTGCTCGATTTCAAATCCTATGCAAAAATCAGCGAGCTGGGCTATCAGGAAGCTCGGCGGGTATTTGAACGCAACGGCCTGACGGGGGCCACAGTAGACGAATCCATGCCACCGTTTAAAGCCGATCAAGGAACTTAACCCTAGTGATGCATAAAATTCCGGCCTAGGCGGCCCCACCCAGAACCGCATCTCTGCTTCTATAGCAGCATCTAAGTACCGGAGGCATGATTCGCGCTACCATGCGTCGCTGTTACTGCTTCACGCAGATCTGCCTTGCAGACACCTGTCTGCAATAGAGCCTCTTCACTTTTCCTGGTGTTTATCGAGCCATAAGCATGATCCAAGCAAGCACCGCGTACCAACCCGACATGAGCGACGAAGGCCTCATGCCTGCGCACGGAGTCGTCGCTGTTAATGAATTTGGCGAGTCAGTAGACGCACATATCCCGGGTGAGCTACCGCTGACCATCCGCGTTGACGGTATGGAGGTTGTGACACTCATGACACTCGGAACCCAACCCGAGGCACTGACACTAGGCTACATTCGCAACCAGAAACTTATCGAAGATATCAATCTGATCAAGTCTGTGGTCGTTGACTGGGATCGTGAACTGGTAGACGTCACCACCCATGCGGGGACCGGCATAGCGGACTGGCAGGAGAAAATGAAACGCAGGATAGTCACCAGCGGTTGTGGTCAGGGAACCATATTCAGTTGCACCGTAGACAAGCTCTATGAGGTGAGCTTGAACTCGCCCAGTCTGAAACAATCGGACATCTATCAGCTGATAAAAAACGTGGGGCAACTGAACGACGTTTACCGGGTATCCGGGGCAGTCCACGGCTGCGGGTTGTGCACGGCCACAGAGTCACTGATGCACATTGAAGATGTCGGACGACACAACGCCGCCGATGCCATAGCAGGCAGGATGTGGCTGCAGGGAATTGAAGGCACAGACAAGATTTTCTATACAACGGGCAGACTGACATCGGAGATTGTCATGAAGACAGCCTTCATGGGTATACCGACACTGTTGTCTCGATCAGGAGTCACTCAAATGGCGCTGGAATTGGCCAGAGAAATCAACATGACAATGATCGCACGCGCCAAGGGACGTCACCTCATGATCTATAACGGCCAGGAAAACATGAGCTTTGATGCCATCCCTCCCGAGCGCAGATCACCGCCACCCACTAAAGGCATGCGTGACCTGCCATAAGCGCCAGAGCCTAACTGCCCGTTGCAGCGTAATTACTGGTTCGCTCTTTCGAAGTCCAGCCTTGCGAGGCTTGCACGCTTTGATCGAACATGCGTAACACTTGCTCCTGACGCAGCGTGATTGCAGAGATTTTTTCAGCCGTATTAAGATGTAATTCCCGGCGAATATCCTGACGTCTTAACGCGCTGGCACGATACTCCAGGAATGTCTCTTCACTGCGTGGAGATTCCCCCGTGGCATCCTTGGCATACAGCGTCGTGTAACTGATGCGTGGCAACCGGCCTGAACTCAGACTGGCCACGAGACCACTGTCGTCCAGCAAATTGTGCAGGACGCGTTCGGAGAACTGTTCCTTGTTGACGTTTCTGTCGTAAAACAGGCTGATCAGGTTGGCTCTTTGCAGCATGTCCAGGTTGTATTCATGCGCCAGAATGGCCAGATTCTGTGTGGCATACATATCCTGATAGGTAAGCACTGTTTCCAGAATGGCAGAACCTGCGCGCAACCTCACCACATTCACGTGATGCGGCCGCGTCGAATATTCTGGATCCACCTCACTGGCCTTGATCTCGATCAGCAGTCGCTCAATCAATGGATTGACAATGCTGCCACGATCTCGTTGCGCCCAGTAGATCCGAGCTCCACTGTGCCGCCAGTGGCCGGTCATAAGTTCCGGGTCACGAATACCCTCTTCCAGCGACACCACGGTATCCAGCAACTTGATAACAATACCAGCCAGCGTGTAAGGCACCCCTGCTTCGGTGGCCTTGACGGTCATGTCTGTAAAGCGGCCGACATTGTATTGAGCCTGAGGCAATAGCAAGTGTGGTTGCTGCAACGTCAGTCTGGCCTTGCTGGCACCAGCGGTAATAACGGTGGAGTCGGTCAGTTCGGATACCATCGCGGCAATAGGACCACCAAAACGGAACTGGATTTTTCGTAACGAATGACCGTAACCGGTGACTCGCGCGGAGCCATCCTCAACGACGTCGTGCAACATGGCCAGCGTAACAATCAATGGCTCCAGTGCTCTGCCCAGGACGCGCTCTGCAATGGCAGAAATACGGAATGCGTGCGCGGCCATTGTGCTCAACGACTTGCGTCGGCCTTTTTCCAGAGACCGCATCATTTCCAGGCTGGCTATGTGCACGGCCTCAATCGAATTGGGTGCCTCTGAGGCTACAAAATATTCCATCACGGGTAAGTTGATGTGAACCTCGTGCACGGCCTTGCCGCGTCTGCCGGACAATCGCTCACGCTTGGCAGGATCGTCCAGTGCATCCCGAACCGCCATCAGCAAGGTGTTCCTGAGTGGCTCGCGTAACGCGTAGTGATCAACGCCGGGCAACTTGAAGGCTTGCGTAGTCAATGCGTAGTGCTTTTCGAGCAAAGGGCGCTCAGGAAAATCGGATAAACAGTCAACGCCAAGAGATTCCAACTCCCCACGCATATCTGCGTCCATAAAACTGATGACTTTGTCGCCAGCAGCGCGCGCCACCAGACGTAAACGACTGGCCTGAATTGCAGCGACTGCGGTGGCTATTTCCGGCGATGGTGGTTCTGGCGTGTCGCTGTGGGTTTCAACGGCCTCGTTGAAGGCCAGTAAATAGGTATTGATGGCAATGACCAGCTTGGCCACCGAGTCACCAAACCAGGTAAACAAGTAGGTGTCGTCAACAATTTCGTTATCCTGCGAGGAAAATGCACTGTACCGGTGGGCCTTTCCATAGGAATCCTGCAACATGGTGGCCACGATGATGTCGTGCGTCATGGCGCGATTGCCCTGTCCATGTGAGCCGTATAGCTTCACACCGAGCAGCATATTCGCCGCTAGCACCGCCTGATGAATGATCGGTTCGAGCTTGGGCAGCCTGTTGGTATTGATCATCCGGCTTTTACCGGCGCGGCGAATATCCAGCTCTTCCGGTATTATTGTGTCGGGGTCTATGTTCTGTTTTGCATAAAGCTCTGCTGCAAGCAAATCGCGACCACGCAACGTCTTGAACAATGCGGGAGGCAATGAGGATAGCGGAACCAGATGCTCGACCTCTTTTGCTATCCACTGACGCGACAGCGTGCCAGCTATGACACGCTCCATATCAGAGGTACCGGCCAGTACGCCATAGGCTCTGACGAGTTTTACAAGATCCGTGAGCGGATACGCACGCGCCACAATGGTATTTCCGGGTTAGCTAGCTGAACTTGGGTAGAGGATAACAATACAGTGGCCGCTTTGAATGTAACTTAAAGTCACCAGCCGGACGGTAATGTTCACGTTTAACGTAATAACCGCTCAAATACTCGACCACATCACTTTTGTCGCTCACGAAAGGTACCACTAGTTTCTCGTTGCAACACCTTGGGACAGGTGTTTTATCCCTACTATCCGACGATGTCGAAACCACTAATCGTGCACTGTCTTGGGCTTGTAATCACACAGATCTCTGATGAGGCAATCAGGGCACTTGGGCGTACGTGCCAGGCACATATAGCGACCATGCAGAATCAGCCAGTGGTGCGCGTCCAGCAAATAGTCACGGGGTACGAATTTGAGGAGCTTTTTTTCTACGGCCAGTACCGTTTTTCCCGGCGCCAGACCGGTTCGATTCGACACTCTGTAGATGTGTGTATCAACTGCCATTGTGAGCTGTCTGAAAGCCGTGTTGAGTACCACATTGGCTGTTTTGCGGCCAACGCCTGGCAATGCCTCCAGAGCTTCACGCTGCGCTGGCACTTCACCATTATGCAATTCACACAGCATCCTGCAGGCCTTGATCACATTGGCAGCTTTTGTGTTGTAGAGGCCGATGGTCCGGATGTAGGGTTTTATTCCCTCCACCCCGAGCGCAAGGATTGCGGCCGGCGTGTTAGCAACGGGATAGAGAAGCCGTGTCGCTTTGTTAACACTGACATCGGTTGCCTGAGCCGACAAGATAACCGCAATCAACAGCTCGAAAGGGTTGTCGAACAGTAGTTCGGTTTCTGGATGGGGATTCGCGTGCTTGAAGCGCCTGAACATTTCAGCGCGTTTTTCGTTGTTCATGTTCGACGTTGATAATACGGAGAAGATGTAACCTGATAAAGAGCGATATTGCAGACAGGTAACGCTGTACGGTATACAAGTATTAGAGTTGTGTGTTGTATCCCGTGAGAGTTAGCATTTCGTACTGAAGCACACACTGCGACAAGCCATAGAAAAATTACCCGTTACTTATGCGAAGGCCGCCGGAACCACCCTCGTCAGAACCCGACAGTACACGTGTTCTGGCCGCTTTGAGTCGAGTACTCAAATCTGACAAGTTTGTGTCAGCGCCGCAGATGTCGGCTTTTCTGCGCTATGTGGTCGAACAATCGGTTAATGGCGACAAGAAGCGCATCAAAGCATACACAGTTGCCGTTGACGCGCTGGGAAAACCGGATACTTTCGATCCGCAGAATGACCCGGTAGTCCGCGTGCTGGCCGGGCGACTCAGAGCCTCCCTCACAGCCTATTACGAAGCCCATCCAGACAGCGACGTACACATTCAGATGAAACCGGGTTCGTATGTTCCCAAATTCATTGACGCAGTGCTTTTGCCTGCTCCGATCGACAGTGCATCTGACGACCGCGCAGCTCTAGACGCAATTCGTGTCGACAATACGGTGGTTGCACCCACGTCCAGACCGCATGAAGACCTGTTAGTCAGCCCTTCTCCGGTGGCTGAACCTGTGAAGCCGAGCGCAGTTCACGATGAGCCTTCGCACATGAGCTCAGACGCTCGACAGCGCTCACATCAGGCAACAGCTAAAGCGGCGGTGCTGTCGGTTGCAGCATCGTTGATGAGATTCCCGGTGGCGGGCTTCGTGTTACTGGCGCTCGCCATTGGCATTTCCATACTGCTCACGGGCAGAATGCAGACTCAACAGGACAGCGACCTGGCAAACGCCGAACCCTTGCAAAGCCAGAACGTTCGAGCAACCAGTGTTCGTCAGCGTCCCGATCATGTCACCGTATTCGTCGATGCAAGAAGCGAGAGTGACACTCTGAGCGAACAACTGAATACCATTCTCAGCGGGGTTTTTCTGGAATCCAGCAAAATCCGAGTCTATCGTATTCTCGAGGGTCTGGAGACAGCGCGCTATTGGCCAGAAGATTATCTGGTGTCTCTGGACGTGTTGCCATTACCTACCGAAACGCGAATCAGCGTGCAGCTGGTTGATGCGCAAACCGGTCGGATCAGACATTCCGATAGCATCGCCCTGAGCAAAGAGGCGAATGAATCTCTTACCCGAGGTGAGTTGGCAAGCGTCATCGAGTTTGCACGTCATCTGGTTAGCGACGAAGGTCCTCTGTTACTCGACTATCAAGACAAGCGGATGACGTTACAGACTTCTGAAGAGTGATCAGGCGTGTCGACTCGATGAAAGACGTTACCTGTTACTACTCGCCGAAGCTTATCGATTCACCTTAGTATCGAAGCCGTGTTTGACGGAGTCGCTGTATGAGTATTTATCCGGAATCCCAACTAGGTATCTGGCTGAACACCCCTATCAAATTTCTCGAAACAACAGCCGGCCGCAATCTGCGTGCGGCTCGAAATGACGCTCTTTGGCGAAATGCTGCCAACGACTGTCAATACTCAGACGAGAGCAGTGCTGAGGGGAACGATGGTAATCGGACAGATCAACAGCCGTGTCTTCATCCGGACGAGTCGGAAGTAAGTCGTCAGTACCTGTCTGCGAGGCAACCGAGCGGAGTTCCGGCCCTTGCTCGCGGCTCAGTGGTGGGCTGGGATAACACTACTGGTGGCACACTTATCTATAGCGAGAGCCTTGGAACGCCAAGACTTCTGGACCCAGCTAAACAGGCGATGCATCTAAGCGCCAGTGTTATCTGGCGATGTTTGCGGAATTTTGCGCAGAAGCCTTTGTATACGCCGACTGGCAGCCGGACTAGGCCTTGGAACCGTTGGCGCTGATTTTTAGCGGTGGTGGTGTCGCAACAACAACTCCACATTCTCTGGACGCAGCCGCGGCCGCCATTTGAAGAAGGCGACTATCGCTAATGAATTGTTCAAAGCTAGCCGCAGTCGTCTTACCCAGTCTTGGCTCCAGAACGCCTGAGTCTGTATACAAAGCCGGCGAGTTACCCTCGGCATTGTCAGGCACAACAATGCAGGAAAGATAGGTGCGGTAGAGATCGATGAAATTGACCATTCGCATGAGCTCAAGGTCAGACTCGTGCTCACAGGCTGTCTCGACGATGTTGACCAGCATGCTGACAGCGGTCTTGATGCAAGTACTCGAGAGTTCATGACCGTGGGAATCTTCGTATGCTTTCGTACTCATTCGCTTACGCTATCCAGATAAAGTTAGTCTGCAAAAACCAAAGGCGGCATCCTTATCCGTGTTGTTACCGACCGAGAAACTACGTGACAAGTAACCAGTTGGCTGTGATATCAGCCTCGAAAACACATATAAAATCACGCACTTGGGGTCGATATTGCAGAAAAAATGCCAGTAACGTGTAACAGTTAAACAAACGCAGATAATTCACATTGTTTAACTTGGCATTTTTGAAATGGCCGCTGAAAAAGCTCAGTGTGCATCTCCGTTTCCCGCGATTTGTAGAATAGCTGACAGAAATTGTGTCATCGGTTTTTCCACTGTCATGTTTCAGATCTTCACATTTTATTGCAGGTATTTAACAGTTCAGCCGGTTTTTTGCAGCTTGCAGACGGCGTAGGTAATTTGTGTCACAACCCGGAATCGTTTCAGCCTTGTTTGTACTAATGCTGAACTAACCCGAATGGCACTTACTTGAGCTAAATCACCTCCAACTGTCATTCCCACGAAGGTGAGAATCCATGTGAATCGTGACATGCGTTCCCGCCTCCGCGGGAATGACGAGCATTCAATCTAACCCCGCAATAAACACTGGCTCAGACTCAGTAAGAGGAATTATTGGCCTGATCCGGGTGTATCTCGTCTGCGACCTCATCGGGATCTACGTCATGAATCAGGAGAACTTCTCGCACAATCTCGATATCACCAAGAATTTGTTCCACCCGGCCCGGAAAATCAAATTCATTGACGTCATTGCCCTTGGGCATGTAACAAAAAGCTGTCTTCAAGGCGTGTAATGCATGTTCGTCTATAGGATTCATAATGGTTCCAGCATGTCAGAGTGATTCCCGACATTGATATCGTGTGTGACTGAGTGCAGATGAGTGTAGAACAAGCTCACTTCTCCCTGCCCGCTCAATAGCTGCGCAGCTGCCCCACCAGAACCCCCTGAAAACTGACTCGACTCGCCTCGTAACGCATGGTCGCCATGGCACTGTTCTCCGGTATGAGTTCGACAACGCCATCACGTGTATCACCGAGCCTTTTCAACGTTGCCTCCTGACCATCGATGAGCGCGACGACAATATCTCCGGGCCTGGCCGAGTCTTGCTTACGCAAAATGACCGTATCGCCGTCAAGGATGCCAACGTCCATCATAGACTCGCCTGTGACCCTGAGCGCATAACGGTCTGGTCCGATGAAAAAGGCTGCCAGATCGAGGTAATTTGCATCCTCGATAGCTTCTATGGGCTGCCCTGCCGCAATTCTGCCCAACAACGGTATGCATCCGCTGGTGTCTCTGGCATTTTCTAGCTCTACCGGCAGCGCCATCGGATTCTCGACATTGGAATCCGGCTTTAGATGGCTCAGGGATGCCACTTTGTGCGGAGCCGGCAGCTGTTGGACATTGGATGCAGGCTCGGGCATGGCGAGCCCGACTATTCGAAGCCCACGCCAACCATTGCCATGTCGCTCCAGACGCCCCTTGGCGATGAGTGACTGAACATAACGATGCACAGTTCCCTTGGATTTCAGGCGCAAATTCACGGCGAGTTCCGCTATGGTAGGTGCTACGCCTTCGGCACGAATATGGCGTTCAATTGCAGCCAGAACACGGGCTTCCAGATGAGTGAGCGGGTTGAGTGATTCCATGAATGTTCTCCAAAGGTACTCCTACAGAATAGAGAACGTTTGGAGAAATTTCAACGGTTCGTTGATCCTGCCGCCGCTAAACCCCTTCAGTGCCCGGAAACAGATGTGATTTTTTCATGACGCAACTGCATAAATACGCTCAGCCCATCAAGAGTGGACTGGAGTTACCGTGGTGGTTCGCCAATCAGCAACCGCCGGTCAACGACAATTTCGAACAACGCATCGTTAGCCTGCCACAGCACGCACGCTGGCAGTCTACGCAGTTGCCGGGAATAGAGATTCGTGTACTGGAGTATGTGCCGGGTGACAAGACTCGTCTGACAGCCCAGCTCAGACTGGCACCCGATTTTTCGCCTGCAAAGCTTGGGGATAATCCGGACCTTGAAATCCTCATGCAACGTGGCGAGCTTGAATCTGCCATGGGCGTTTACCCCGCGGGGCTCTACCTGCGTCTGCCTGTCACCGGCGACAGCCATTTGCAGACCCTGACACTGCGTTGCGGTAACGATCGTGGCGGACAGCCGGACACCAGATCTGGCCAAGCAGCTCCAGCCCTGCTTTATCTTGCCGCCGGGCAAATGCTCACCACAGACACAGAGCTACGCAGACTGGATACCAGCGATGATTCAAGGTGGCTGCCGGGGCCTGTTGAGGGCACTCAAGTACTACCATTGCACGGGCACGGTACAGGAAACGTCATGCTGATTCGCTGGCTGGCTGATGTAGCCTTTAAACCCGGCCTTGATCCAATGGGTGAAGAGGTACTGGTACTTCACGGCAAACTGCACGATGCGCAAGGTGAATATCCGGCTGGTAGCTGGATTCGGAACCCCATTGCTGCCTGGCAGTCGTGGGGTGCTGTGGCCGGCACTGTGGTCTATTATAAGAACGGACACTTTGCCTCCCCCACTGATTTGACGTGACCGTATCTGCCACCCTGCTTCAAGACCCTTCGAGGCTGGCAGCATTCATCAAGAACACAGCCCGCACGCTGGGATTGTCGCGTTGCGCCATCACCGATACGCAACTGGATGAACACGAAACTCACCTGCTGAACTGGCTGGATGACGGCTTCCATGGCGAGATGCACTACATGGAAAGGCATGGCACGAAACGCAGCCGCCCTGCCGATCTTGTAGAAGGCACACAGCGCATCATCTCGGTTCGTCTGGATTATTTCCCGCCGGAGGCCGCAGATGCGTGGGCTGTACTGCACGATCCGAATGCTGCCTACATCTCCCGTTATGCGCTGGGTCGCGACTATCACAAGGTGCTTCGCGCACGACTACAGAAACTGGCTCACCACATCACCGAACAGGTAGGTCCGTTTGGTTACCGCGCGTTCACAGACAGCGCACCTGTACTGGAAAAAGCACTCGCACAGAAAGCCGGGCTGGGCTGGATCGGCAAGCACAGTAATTTGCTAGCGCAGGATGCAGGCAGCTGGTTCTTTCTCGGTGAACTGTATACAGACTTACCGCTGCCCGTTGATCCCCCTCAGCAACAATCGCACTGTGGCAGCTGTAGTGCCTGCATTCAGGCTTGCCCTACTCAGGCCATCGTCGCACCGTATCGCATCGATGCACGGCGCTGTATTTCGTACCATACGATCGAATTGAAAGGCTCGATACCCGTCGAATTTCGCAAAGCCATGGGCAATCGCATTTACGGGTGTGATGATTGCCAGCTGGTTTGCCCGTTCAACAAGTTTGCCAACGACACGCAAGTGGATGACTTCGCCGTACGCCACAATCTGGACAGCGCATCCCTCGTCGACTTGTTCAGCTGGAGCGAAGCGCAGTTTGGCGAGCGCATGGCGGGTAGCCCGATATACAGAATCGGACACGAGCGGTGGTTGCGTAATATTGCCGTTGGGTTGGGTAACGCACCATCTTCGCCTGCGGTTATCAACGCGCTTGAACAACGCAAGACCGACCCTTCCCAATTAATAAGAGAGCATGTGGAGTGGGCTTTGCAGCAGCACTGTCTATGAGTGGGCGATACAAGATAAGTAATTATGTTGATCGCTACATTAAAAGGCCCTGCACTTTTACCACCAGTTACAGCATTTTTTGCAAAAACACCGCGTGCCCACTGGTATCGTCAAGCTTATAGGCGGCAAAACCAAATCGTTCATAGCTCCTACGCGCGGTGTCATTGCCCGTCAATACCTCCAGCGTGATCTTGCAGGCACCTCGAGCATTCGCTTCACGTTCAACGAACGCCAGCATCTGTTGGCCTACGCCCTGCCCTCGAGCTTCGGGAATCACAGCCAGATCGTGAATGTTGATCAATGCCTTACAGGCGAACGTAGACAACGTTGTAAAACAGTTGGCCAGTGCCACGGGCTTGTTATCCAGAAACCCAATCGCGGAAAAAGCACCTGGGGTGGCCGCCATTGCAGCGGCCAGATGTTGCTTTGCATAGTCACTCAAGGGTGACGCACCACCCATCGGATCGTGAGCGTAGTTATCAAGCAGCTCTACAACAATTTGGCCGTCTTGCGCATTACTCCAGTCGGCCAGCCGTATGAGCACTTCGAGTTTTTTCTGGTCGGTCATGGCGAAACACATCCTGTCGTCTGCCGAGCACTATAACAGTCAATCCGGCTTGGTTTTCCGGGCTAATTCGTTTTGCGCTCGCAGCTCGTTGAGCCGTTCGCGAATGCGTATTTCCAGGCCGCGTTCAACCGGTTCGTAAAACGTGGCAGCTGGCAGTGTATCGGGAAAGTACTGTGCACCCGCAGCAAAGCCATCCGCTTCGTCATGCGCGTAACGGTAGCCTTCACCGTGGCCCAGCTCACCCATCAATATAGTAGGCGCATTTCGCAAGCTCATGGGCACCGGTTGAGTGCCGGTTTCACGTACATATTTCATGGCTGCCTTATAGGCGTTATACACAGCATTACTTTTGGGTGCACAACTCAGGAACAGGATGGCGTGAGCAATGGCCAGCTCCCCTTCTGGAGTTCCCAGACGCTCATAGGATTCCCAGGCATACAATGCCAGTTGCGCAGCCCTTGGATCTGCGTTGCCAATATCTTCCGAGGCGAAACGCAACACACGGCGCGCTATAAACAACGGGTCACAGCCTCCGTCTATCATGCGGCAGAACCAGTACAGAGCTGCATCCGGATCGGAGCCCCGCATGGATTTATGCAAGGCCGATATCTGGTCGTAGTAATGATCACCCCCTTTATCAAACTGGCGCAATGAATCGCGAGTCACTTCCTTGATTACAGCTTCATCGATAACGCGCTGGCCGTTCTCTGTTCGCGCACAGTCTGCTGCGAGTTCGAGTAAAACGAGCGCGTGGCGTGCATCACCATCGGCAGTCCTCGCCAGCAAATCCCGGTACGGTGCTTCCATGATCAGATCCGAATCTCCCAGACCCCGATCCTGATCGTCGAGTGCCCGATCAACGATCTGCCGGATATCATCCTGTTCAAGGTGCTTCAGCACATAGACCCGCAAACGGGACAACAGAGCGTTGTTCAATTCGAATGAAGGATTTTCGGTGGTGGCACCGACAAAGAAAACAGTGCCATCCTCAATGTGCGGCAGAAAGGCATCCTGCTGAGACTTATTGAAACGGTGCACCTCATCGACAAACAAAACGCTACGTTGACCGAGTGTGTTCAACCGCTCCTTTGCTTCACTGACACGTTCGCGAATATCCTTGACTCCGGACAACACCGCAGACAGGCTCATGAAGTGCGCATCACAATGGCCTGCAATCATTCGGGCCAACGTGGTTTTTCCGGTACCGGGCGGCCCCCAGAAAATCATCGAATGCAGTCGGTTATTCTCCAGTGCCTGGCGCAATGTGCTGTCTGCACCGAGCAAATGCTGCTGACCTGAAAACTCATTCAGGCCACGCGGCCGCATACGGTCCGCCAGAGGGCGAACAGAGTCATCTGCGCCGAACAGCTGCCCGCTACTGGCCATCCAGTCCTATCACGTCAACACCATCAGGCACATTGAATACGAACAGCTCATCGGCAAGCTCAACACCTGACTCGACATCACTGAATACGATCTGCGTGGCCTGACCAAAATTATCGCGAAGCTCCATGGCAGCCAGACCTCCATCCGTCATGCCTATAAAGATCTGTTCGAAATCCGAAGTCTCTGCTTTGGGGGTGAGTTCCAGCCAGTCGATACCCTCTACGGCGCCGAGCTCAACGATGGCAAATGCATCATCGAGTGGCGTTGCCCGCATGAGCAATGCCAGTGGTGTGCCAGCGACTCGTTCAGTGATCTCGTTGACAGTGACTTGTTCGAGCTCCTTGTCGTACATCCAGATACGCGTGCCATCCGCGATAATCAGCTGCTCCTCAGGCTCGCTGTAGGTCCACACAAACCGGCCTGGACGTTTCAACTGAATAGTGCCTATGGAACGCTGTAACGGTTCAGAGTCTGAATCGTACAAGGTTTGCTCGAAATCCGCCTGAAAGGTTTCAACGTCACTAATGAATGTCTCGAGCTGGTCGAGTGCGGTTTGCGCCGCCACCATCGGACTGCACACGCACAATGCCAGTGCCAGCGTAACGTGACGCCAGTACCTGTCTGTTGCACGGGTTGAAAATGTGTTCATTCGCAAGCTCGGGAGTATGTAGGGCTAGCCTGGCGGAGGGGCCAGCACTTCGCGGGTTCCACTGGATGTCACCTGACTGACCACGCCAGCTGCTTCCATTTCTTCCACCATTCGCGCCGCCCGGTTGTAACCTATCTTCAAGCGACGCTGTACGTAGGAGATGGATGCTTTACGAGACTCCAGCACGATGCAGACAGCCTGATCGTAAAGCGCATCAGACTCGCCTCCCCCGCCTTCAGTTTCGCCGCCTGAAATTCCCGGTATGGACGCCATGTTTTCCTGCAGAATCTCTTCGATGTAGTTGGGCTCGCCGGTCTGCTTGATATGTGCAATAACGTTCTGCACCTCATGGTCATCAACGAACGCGCCATGAACACGAACTGGCAGCGCTGTGCCAGGTGGCAAGTACAACATGTCACCGTGTCCCAGCAAAGACTCTGCGCCACCCTGATCAAGGATAGTGCGTGAGTCGATCTTGGACGACACCTGAAAGGCGATTCGCGTAGGCACGTTTGCCTTGATCAGACCAGTGATGACATCCACAGACGGTCGCTGTGTTGCCAGTATCAGATGAATCCCGGCAGCACGCGCTTTTTGAGCGATACGCGCGATGAGTTCTTCGGCCTTTTTGCCAACCTGCATCATCATATCGGCAAATTCGTCCACAACGACCACAATGAACGGCATAGGCTCGAGTGTGGGAGGGGCCGCAGTGGGTGTCAGTGATAACTCCGCCTGATACAACGGGTCAACGATAGGCGTGCCCGCTGCAATCGCCTCATTGACCTTCTTGTTGTAGCCAGCGATATTCCTGACCTTCAATGCAGCCATCACCGTGTAGCGTCGTTCCATCTCACCCACACACCAGCGCAGCGCGTTGGCAGCCTCTTTCATATCGGTTACCACCGGAGCCAACAGATGCGGTATGCCGTCATAGACATTCAGCTCAAGCATCTTGGGATCGATCAGGATGAGTCGAACATCCTTGGCCGTCGCTTTATACAACAAGCTGATGAGCATGGAATTCACCGCCACGGATTTACCAGAGCCCGTTGTCCCTGCCACGAGCAGGTGTGGCATGCGACCCAGATCAGCAGTGACTGACTGACCACTGATGTCTTTGCCAAGGGCAAGGGTCAATGGTGACTTTTTTTCGATGTACTCGGGTGACTGCAACATCTCCGTCAGTTGAACGATTTCCCGATGCTCATTCGGCACCTCGATACCGATGGTGGATTTACCCGCGATAACCTCAACCACTCGCACACTCACCAAAGACATGGATCGGGCGATATCCTGCGACAAGCCGGTGATCCGGCTCGCCTTGATACCCGGTGCCAGTTGCATTTCGAAGCGCGTGATGACAGGGCCTGGGTGTACCGCAACGACCTCTACCGTGATTCTGAATTCTGCCAGCTTCTCTTCCAGCAGCCTCGACAACGCTTCAAGGTCAGCATCTGAAAAACCTGGCCTCTGCGGTTCTGGCGCATCGAGTAAAGACAGAGGCGGCAAGTCTGAATCGGGTACATCCAGAAACAGTTTTGTCTGTTTCTGATCGACAACGCGAGGCTTGATGGCAATTTTTTTCTTGCGTGCGGCTGGATCTACGGTTGGCAGTACCCTTTCATGAACCGGTGGCGCAACAGCAGGCTTCGCTGGTACTTTGGCTTTGGATGGCGGTGCTGGCTTATCCAGATCATCCAGTGCACTGGCCGTAGCAATATCGATCGGTGTGGCATCTTCAGTCACATCCATCAGCAAGGCGTCGGCCTCTTCCATGGATTGATCCAGCGCATCGATTCGCTGGCCACCCGTACGTGCACCGGCCATATGCCGAGCAGCATCAGCACTGGCTCGTGCTTTTTCCCGTGCCAGTGTCAATGCGGCGGCCAGACCGGTTTGCGGAGGATGCTCGGCATCGATATCAAGCAGCGGATCGAGATCAGGGACGGATTGGCTTCGAATGGTTCGCTGACGTCTGGCAGGTGCTGATGGCTGATCGGCATCGGTGTACATGGACTGCAAGCGCGCATCACGAGCACGATCCGCCGCCTTAATTTTCGATTTCTCTGACTGTGCTTCAGACAAGGAGGTAAAACTGCTGTTGAGTTTTTCGAAGAGCCGCATCACCGCCGCACCAATGGACTCTATCAACTGAATCCAGGAGGTACCAAACGCCAGTGTCAGACTGCTGAAAAAGACCGCCAGCAGCAACAACGTAGTACCCAGATGATGCAGAAAATCGACCAGACGCCATGCCACCGCTGTCCCCAGAATACCGCCACCAAAGGTGTTCTTGGGCAGCGCGCCTTCGGGCACACCAAAATGCAGATCAGCCAGACCACTGGCACTGATCAGCATTAGTGCCACCCCGGTAATACGGATAAAGGCAAACGGCCGATAAGTGGTGCTATGGCGTCGCTGGTCACGGAACAACAGCCAGCCGCTAACACCAAGAACCAGCGGTACCAGATAGGCCATGAACCCGAACATAGACAAAGTGACGTCAGCAAACCACGCACCGACCCGCCCCACACTGTTCTGGACAGCCTGATCAGCGCCGGTGTGTGACCAGCCGGGATCGTTAATGTTGAACGTGGCCAGAGCCAGCACAGCAATCAAGGCTGCAAATACACAGACAATGCCGCCGACCTCACGCAGCAGGCGCCCCATCTGCCCGAGTGCCTGAGTATCTGCCAGCGATGCTGCAACCGCTGCTCGGCTCTGTGCAGCCGTCAGTTTTTCGGGGCTCTTGCCAGAATCGGTTCCGGTAGCGCGCCGTGTTGCTGTCGCACGTCGGCTTGCAACCCGATTGGACGCCTTGCTGCCAGTAGCCGCTTTGCGTGCAGCGGGCGCTTTCTTGCGGCGAGCCGCTGCGCGCTTTTTGGTTGCTTGAGCCAAAAAAGGTGTCCTGCCATCGATAGTTAAGGACATCACCACCCGAAATACTAAAGGGATAGGGCTACATGATGCGCTGAACCTAAAAGTGTAGCAGAGCATCAGCAATGCACTTGCCGCTTGATAAGAGATAACAGGTACTATTCGCGGTCGAAACCAACTTGTTCAGGAAAGCCCACAACATGCCTGCCCCCCGTCATTGCAAGCTACTCATACTGGGTTCCGGACCCGCAGGCTACACGGCCGCCGTTTATGCGGCTCGCGCCAACTTGAGCCCAGTGCTGGTCGCTGGCATGGAACCTGGCGGCCAGCTCACGACAACCACTGATGTCGACAACTGGCCTGCCGATGCCATGGGTGTTCAAGGTCCAGAGCTGATGGAGCGATTCAAACAGCACGCTGAGCGCTTCGAAACAGAGATCATCAGTGATCACATTGAATCCGTGGACTTCTCGGTGCGCCCCTTCCTGTTGAGCGGTGGCAGCGGCCAGTACACGTGTGACTCCCTCATCATCGCCACCGGTGCCAGTGCCAAATATCTGGGGCTGCCTTCGGAAGAGGCGTTCAAGGGACGCGGTGTTTCGGCATGTGCCACCTGCGATGGTTTTTTCTACCGTCAACGCAAGGTTGCTGTTATCGGAGGTGGCAACACCGCAATAGAAGAAGCCCTGTATCTGTCCAACATCTGCAGTGAAGTGGTACTGGTGCATCGCAGGGATTCCTTGCGAGGTGAAAAAATCCTGCAGGATCGGCTTTTCGAAAAGGCGCGCTCCGGCAACATCACCATCATGTGGGATCACACTCTGGATGAGGTGCTGGGTGATCAGAGCGGCGTAACCGGTATGCGTGTTCGTCATGTTGATACCGAAAAAACAGAGAATATCGATCTACACGGCGTGTTCATCGCCATCGGGCACAGTCCTAATACTTCGCTGTTCACCGATCAACTGAGCATGCAGGACGGCTACCTGCACGTACTTGGCGGTAGCCAGGGAAATGCCACGGCCACCAGCGTACCGGGTGTTTTTGCCGCTGGCGACGTCATGGACCATGTGTATCGTCAGGCAATTACCTCCGCCGGTACCGGGTGTATGGCGGCTCTGGATGCCGAGCGGTATCTGGAGTCGACCACTTAAGGCCGGCATTGCCGATACACGTGACACAATTTTCCGAGGGGGACGTACAAGCGTCCATGACACCCAACCTGCAGATAGAAGTTCGTGATTCGCTGGCGGACATTACGCCTGCGCAGTGGAATGAACTATCCAAGGATGGCAACCCGTTCCTGCGTCATGAGTTCCTGCACACGCTAGACGCCACCGGCTGTCTGGGGAAAGCGACCGGCTGGTATCCACGGTATTTCTTGCTATGGGCAGGCGAGGAAGACAATCAAGAGCTGGTCGGCGCTGTGCCAGCCTATGTGAAGACCAACTCCTACGGTGAATTCGTGTTTGACTGGGCTTGGGCAGATGCCTACCAGAGCCATCAGCAGGAGTATTACCCGAAGCTAGTCTCGAGCATTCCCTTTACACCAGCGACCGGCAGAAGAATACTGATCCGTTCGGACATGCCGCTAGATGACAGTATCAAAATACTGGCATCGGCTGTCCGTCAGTTTGCTGACTCCCAAGATTATTCTAGCGTGCACTACCTATTTCTCACAGAAATGGAAAGCCGCATTCTGTCAGCAGTATTGCCTGTTAACTCAGGTGCCCCGTCAGCCGACAACGTCGACAGTGGCAGTGAAAGCTCCGAATTGACCGGTGTTGAGACTGCTACAGATCATCTCAGGCGTATCGACTGCCAATATCACTGGCACAACAACGATTATCAGGATTTTGATGGCTTTCTCGCACGCTGCACGTCAAAGCGACGCAAAACTATCCGCCGCGAACGACGCCATGTCAGCGATGCCGGCCTGCGCCTTGAACAACGGCGTGGTAACACTCTCACCGAACGTGAGTGGCGCTGGGTCCACGGCTTCTATCAATCTACATTTGATCGCAAATGGGGTAATCCATCACTTACGTTGTCTTTTTTTGAGACGATAGGCGAACTGATGGGTGATAAGATATTGATCGTGTTTGCCTATGACGACAATGACGGGATACCAGAGTGGCCGGTAGCATGCTCAATCATGTTTATTGGCACAGACACGCTGTATGGTCGTTTCTGGGGGTGCCGTGCCGAACACAACTCGCTACACTTCGAAGCGTGTTACTACCAAGGTATCGAGTATTGCATAGAGCACCACATTGATAATTTCGAACCTGGAGCTCAAGGAGAGCACAAGATCACCAGGGGCTTCGTGCCCACTATCACACGGTCTGCACACTACATCCGGCATCCTGGATTCCGTGACGCCATAGCGAATTATCTTGCACAAGAGACGCCGCATGTAGAACAAAGGTGCGCTGGGCTCACCGATTTGCTACCGTTCAAATCTGATTCACTGACTTTGTAACTTAGTATGCCTATACCGTTTTTGGCCCCAGATGATGATGTAACGCCATTTCCGATGGTGTGCACATCCCTGAGCGAGCCAAACGGACTCCTGATGGCCGGTGGCAACCTAAGCCCCAAACGCTTGTTAGCGGCTTACAGAGCCGGAGTATTCCCGTGGTACGAGGCAGGAGAACCCATTCTGTGGTGGTCTCCCGACCCTCGCTGCATCATATGGCCTGATGAGCTGAGAATTACGCGCAGTCTGTCCAAGACAATCCGTAACGGTCAATTCGAGGTTACCGAGAATCTGGCCTACCGCGAAGTGATGAAGCAATGCGGCGCTCCTCGCAAAGGTAGCAGTGGCACCTGGGTGACCACCGAGATGATCGACGCCTATTGCGAACTTAATCGCATGGGCGTGGCCAAGTCACTGGAAGTCTGGATGGGGCACCGTCTGGTAGGTGGCCTGTACGGTATTGAGATGGGCCGTGTATTTATCGGAGAATCCATGTTTTCCACAGAAAGAGACGCCTCCAAAGTGGCCTTGGCCCACCTAGCTCAATCAGGTAACTACAGTCTGATCGACTGTCAGCTTGAGACGCCGCATCTCAACAGTATGGGTGCCGTCACCATCAATAGAGAGCTCTACATCGAACTTCTCAACAAATACGGGGATTTTGCAGTGGATACTGTGACGCAAATGCGAACCCACTACGCCTGATTCACCCGTTGTTTCGAACCGGGGACTCACCGCAACCCGGTGAATCCCGCAAGATCAATCTCAGATGTGCGCCAGAATGGCTGCCTTTACCGCAGCGAGTTCCGCAGGTACCGTCTGCACAGATTCCTGCCCCCGAATGGCAATATCCGGATCTTTCAGACCGTGACCAGTCAATGTGCAAGTGATCAGACTACCCGCTGGTATTTTGCCAGACTTGATATCACGCAATGCACCGCATACCGACACCGCTGAAGCAGGCTCACAAAAGACCCCTTCCTTCTTTGCCAGCAGACTCTGAGTGGCCAGAAGCTCGTCATCGCTTATCTCATCGAACCAACCGCCCGACTCACTGACCGCTGCATGTGCCAGGTCCCAGCTTTGCGGGTTACCAATACGTATGGCCGTAGCCAGCGTTTCGGGCTCGCTAACCGGTTCATTGCGTAAAAATGGCGCAGCACCATCAGCCTGATAGCCAACCATGGCAGGTCTGCTGCCCGTTAGCGGGTTGTCCAGATAAGGACAATCGCCATTACACAGCGTGCAAGAGGCCGTATTGTGACCGCAGGCTTCACTAAAACCGATCCAGTAACCGGAGATATTGCCGGCATTGCCCACCGGAATACAGTGATAGTCAGGCGCTCTTCCCAGCGACTCGATGATCTCGAACGCCGCCGTTTTCTGTCCCTGCAAGCGATAGGGATTAATGGAGTTGACGATAGCCACAGGCGCTTCAGCCGCCACCTCCTTAACCAGACGCATGCCGTCGTCGAAGTTGCCTTTGATTTGCAGTACTACCGCACCATGTGCGATTGCCTGAGCCAGCTTGCCCATCGGGATCTTACCTTCAGGAATAAGCACGAATGCCGTCATGCCGGCTCTTGCAGCATAAGCTGCAGCAGCGGCCGAGGTGTTGCCCGTTGATGCGCACACAATGGCTTTGGCACCCTCTTCAGCCGCCTTACTGACAGCCATTGTCATGCCGCGATCCTTGAACGAGGCTGTGGGGTTCAAGCCTTCGAACTTGACGTAGATCTTGCCGGTAAAGCCGATATCAGCAGGAATATTGACCAGCTGAATCAATGGTGTATCACCTTCATTTAGCGAGACAACCGGGGTATTGTCATTGACGGGAAGCCGATCCCTATACCGATCAATCAGGCCCGTATAGTGAGCGGGGCGACTAGAAGGTGCAGACATGTTGAAAACTCGGGTGGATGTAACAAAACAGAGTGGTAGCGCGATCAGCGTAACAGGCAGAGACCTACAAGGACTCTACGCGTATTCGGGTTATGGGTTGCGTAATGGTATCGAGCGTCTCGATGCGTTCAATGGCTTGCTCGACCAGCCCCTCGCGGACTCGACGGGTGAGCAGGATGATGGGCACGACCGGTGA
>Ga0114956_1000680_pt1 | contig 25443 bp, 17 predicted proteins | sample MaitaG_FD_87304 | JGI IMG/M metagenome (GOLD analysis project Ga0114956, IMG submission 87304) | Marine algal microbial communities from Maine, USA - Maine_Asex2 metaG | ecosystem: Host-associated > Algae > Red algae > Unclassified | place: Maine, USA | collected 2015-01-05
CGTCGCAGGAATCGGCGTCGCAGTCTGCGGAATCGGCGTCGCCGTCGGCGGCACGGGCGTCGCCGGAATCGGCGTCGCCGGAATCGGCGTCGCCGTCGGCGGAATCGGCGTCGCCGTCGGCGGCACGGGCGTCGCAGGAATCGGCGTCGCCGTCGGCGGCACTGGTATTGCGGTCGGGGGCAAAGGCTCGCAGCCGATGATCGTGATGGCGACCGTCGCGATCGCGAAGTCCCCATCGACGTCGGTGGCCCGGTACTGATATAGGCGGGTGTCGCACTCGGCGGCAACACCGGTGATCAGGCAGCCCGAACGGGCGAGACCAACCGGGTACCCCCCGAACTCACGCGTGCGAACCGTGGTGCCGTCGCCCGGCGCATCGTTCAGGCAGATATCGAACGACACCTCCTCGCCGACAACACCAATGAACGCGTCGTTTCCGACCTCGGGTACCCGCGAGGCCGCGACCTCCGATACGGCAACGTCAAAGGCAACAAGATCGGTTTCGTCAGCAACAACTGCGCCGGCAGAACCAGCGAAGAACGTCAGACCGACACCCGCGGTGACGGCAACAATGAGGCCCAGTAGGAATACCCGTAACGGCACCCGTTGGGATAGGGAGACTCGATGGCCAGCCCGGCAGCGGCTTTCCAGCATGACAACTCCTTCAATTTTTTGGGTTTCCGGCTGAGACTACCCTATTTGGGTCACGAGCCACCACAAGGTCACAGGAATTCGTCAACGACGATCCGAAAGTTGCCCGACCACGAAGAGAACTCACGAAACCGCACGGTCACTGGGTTTGTGTTCCAAACGACAGCTCGAGCGGTCGAGAAGTTCCACTCAGCGCACATCCGGCGCCTTCCTTCGTTGACCCGCCAAGGTTGCCCCGACCTTACCCACGATGGGTGGCCAAGAAAAGTCGGGGGCAGCGTTAGCAGGCACCAACCTTGCCGACACCGGGGCCCTGATAACACTCATCGGCATCGGCGCCGCCATCGAGATCGTCGTTGCCGAGCTGGCCGTAGAGCACGTCGCGCCCGTCGTCGCCAAAGAGACTGTCGTTGCCGCTGCCGCCTTGCAACCGATCGTTCCCAGCGCCACCAAAAGCCTCGTCGTTGCCACCGGCCGCGTAGAGTTCGTCGGCTCCGGCCCCGCCATACAACTTGTCGTTGCCGGGTTTGCCGTAGAGGGCATCGTTGCCTGCTCCGCCAAACAACGTGTCGTTCCCACCGCCACCCTGCACGCTGTCGTCGCCGGCGCCGCCATCGACTCGGTCGTAACCCGGACCCGCCATGAGCGTGTCGTTGCCCGCGTCGCCGCTGATGTTGTCGGCCCCGTATTGCCCATAGACCGTGTCGTCGCCGTCGCCAGCGGAGATGGCGTCGTGGCCGCCGTCGCCGTAGATCAGATCGTCGCCGGCAGCTGCGACGATCTGATCGTTTCCGGCTCCGCCGTAAATCACGTCTTGGCCTTCGCCAGCGCAGATGAGATCATCGCCACCGAGGCCCCGAATTGTGTCGTTCCCGTCGCCGGCCCAAATCACGTCGCGGTCGTCCGTGCCGTCGAGGGTGTCCGCACCTCCCGTGCCGATAATCGTCGCGGGAACCCCGGCACACAAAACCGTAGGTAGCGGCACTGGCGTCGCCGTCGCAGTCGGGGCTGCCGCTGCGCCGGGGTCGAAGATGCCGAGGTCTTCATAGTTGCCGCCAAGCACGGCGGCGCTATCGGCGGCGAGCCAGCCGTCGAGCATGGTCGCGTACATCGACCGGAAGTCAACGGTGTGATGCAGGTCGCCTTCGGAGTCCGTGCGATCGAGGTTCGGCAGTTCGCCATACAGCCCACCGCTAACCGGCGCTCCGATCGCGAGCGCCATCGATGCGGTGCCATGGTCGATGCCGTTCGAATCATTCGCGGTCCAGCTGCGCCCGAATTCCGAGAACGTCATGAGCGTGACGTTGCCATGGAACTCGGGTCGAAGCCGCTCGAAGAACCCGGCGACGGCCCGATCGAACTGGCCCATGAGATCGGCGTAAGTGCCGGGATGGTCGTCGTGGGTATCAAACGAACCGTCAAAGTTCGTCGACAGCACGCGCGCCCCCAGGTCGAGGTTGATGGTCTCAGCACAGATCGCGAGGTTAAGTTCAATACCTTCATACGGAAGGTCGGCCTCATAGATCGGGGCGACCGTTTCGGCCGCTCGCACGGCGTTGGCAGTGTTGCCGGCAGCGGCGTCGGCCCACGGTCCGCGCCCCAGCGATTCCTCATCGAACCGCTTGATCGTGTTGACGACCCGGGCCTCCCATGCATGGGGGTTCGCTCCAAGAAGCGTGCCGACCGAGGGCAGACCGGTCACCACCGAGGAGCGCCCAATCATGTGCAAGGGAACGCCCGTGTCGCCAACGTTCACGCCGCCCATGAGGCCGTGGCCGGCATCGTCGAGGTACCGGCCCAACCAACCGGTGAAGTCCGTGCTGACGCCGTCGCGAGTGCCTCGCATCCAGGCCGCCATCGAGCTGAAGTGGCTGCGATCGTCGATCGGGTCGCCAATGCCTTGCACGACCGCGACGTCGCCGGCCCGATACCGCCGGCCGAGCTCTGTTAACTGCGGGTGCCAGTACAAACCACCGTCGCCGAGGGAAATCCCCTCTGACGGCGTAATCGCCAACGACCGACGTTCGTCTTGGTACTGGCCGCGCTCCGCGGGCGCCACCATCGAGAAACCGTCGTTGCCGCCGCCCATCATGATGACGACAAGGATGCGATCGTTCGGGCCGAGCGCTCCGGCCGCCTTGGGTCGAAACAGACCGCCGGGTCCGAACTCCACCGCGGAGACCGCCGAGGCCGCCAGCAGGCCCTGCAGGAACCGGCGCCGCCCCATACCGGCCGTGTTCGCTGGCCGCGAGAGCTGCCAGTAGTGCTCCTCCCATTCCGCGTGGCGAGACGGACGAGTGAACCTATGCAAACCAGCCATCTCACACCACCTGAAACTCGGGAACCAAACTTGCAAGAATCACGCCACCGGCCGGCAAGGACCAGTCGTCATAGGAGTCCGCCGTCGTGCGATACCAATCGCCGACTCGATGGCGGGTCTGCCGCGATGCCGTCGTCAGACCGAAGGTTCGGAGCAGCAGGTCGAGACCGGCCTCGGTATCGAGTTCGTGCAATTCGTCGAGGAAACCGGCTTCGACGATCGACCATTGGATGTTGCCGACCCAATGCGCTCGGCCCCAGGCGGTCGCAGTTGACAGCCAGTACTTGTTCGATCCCCAGCCGCCGACGTTCGGTGGTTCGAAGAGGGTCTGGCCCATCGAGTGCATGTGCCAGCTCGCGGTACCGTCGGTGAAGCGGTAGCCGATGCGGCGAGCGACATCGACGACCCATTCAGTCGGCGACTTCACGAGGGCGTTGCGGCTTGCGGGGGCCCAAAACTCGGGGTGCTTCAAGAGCGCCCGCATCGCCTCGCGGATTTGCAGGTCACCGGCGATGAATGCGTCGGCGATCGTGTTGACCACGCTGGTGCTCGGCGCCGCATGAACGAAGAAGCGCCAGAGCTTGCGGGCGATGAACCGGGCGGTCGTTTGTTGTTTCACACCGCGACAGATCTCGGTGATCGTGTCGGGGCCATCCCAGTTTCGGCGTAGCCCGAAGATGGTTTTCGCCGAGTAGTCGTGATCGGCGGAGTGGAACCGGTACGTGCCGTCGTAACGCTGCTCGGCATCGATCCAGCCGACCGTGCCGTGCCCGGTCCAGGCTCTCGCCATCGCTCGAACGTCGGCTTCGCTGTAGTTGCCGACGCCCATCGTGAACAGCTCCATGAGTTCTCGAGCGAAGTTCTCCTGTTCGGCGCCGGCGATGTTGGTCTCGTTGTCGAGGTAGATCAACATCGCGCCGCCGATCGATATCTGCTGGCACAACGTTTCGAAGTCGCCGAGCCCGCCGCGCCGGTACAGATCGTTTTGGTCGAACATCAGCGTGGCGTCTTCGACCGTCTCGAAAGCGGTTGCGAAGTGACCATGCCAGAACAACGAGAGTTTCTCGACGAGCGGGCTCGGCGTCGACCGAGTGCGATTCGTCCATCGCGCATCGACCATGCGGTTCAACCACCAGTCGGCGGTGTTGACCATCTCAAGCCACGGGTCGAGGCCGTCGTTGTAGAAGTTCGGACGGCCGGGGACTGTCGGTGTCAGGCCGACGACTTCATCGACTACATCGTCGATCTCGCGGCCTTGGAAGTAGCCGATATCGGCGTCGGTGTACCCGCAGCCGATTCGGCCGACAAAGTGTTGGGCATCAGCTCGGGTCAGTGCCATCGCTGGCCTGCCCGGTGCCGCGTGCGGTTGTCAGACGGTGGAGTAGCGCATGACCGCCGTTTCGTCTTCATGCCGTTCGTCTTCATGAAGGCGACCGTAAAGATCCGTCCATGAAACGAAGGTGAACCCGCCCTTCATCAAAACCTCATGTTCGAGGGCCGCGGTCGCGGCTCGGGTCCTACGGGCAGAACTGTTGGGTGTTCGTACCGCCGCCAGGGAAACATTGATCGAAGCCGCGGCCACCGTGGAGTGCGTCGTTGCCGCCTTGACCGTAGAGAAGATCGGCACCGCCCTGGCCATTGAGCTCGTCGTTTCCGCCCGCGCCTTGGAGGTTGTCGTCGCCGTCGCCGCCGAAGAGGGTGTCGTTGCCTGCGGCGCCGTACATGGTGTCGTTGCCGATGCGGCCGAGCAACGTGTCGTTACCCGCCTGGCCGTACATCGTGTCGTCGTTTGCGCCACCGTCGAGGACGTCGTTGCCGTTAGCGCCCTGCAGCCGATCACGACCAGCGCCACCGAGCATCACATCGTCGCCCGTGGATCCGTACAACTCGTCATCGCCTTCTTCGCCGTGCATTTCGTCGGCGCCGGCCTTGCCGAAGAGCGCGTCGTTTCCGAGACCACCGAAAAGAACATCGTCGCCGCCGCCGCCTTGGACGTTGTCGTCGCCGTCGCCGCCATCGGCGATATCGAAGCCCGGACCGCTCAACAGGGTGTCGGAACCTTCATCGCCGTAGAGCTCGTCGGCACCGGGCTGGCCATAGATCGTGTCGGCGCCAACTCCGCCGTGGAGTTCGTCGTGGCCGCCGCCACCGAAGATCGTGTCGTTGCCAAACCCGCCGAAGATCACATCGTTACCGCCAAGGCCGCAGATCACGTCGTTGCCACCGAAGCCGAAGATGACGTCGCGGCCTGGCGTGCCGATGATGACGTCGGAGTTCGCGGTGCCCGTTTGCCCCGCGGCGATGCTGACGTTTGCGGTCTGGCCGTTGCAGGTAGCCGCTTGTGCCGATGCTGACCCAGCGAAGACGGGCATGACCAGTAGCGATGCGATGACTAGTGATGTATTTCTGAATGCCCTGATTTTCGGGAACGAACGCACGAAAAGCCCTCTCAACTGTGAATCTCTTTCGCGACCGTAGCCGACGTGTTGCCATTGCGACTATGCAGGCAGAGAACTCTCGGGCCGGTCAGCGCCCTCGGTTGGTGCGAGTACTGTCGACGCTTATGGCAAAGATCTCTCTCCTCGCAAAACTGACCGCAGCTGACGGCAAGGTCGATGAACTGAAGGCCGCGTTGGCGACGGCGATCGAGGCCGCCGAAGAAGAGTCGGGCCTGCTTATCTACAGCGCCTCGCAATCAAAGGATGACCCACGATCGTTCGTCTTCTTCGAGTTGTACGAGGGCGACGAGGCCTTGGCCGTGCACGGCAAAGGTGATGGCATGCGGGCTGCGATGAAGGCCCTCGGCTCGCTGCTCGACGGTCGTCCGGAAGTGACGCTGATGAATCCGATCGTCGCGAAAGGCATCGACTTCAGCTGAGCTTGGCCGCTAAAACAAGCCCGCCGCGTGCTTTCGGAGCTTCGCTCGCTGGATCTTGACACCGTTTGGCCCGTCGGTAACCGGGAAGGCGTCGAGCGGCACGACCCGCACCGGGGCTTTGAACTTCGCGAGAGTCTCGCGGCAGTGCGCTATCGCCCGCTGTTCGAGCGCGTCATCGAAGGCCGCGTCATCGAAGGGCGTGTCATCGAAGGGCGTGTCGCGGTTCAACGACGGGTCATCGTCGAGCAGGACGAAGGCCACGGGTCGATTGCCGTTCGGCCGCTCGACCGCCACAACCTGGGCGGCCGCGATGCCATCGACCTCGATCAAAGCGGCTTCGATCTCGGCCGGAGCGACCAGAAATCCGCTGAGGCGAAGGACGTCGCCCATGCGGGTGAGGAACTGAAAACTGGTCGGCCGCTCGGCTTTCGCGAGATCACCGGTACGGAACCATGCACCGTCGAAGTTCGAGCGGGTCAGCTCAAGATCGATCTCGGCGCCACCGTCCGCGAGGTATCCCTCGAACAGGCTCGGTCCCTGTAGCTGCAGTTCCCCTTCATCTCCCTGATCAACCACGACCCGATATGCCGCGGCCGCCGAGGTGAGCGATCCGCCGCCGGGTTCGCGCAATTCGAGGGGCTCGGTCGGGTCCCGGAAGGTGAAGAGTGCCTGCACCTCGCTCATTCCATAGAGGCCGGCGAGCCGCACCCCACGCTTCTCGGCGATCGAGACGATGCCATCGAGACTGCTGTTGAAGCGTCCGTAACCGGCGACCTCGATCGTCGACAGATCAGCGTCGGTCAACAGCAACCGATGGAACATGTCGTCGCTGCCGTGCATCGTCGTCACCCCGTGCTGCTCCACAAGCGAACCGGCCTGCTGCGCGTCGAACGAGGTCGGGATGATCAGCCGGCTATGGCCCGCCAATGCGCCGGCGAATGCCGTCAGCCCGAACGTGCCGCACAGCGGCAATGTCATGAGCATGACCGAGTCGGCGTTGTAGCCGAACCGGTCGGCAACGTCGCCCGCGTGGACCGCGATCGATCGTTGCTGGTGGACGACAAGCTTCGGCGCACTCGTCGTCCCCGAGGTCGTGAAGATCACGAAACGGTCGGCGGGGTTCGCGACGTCAGCGCTACTGCCCGTTGCGGCAGTGGTAGCGCCAGCCGATGCCAGGTCGTCACGGCTCCGGATGGTCAACGTCGCCCCTGACCTCGCGATGAGCGACTCGGCCAGCTGATCGCTGAATCGACTGTTCACCGACATCGCGACGAACCGCCCGACCGCACACGCCGCCAGAACTTCGAGGTAGGACAGGCCATTGTCCATCTGCACGGCGACGCGATCACCAGCGACCAAACCCGCGACGCTGAAGGAGGCTGCGATCTGTGCGCCGCGGTCAAGCAGCGCGCGGCAATCGAGGTCGATCCACTCGCCGTCGTTTTCAACCACTAACGGCGACGTCGACCGTTCGAGGAGTTCAACGACGGTTGGTGCCCGCACGACGCTCTTCATGGTGCCCGTCACGCCGCCAGCCTCGGAATGATCTCGGCACCGACGGTGCGGATGATGTCGAATCGGGGCTCGAGCGGCGGGAGCAACATCATCTGGCTCATACCCGCCTCCTTCAACTCGGTGAGCCGAGTCACGATCTCATCAGCGGTTCCGACAAGGCACGACGTTTCGATCAACGCCTTCGTGACGAATTGCTCCTCTTCGGGCAGGACCCAACAGTTGTGCCCGGCGTGCACTCGCTGATGGCGAATCTCCGGCGGGGTCTGCTCGACGACCGCGATGTACTCGTCCCACACCTCGCGCACCGCCGGGTTCGATGACAGCCGCCCGTAGTTCCGCCACTGGTCATAGGAATAGTGCAACGACGCAATGGCAAAGGCGCCGCACAACCGTTTCGATCGCTCCGAATCGACCGCCTCACCCTCGTCGAGCACGACGATCGTGTTCAACGTGGTGAGCGGAAAGGTGGTCGGGTCGATGGAGCGTCCCGCGTCTTGAGCTCCGGCCGCGATCCCCTGCCAGACCCGTTCGACCAGCTCGGGGTTCGGCGGCAACGACAGCACTGCGCCGTCGCCGTGTTTGCCGGCCAGCGCGAGCGAACGCGGGCCGAACCCCGACACATAGAGCGGCATCGGGTCGGCGAAGTTGACGAACCCATCGGTCGGCATGATGTGGCGCACCGGCGACGTTTCACCTCGCCAGCTCACCAGTGATTCCTCGCCCCGCAGCAGCGGACGCAGTGCGGTGAGGTATTGGTCGAATTCGGCGATCCGCATCGGCTTGTGGCCCATGATTCGCATCGCGGTGTTGCCGGTGCCGATGCCGCAGAACGTACGGCCGGGGGCGAGCTGGTTGATCGTTGCCATGCTCGCCGCGGTTACCGGCGCCGGCCGGGTCGCGGCGACCGCGACACCAGTGCCGATCTGGATCGTCGACGTGCGCACTGCGGCGAGTGCCATGGCGGCATAGACGTCGCTCCAGATCATCTGACTATCGGCAAACCACGCGTGGGTGAAGCCGAGCTGTTCGGCCTCGACCACGTAGTCGATGTCGTCGACTTTCGAAGCAACGCAGATGCCGAGATTCATGACGCCAAGTCCATGGCCACCATCGTGACATAGCGCTTGGTTGCCCAGAGCCGGTAAGCGCAAGCGCTCAGGCGTCATTGCCCCTAGGTGCCGAGCGCCTGCACTGTTTCGATCGAGTCGGCGTCGGCCGGTTTCTTGTCGGGCCGGTACTGCTTGACCCGCGCAAAACGCAAGGCGACACCGCCGGGATAACGCGTCGAACGTTGCACGCCGTCGAGCGCAATTTCGACGACGAAGTGCGGCTCGAGAAACATCACATGACGACCGTCGGTGCTCTCGGTCGCCGAACGTTCGTGCTTCGGAAACATGTCGGTCTGCCACTGCAGCAACTCGTCGGTCAGGCCTTTGAATGTCTTGCCGACCATCACGAACTTGCCGTCAGCGCCGCGAGCACCAAGGTGCAGGTTCGACAGCCAGCCCTGACGCCGACCGTGACCCCATTCGGCCCCCAGGACGACGAGGTCGAGCGTGCGCACCGGCTTCACTTTTCGCCATGATTTGCCGCGTCGTCCAGCCTCATAGGTCGAGGCGACGGCTTTGACCATCACGCCTTCGTGGCCAGCCTCGACCGCGGCGGCGAACAATTCCTCGGCGCGCTCGGGATCGTCGGTGATCTCGCCGGGCATCAGCAGTTCGCCGACGACGGCACCGAGGTGGACCCGCCGATCCGCGAGCGGCTCATCGATGAGGTCCACGTCGTCACGATGCAGGATGTCGAAGAACCTCACGTCGAGGGCCGCTCCCTCCGGTGGCGTCTCCTGACTGAACCGGCTTGCTGTGTCCTGAAACGCCTCGGGTCGATCGCCGACCATCCAAATCGACTCGCCATCGAGCACCACGCTCTCGCAGGGAAAGGACCGCACGAGGTCGACCACGGCGGGAAACCGAGCGGTGACATCATTCAGATTGCGGGTCACGATCAACACGTCATCGTGAGACCGATGGACCTGAATCCGGATGCCGTCGAGCTTCCACTCGACCGAGCTTTCGCCTAGCTCCGCCACCGCAGCTGCCGCATCGGGCGACGTCGACGCCAACATCGGCTGCACCGGCCGCAGCACCTCGAGCGTCACCGCTTCGAGTGCGGCGCGACCCTCGGTCAGCGCAAGTTCGGCGACGGGTCCAAGGTCGCCCGACAACATCGAAGCACGGCGCACGACCTTGGCCGGAATCGACGACGCCTTCGCGATGCCGTCGGCCATGAGCCCGGCGAGCGCGCCTTGGCGAAGGTCGCCGATCATCAACCGCCGCAGGAAGTCGGCTTCGGGTTCGGTCGCCAGGTCGAAGAGCTTGCCGAGCTCATCGACCCGCCGTTCATTCGACCCAGGCCCGGCGATCGTCATGAGCGAATCGATCGTGGCGTCGACCATCGCAATCGTGAGCGAAGCTTTGGCCGACGGCGCGGCCTCGACCCCGCCGACGGTCGCCCAGCCGACGCCGATGCGCCCCTGCCGCGGCTCCCCCGTCAGGAACGCCACGGCGGCAACGATGTCACCCGCGGGCAGGCCGACCAGATACCCGCCGATCAGCGCGGTCTTGTCTTTGCGCGATGATGTCGCCGCGACGGCGGCCGACGTTTCGACCAGTTTGACGAACAACGACGACCTCATCGCGACACGGCTCGTTCGTTAGCAAGAACGAGCCGCTCCTTCGAGCAGTGACCCATCACAGAGCGATACGTGGGCGACACGCGACTCGTAGCCGTCGCCGGTCTCGACGTCCTCGTACGTGAAGTAGGAAATGATCGCGTTGCCATCGGCTCCGACGACGATCGACGACCCATAACCACCGCGGTTGCCGATCGTTGCGGTCGTTTTCGTTCCGGCGCAATCAGGCTGATCACAATCCACAACCCTAAGCGATCAGGGATCACCGTCGTTGTGCGCGATGAGCGGATTGCCATCGGCGCCGAGCACCATCGAGAAGCCTTCAGAGAAATAGCCGTCTCGATAGACCGTGCTAATCGTGTTCGCCCCGCCGCACCCCAGATCGTCGCAGCCAAAACCAAACAGTACGAACGCGTAGAACCCGGCTCGCTTGAATCGAGAGGCCGTCGTTAGTGCCACAAGACGGGGCCCTTCGTTAGCAGGACAGGACCTGGTCGGCCCCGGAGCCGAAACAGGTGTCAGACCCGGCCCCGCCGTCAATCGTGTCGGTGCCCGCCTGGCCATAGAGGAGGTCATCGCCATCCTCGCCGCGGAGTTCGTCGTCACCGCTCGCGCCTTGAAGGTTGTCGTCACCAGCACCGCCGAACAGCCGGTCATTGCCGGCGGCGGCATACATCGCATCGTTGCCGTCGCCGCCGCGCATGACGTCGTCGTCGTTCTGGCCATACATAAGGTCGTCGTCATCACCGCCGTCGAGGGTGTCCTTGCCGCCGGCGCCTTGGAGCCGATCGTTGCCCGCACCGCCGTAAGCCTCGTCGTCGCCGGAGGCGGCATACATCTCGTCGTCGCCAGCTTCGCCCCACATCTGATCGTCGCCGGGTTTGCCGTAGATTGCGTCGTCGCCGGGACCGCCGTAGATGCGATCGTTGCCACCCGCGCCTTGCAGATTGTCGTCGCCATCGTCGCCATAAATCGCGTCGTAGCCGGGGCCACCGAAGATTGCGTCAGCGCCACCGCCACCGCGAATGGTGTCGCCGCCGGGCTGGCCATAGATCGTGTCGCCGGCCGCGCCTCCATCGATGGAATCGTTGCCACCGCCGCCATAGATGGTGTCGATGCCGAGGTCACCGTTAATGGTGTCGGCGCCACCGCCGCCGAAGATGCGGTCGTTGCCATTGCCGCCATGCACAACATCGTCGCCACCGAGCGCGCAGACGATGTCGTTGCCGTACCCCGCGTCGATCACGTCGGGGCCATCGGTGCCGATGATCACGTCGGAGCCGCTCGTGCCTTGCATGCCTCGGCTGATGTCGACCGAGACGCGTCGGCCATCGCAGAACATGCGGTGACCGAGCAAGAACAGGCCGCGATCCATACTCGAGACTGCAAGAAGGCCGGGCGTCTCGAAGTATGGGTAGTTGCTCCAGGAGCCACCGTCGAATGACGCCGCGTCCGCCTCTGGGTAGACGTCGAAGAACGCAACCTCGGGCAGGACTCCCGACGCGATGTTCGAGATCGATCGCACCCGCAATCCTGACTGGTAGTTCGACTGGTAGGCGTAGCCACCACGCGTGTACATGTTGTGATCGATCGCCGTGACGCCGTTCGTCGGCTCCGCGACCAGCCGTGGGGCGTCGAGATCGGTCATGTCCCACACGCGGGTTACCGATGCCGGCACGACGCCGAAGTACTCGTCGAGTTCATCGCCGTGCAGGAAGTACGACTGGTCGGGGGTGAGCCAACCCTGGTGGCTATAGCCGATGCCGTTTCCGTAGTCGACGTCGGCCAACTGCACGGGGTCGGCCTTGTCGGTCACATCGATGACGACGACCTTGTTGGCGAAGACTGGCAGGCCCGCGGTGTTGTCGAACATGTAGTTGGCGACCGAGTTGACGCAAACCTCTTTGCCCTGATGTTCGACATCGGGGCCTTGATAGATCACGCACTGAGTGTCGTGGACGTAGCCATTTGCCGACCAACACCCCGCCGACTGGAGGTCCTCCTGATTCACGGTGCCGATGAGCGAGATGTCGACCATGTAGAGACCGCCGTCGCACACCTCAACGTCGCCGTTCGCCGCGCCGACGATGTAGGCAAAACCGGAATTCTCGTTGATCGCGATGTTGTGCGCGCTCGTGAACTCCGAGAAGACCGTCGTGGAGTCGATCCGGCGGTAGGTCGAACTGGTCAGACCCCGAACCTCGGCCAGATCGAACACCAACAACGCGTGCGTCTCTGATTCGGATACGACGAAGGCGTGGTCGTTGTAGACCTTGATGTCGGTCCACATCGATCCATCATCGGACTCGCCCGGCGTTTCCAAGCGAGCAACGACGACCGGGGCCATCGGATCGGTGACCCGAACGACGGCGGTGCCTTCGACGCCGCCAACCAGCGCATACTCGTCGCCAGTCTGCGAGTCGGTCCATCCCCAAATGTCGTTGGCGAACGTTAGATCGAGTTCGGCCAAACTGACCCGGCTCAGCAGATCGACACCGCGACACGGATAACCCGCCGCGGTGCCTCCAACGCAAGGAGTGAAACCTTCGATAATCGCGGTGGCGGGCGCCGCCAACGTCCGCTCACGAACCGCGGTGAAAGCCTCGAGCTCATATTCCGAGCCCGGGGTGATTGGACTACTGGCTTGCGCCGTACCGAAGCCAAGCTGCGCGCCAATCGTCAACATGGCGACCGCCACAATCACCATGGCCGCAGCCTTCAGCCGTAGCCGGATCCCAGTTTCTGCATTCAACACTTTGTGGCCTCCACCGCTTCACGTCGTTCTTCCGTCGACCGTAGTCGTGATCAACAGTTGGCGACGGTGTCGCCGGCCCCACCGAAGCAGGTGTCACGGTCGGCGCCACCATTGACGATGTCGGCGCCGGGTCCGGGATACAAGATGTCGACACCAGATTCGCCGAAGAGCCGATCGGCACCGAGCGCACCTTGAATGTTGTCGGCCCCGGGCCCGCCGTTCAATTCGTCGTCACCGGCTGCGCCATAGAGCACGTCGTCGCCCGCCTCACCGCGCAGGATGTCGGCGTCGTTCTGGCCATAGAGGACGTCATCGCCCTCACCGCCCGACATCGTGTCGTTGCCGGCGCCGCCCTGCAGTCGATCGGCACCGTCGCCGCCCCACACGAAGTCATTACCCGAAGCCGCATACAACTCGTCGTCACCCGCGTCGCCGTACATGCGGTCGTCGCCCGCTTTGCCGTAGATAGCGTCGTTGCCGGCTCCGCCGTAGAGCACGTCGTTGCCGCCCGCGCCTTGCACGTTGTCGGCCCCGTCGTTGCCGTAGACCGCGTCGTAGCCGGGGCCGCCGAGCAGCGTGTCGTCGCCATCGCGACCCCACATCGTGTCGCCGCCAATCTGGCCGAAGACCGTGTCGTCACCGGCACCGGCGTCGATCGAGTCATTGCCGCCGCCTCCGAAGATCAGGTCGTCGCCGGCGCCGCCGTCGATTCGGTCCGCAGAACCGCCGCCACACACAACATCATCGCCTGCGAGCGCGCTGATCGTGTCGGCTCTGGTCGTGCCCAATACGACATCGTTGCCGGCCGATGGACGGGCCCACGCGTTGGCGAGGTTGACGGTCGGCCGTAGACCGTTGCACGTCGGCCCCTGAGCCGGAGCTCCGGTCGTGAAGTACGACCCACGCGTGTCATAACCAAGTGCGTTCCACGCGCTCCACGACTTCTCGCCAACGCTTGTGAAACGAATGTGGCCGGCCGATTCGTAATAGCGGTTCGAGTCGAACCGAACCTGCGTCGAGCTGACCGGTACGCCGCCGTTAAAGCCGATCTGGGTGACGCCACCCGTTGACACAACCGTGTTGCTGGTAAAGCGCAGGTTCTGCACCGGGTCACGGCGGACCGAGCCAGTCGCATCGCTGCATGTCGTGCAGTTACGGGCTTGGATGCCTGCGCCATTGGCGATGTGGATCTCGTTTGCCTCGACCGTGACGTTCTGACTCTCGGCAACGGTGACGCCGCCCCACAGCGTGCTCGTGAACGACCCCATGCCATCGATGAAGTTCCGCCGCACGGTGACGTTCCTACTCAACTCGATAAAGACGCCCCCACCGTGGAGCCGACCGCCATTGTCGATCATGACGTTGTCAGAAATGTCGGCGCCGATGCAGAACAGGTCGCAGTACACGGCGACGCCTGCATTGTCATGAAAGTGGTTGCCTTTGACGACAAGTCCATCGGTGTAGAGCGCCTTCATCCCGCCCTCGTGGAACGAAAACGAGAAGTTGGCACCGATCGCGTTGTGGTCGACCTCGTTGTTAGTGATCGTCACGTCACGCATGTAGTTATCGACGCGGCCAAGCGCGGAGAAGGCGGTCTGACGATTGTGCGAGACCCGATTGCCGTCGACCGTGATGCCGCTGTCGAGACGGATGCCCATGCCGTCGTTGTGATGAATCCAGTTGTCGGCGACCACCCAGTCGAAGCCACCCCGCGGCGAGATGGGTCCGTTGAACAGCCCGGGTTTGTAATTGCGGATCTCCAGTGACCGGATCTCGACCCGACGAGCCGTGCCGCTGAACGCCGTCGAGGTGGTGCCCCGACCGTCGAGAATGGCTCCCGGCTGACCAACAAATCGCATGTCGTTCTTCGGCTGTACTCGGGCGTGATTGTGGACGCCGGGCGACAACACAAAGGTCGTACCTGCCGCGCTGCGCGACACCAGCGTCACGAGGTTGTCGCCGGGCCGGACCGTGATCGTCGCCGCGAGGGCCGACGGAATTGGAAGCAGCGCGCTCGTCATCGCAACGATGACGATCGCAACGAGCAGCCGGAAAGTCTTACGCAAGATCGTTCTCACTTCGTTTTCGCCCTTAACCGGCCCTACCCAGCGGCGAACCGGCACGGTTCGGTCGGACCGAACCCGAGACGAGTGTAGGAGTTGGACTCGCGCAAACTCAGGCGCCGGCGACGCTCACCTTGGTCCGCTGGCTCAACAATTGATGAGGCGGTTGCTCTCACCGGCGGCGCCGCCGTAGCAGATGTCATTGTCAGCGCCGCCGTCGATCACATCGTTACCGGCTTGGCCGTACAGAACGTCATCACCGTCGCCACCCTCGATGACATCGTCGCCGTTTGCGCCTTGGAGATCGTCGTTGCCGCTGCCGCCGATAACCAGGTCATCGCCCGCCGCGGCGTAGATGGTGTCGTTGCCGTCGTCGCCGAAGAGCTCGTCGTCGTCGGCCTGTCCATAAATCGTGTCGTCGCCCGGGCCGCCTTCGATCATGTCGTTGCCGGACGCACCTTGGATCCGGTCCCGGCCGTCTCCGCCGTAGGCCATGTCATCGCCGTGGGAGCCGAAGATCTCGTCGTTACCCGGGCCACCAAGGATGTGATCGGTCCCGGCCTTGCCATACAGGTGATCATCGCCCGCGCCACCATCGATCTCGTCGTCGCCGCCCGAGCCCTGAATGAAATCGTTGCCTGCGTCGCCGTGGAGCGAGTCGAAGCCCGGGCCACCGAGCAGTCGATCGTCGTCGTCGCCGCCATGAATGGTGTCGCCGCCGTACTGACCGTAGATCGTGTCGGCCCCCGCGCCGCCCGCGATCACGTCGTGACCGCCGCCGCCGTAGATGAGGTCGTTGCCGGCACTGCCACTGATCCGATCGGCACCGCCCAGTCCGCAGATGATGTCGTGACCGCCGCCGCCGTCGATGCGATCGTCGCCGGCGGTGCCAACAATGACGTCGCCGAAGTCCGTCGGTTCCTCGAGCATCGAAAGATCGACGGTCGCCGGGCGATCATCACATTCCGGCTCGGATTCGGGGGCGACTCGAATCCGCACATCGTCGTAACCGGGTTGGCTCTGGAGGGCGGCTTCGGAGCTATCGCAATAGGTCGCAACGTCGAAGTAGCCGCCGATCGTCTGCGCGATCGTCGGAATAGAGATCGTGACCTCGTGCAAGCCGTTTCGGCCGGGCACGGAGATGGTCTGCAGCGGCTGGGGGGCGACGCCGTTGGGTGCGTCGTGGCGAATGACGACCTCGATGCTGGTGTCGGAACCGCCACCAGCGGCCGCGATCGCCGGACACGTCGTAGCGGTCAGGTCGAAGGACTCACCGGCCGCGAGGCGGGTCTTGGATACCCGAAACACGGGCTGCGCTGGCGGCGAGACCACGATGGTCTCGGTGTCGTACGTGAACCACTCATGCTCGGTGAAGTCCTCGAAGTAACACGTTGCGCCGATTTCGTAGTGTCCGCCGATCGTGGGTGCATCAGCCGGGATGGCGACCAGCGCGCTGTAGTTGTCGCCGCCGCTCGGCAGCACCGCAACGACCTCGGTGTACGACCGGCTCGGACCGGATGTGGTTGGGACAAACGTGATCGTGGCTTCGACTCGATAGGTCCCGACCGGGCGATACGTGCCGCTCGGGCATTGTCGTGCCGTGATCGCGAAGAACTCACCGGCCTCGATCTCGCTGACCGATACGCCCAGCTGCGCGCCGGGATCGCGCGCTGGTTGGGCGACGCCCACGGTCGGGACCGCAAGAACAAAGACCGCGATCACGCCAAGGACAACGGCGAGGTGGACAAGTGGGTGACTAAGTGACCTTGGCATGGGCTCGACTTCCGGGATGAGTAGCAATCGAGCCGTCGGCGCTGACACGCGAGCTGTTGAGCTATACGCCCCGAGTCCCGCCGCTCGGCCCACGACGGGCGACTCACGGCCGATGGCCCACTCCGTCGATCGTCAACGGAGTCGGCCGACCATGTTTCAGCAGTTCAGGACCACGTTGCTTCCGGCGCCGGGAAGGCAGGTATCGACGCCGGAACCGCCGTCGAGACCATCGTCGCCGGCTTGGCCATACAAGATGTCGTCGCCGTCGTTTCCGAACAAGTCGTCGTTGCCCGACGCACCCTGCAGTTCGTCATTGCCGCTGCCGCCTTCGATTATGTCGTCGCCCGCGGCGGCATACAGCAAGTCGTTGCCGGCCCCGCCGCGCAACATGTCGGCGCCCGCTTGGCCGTACAGGACGTCATCGCCGCTGCCGCCTTCGAGCAGGTCGTCGCCCGACCCGCCCTGGATGCGGTCGGCGCCGTCGCCGCCCCGTGCCTGATCATCGCCGCCTGCGGCGTAGATCTCGTCGTCGCCGGCTTCACCCCAAATGCGATCGGCGCCCGTTTTCCCGTACAGATTGTCGTCGCCCGCGCCGCCATAGATCGCGTCGTCGCCCCCCGACCCTTGAATGAAGTCATTGTCGGCATCACCGAAGAGTGAGTCGTAGCCGGCGCCTCCGTAGATGAAGTCTGCGCCGCTGCCACCACGCAGCTGATCTGCTCCCGGCTGGCCAAAGAGTGTGTCCGCACCAGCGCCGCCGTACACAACGTCGTGACCGCCACCCGCGTAGACCAAATCGTCGCCGGGTCCGCCGGAGATACGGTCATGTCCGCCAAGGCCGCAGACGATGTCGTCACCATCGAGCGCATCGATGATGTCGGGCCCCGGCGTACCGAGAATTACATCGTCGAACATGGTCGGCTGTTGCCCGGCGCCGAGGTCGACGGTGACGGCTCGATCCGCGCACGTCGGCGCGTTGGCACTCTGCACGGTGAGGCTCACCGGCTCGTACGTAAAGAGCACGAACTCGAAGGACAACTCTGTGCCGGCGCACACTGCGCTCAGTTCGTAGAGCCCACCTTCGGTCGGTGCGTTCGCCGGGATCGTGATGGTGGTCGCGTGATCTCCACCGCTGCCACCGACGACAGTGGTGCTCTGATAGGTGCCCGCCGCACCCGCTGGAGGTAGGTACGTCACGGTGTATTCGACGCGGTAGTCGGCGGCGATCGACATCGGGGCGGGACAACCGGTCGCCGTTACATCGAACGACGAACCGGCAACGATCGTGGCCGGGTTCGCGATGAGCGCTGGCGACGGAACGTCGACGACCTGGAAATCGACCGGGTCGTAGGTGAACCAGACGGATTCACCGAATTCGAATCGGAAGCAGGTGCCGCTCACGCGATACGCGCCGCCGAGGGTCGGTGCGTCGCTCGGCAGCGACCACGTTGCGACGTGCACGTCATCGCCAATGTCTGTCGTGTCGAGCGTGACTGCATAGCTGCCCGGGTCCGGGGCGCCCGGTAGTTGTGGCGGGGGCAGGAACACGAGGTTGAGCTCGACTCGGTACGTGCCAAACGGGTTGTTTGGTCCGTTCGGACACCCCTCGGCGCGTAGCGAGAACGTCTGGCCGAGTTCGACCGTTGTCGGCGTGACGGTGATCTGAGGAGTGGCTTGCGCCGCGGCTGGCGACGGCGACACCAACATGACAACGGCGGCCGCCATCGCAAGTGAAACCGCGGCGGCGACGGACCGTATTCGGAACAGACAAACCCGATTATTGAGCACACGCATAGAACAGACCTCCAAGAAGTGACGGGACGTGGTTGTCTTCTACACGCTTGAACTCCGCAAAACGGTCCCTTGACTTATTTTCTGTCGCGATTTATAAGTGCGCGTACCAGTCGTAGCCCCGGTCGAACCAGTAGTCGTCGGGCTGTTCGTCGGTGAACTGGATGGTGCCAATGCGTTTGATCTGCTTGATCCCGTACTTCAGTGGCGTGGTGAGTCGCAACGGGGCGCCATGGGCCGACGTCAGGCGTTCACCTTCGAGTTCGTAGGCGAGCAATGTCTGCGGGTGCAGCATCGTCGCCATGTCGAGGCCGACGTAGTAGTCGGTGTCGGGTGTCCACAGCGCGGCGAACTCGGGCCGTTCGCCGAGTTGATCGGCGTAGCTCTCGTAGAACTCTGAGAACCGCGCGCCGCCCCAGGTGACGATGTGGCTCCAGCCTTCAACGCATTTGTGCTCGACGGTCATTTCGACTTTGGGAAGCGCCAGAACATCGTCGAGCACGTGCGACCCGATCTGCGACGAGTCGCGATCGAGCACCGTCATCTGCCATGCCGCAGCGTCGAGTTCGTCACGGATTCCGTGGCGACCGTTGACCCGCATCTCCGACGACTCACTTCGGTCGAAGGTTCGAGCCAAATGATCCTCGCGGAACAGACCGCGCCACAGGTTCTCGTTCGACTCGTGGACATCGCGCAGGACGCTAGGGATGCGGTTGTCGGCTTCCTGATCTTGGATCCAACGCCAACCGCGCCAGCCCGCCACACCGGCAACAACCCCGGTGGCCAGCGAGAAGAACTGCCGGCGCCGGAACTGCTCGGCGGGCATCGTCTTCTCGGCCGCTTCCATCGCCGCGTACCGGGCCGCCCGTTCTTCATCGGTTTCGTTTCGACGGCTCATTTGTTTCCCTCGTCGACGAGCTCGTAGCCGGTGATCATGCTCCAGAAATTCGAAAAGCCAGCCCGAATGACCTGCAGGATGTGGACGACAAAGAACAGAATGAAGCCGATCGTGACTGCGAAGTGAATGCCGCGAGCCCACTCGTAGCCGCCGAGGGTTCGGACCATGAAGCCAAGCTGGGTCGGTTTGTAGATCGCGAGCCCGCTGTACACGGCGACGGCGCCCATCACGATGACGCCGGTGTACGTCAAACGCTGGGCGGCGTTGTAACGAGCCTGCGGCGGCAGCGGGTTTTTGCGACCGATGCCGATGTCGTGCAGGAAGACTTTGAGGGCGTCGCGTAACGCCCCCCGCTCGGGCAACAGCTGGCGCCACTCGCCGCTGATCGCGGTGTAGATGACGTAGGCCAGTCCGTTGATCGCAAACAACCACCCGAACGAGAAATGAAACGCCATGCCGCGGGCGAGGCGTCGTTCAAAACCGAGCTGCTCGTTCACCCACGCCGGCCAGAACTCGAAGTCAAAGTCGCCGACCCCGACCGCAAATGGATCGCGCAGATCGGCCCAATAGATCCGCATCCCGCTCCAGATCATGATGGTCAGGAGCGGAAAGTTGACCCAGTGCATCCAGCGAGTGGCACGGTGGTGTTTTCGCCGGGCGACCCGATTGGGGGGACTCATCATGGTGTCGACACTGGTGTCGACGCGGTTTCCCCCATCGTTGGCGCCCCCGTCGACTTCTTCCGCCGTTACTGCCATGAGCTGACGTTACGGCATGTGTCCTGGCTGGGTCGGGCCAGAAAGAAATTGTTCACGAGCCCGAAAGAACTGTGCGATCAGCTGAAGGTTCGCGGGAATGGTTCCGCGAGGGTTTCGGCACCACCGTCGTAGATGAGTCCGCGATTGAGGTCGACGATCTTCCAGAACTGTTCGCCATCGGGGTACACGCCTTCGAACTCCCAGACCCCCTCGGTTTGCACAATCACATGGATGACTTCGGAGTCATCCGGTAACTGAAGGTTCTGCTGGATTACGACCGGTACGTCGCCACCGAGCTTCGTCAGGCCATAGTCATCGCTGTAGTGCGGGCGGGTGACCACCGCGCCGTGGTCATGGCCAGCATGGGGATCGAAGTCGGTGGCGTTGATGTCGGCGGCGCCCAGGCCGTCGAAGGCCAAGCTCTCGGGAATCGGTTCGGTTCCGTCCGCGCTGAGCTCGCCGTCGCTACCCGACATCAGCACGAACGTCACGATCGCCGCGAGCACGACCGCGCCGAATGCGAGCATCAGACCCTTCGACAAATTTTGGGCCCGTTGTTCGGCGATCAGGCGCTCTCGTCGCTGCGCCAAGAACTGCTGCGCTCCCGGACTCGATGAGTGGCTTGCCGGCACCTCGGCCGTTTCCTCTTCGGTCGCGGCGGTGACGGAGTGGGCAGGTCCAGACATAGGTTCCTGTCGGCCGCCACGCGTGGCTTGTGAGGGGTCGGCCCGACGAATCGCACGACGACCGATTGCGCTGCCGACAAACTGCGCTGTCGACACGCAAGCCAACGCTTGACGTAGATCTCGTGTCGGCAGGCAAGTCACGGTCATGAGAGCAGATCGGCAATGATGGGGCCATGACCAAGGTTGCGGTGTTTGACATGAACGAAACGACGCTCGATCTGGCCCCGGTACGCGCCTTGGTCGATGATCTACTGCCGCACGCTGGCGGATTTACGGTCTGGTTCCAGCGGCTGCTGCAACTATCGATGGCGACGACGGCCACCGGAATGGAGTTCCACGACTTCGGAACGCTCGCCCGCCATGCCTTCAACGCCTGCGCCGCGACCGCCGACGATGCTCCAGCCGACGACGCCTTCGGTCGCGTCGCCGCGGCGATCGCGGGCATCCAGCCCTACCCCGAGGTTCCGGCGGCGATGGAGCGACTACGTGGTGCCGGTTGGGCCTTGGTGGCCTTAACGAACTCGGGCCAGTCCATGGTCGATGGCCAGGTCGATGGCGCGGGCATGCGAGCGCTCTTCGACCACGTGTTGTCGGTCGAACGGGTGATGACCTACAAACCGGCGGCCGCGCCGTATGAGCACGCGATCGAAACCGTCGGGTGCGAGCCCGGCGACGCATGGATGGTCGCTTGCCATGACTGGGATCTGGCCGGCGCCCGCGCCGTCGGCATGCGCACGGCGTTCATCGAACGGGCGGGTATGAGTTATGCCGACGTGTGGCCGGCGGCCGACATCTCGGTCGCCGATTTCACCGCATTGGCCGACGCGTTGTTCACCGAAGCGTAGGGTTAGCTCGAACTCGCCACCAACCGAGCATCGGGCTGGCGGTCGGACCGGCGAGAGAACCCTAAGGCATCGAACGCGAACGCCCACCGTTTCTCGATGATCTCGGCGGCCCGGTCGCTGATAACGAAACCGTTCTTGCGGTAGTCGGCCTGCGACTCGATGTACGCGTCGACGTGGGGTTTGGCCTCGTCGTACCCATCGAGGTCGAGCGTGTCATAGATCGTCTCGATCACGTGAGCCGGCGTCGCATCGAGATCGGCGTAGGAAACTTCGATCAGGTTCTCGGCCGGGATCAGTTCGCGGTCGGCCAGATACCGACGCATGACCTGCTCGTAGATCGCAAGCACGTTGTGTTCAATGAGATCCTCGTCGTAGTCCTGGAACGACGTGAGGTTCAGGATCTTGCGATGCAGGTTGATCGTCGACGGAAAGACCTCGTATGGCGACCGATGAATGACGACGAACTTGGCGTCCGGGAACAGTTCGAGCAACATCGGAAGGCGCGCCGTGTTGACCGGATTCTTCAACAGGAGACGCCGGCCCCGCTCGTGCAGTGTTGCCACTTTGAGGATGCGCAGGTACTTCTCCTTGACCTCGCGCCGTATCCGCGTCGACGTGCCCTCGAACAACACTCCGAGTCGAAACATCTCCTCGGCTTGCTTCGGGAACAGGAACTGCAGGTACCAGGAGTACGGCGTCATCTTCGTGAGCGGGATCTCCTCCTCTTGCGGCGCGTCCATCGGCCATTCGAGGTTGTCCATCGGGCGACGTGATGGGAAGACCCGGCTGAACAGTTCGGGCAGCCACGACCGCGTGGTCAGCGAGCAATCAGGGGCGAGCGCTTGGAACATGCGGACGCATCCGAACTGCGGGTCCTGGCTCATGAGGTTGTGCAGGTGCGTCGTGCCGCTGCGCCAATGACCGATGATGAATACCGGCGGTTCATCGATCTCTACATCGGCCAAACGGCTGTTCTCGCGCATCGCTTGCCAGAAGCGAAGCGGCGAACCGGCTACTCCCCCAGCTAAGACGCCGGTCGCGCGTAAGTAGCGACGAGGCGAGATCGTGTGGAGCCGATGCGCGTTGCGAGCGACCGTCGCGGGGCGAATGAACGAGATCAGACCGAGTTGATAACCAAGGTCGGATTCTGCTGAACGGGTCGAGGTCATGATGGATCCCTTTCGAGAGGGGCCGTTGTGGGAGAGGCGGTTGTCGGAGAGGCCGTTGTGGGAGAGGCGGTTGTCGGGGGGACGGTTTCGAGAGCAGGCGGGCTATCGGGGTAGGCGAACAGAACCAGCACGCTCGTGACGGCGAACAGCGCGCCGCACAACAGCCAGCTGAGTTGGAAGGACCGCACCGCGGCTTCGTCGCCGCCGACGATGGCGACGGCCGCTGAGATGCCGAGGGCCATCGCAACTTGTCGGAGGGTCGTGTTGCCGGCCGCGCCCATCGCGAACCGGCCAGGAGCAACGTCGCGCATCGAAGCTGCGGTCAACATCGGAAAGCCGACGCCAACACCGATGCCGAGCAACACGGCCCCGGGCAGGAATCCGGTCACGTACGCCGTCGATGACGTGATCGTGGCGATCCACCAAACGACCCCGGCGACCGGCAACAAAGCGCCAATGGTGATGAGGCGCCGATAACCGATCCGAGCAGCAAGCTTGCCCGCGGGTCCAGCGGTGACCGCCATCGCCAACGGAGCTGGAGCGATTGCAAAGCCGGCCTGCAAGACGCTGTAGTCCCACACCTCGACCAGGAAGGTCGGCGCAAGTACCAACCAGCCGGTGAATGCCGCGCCGAAAATGCCTGTGCCGATGATGCCGATCCGATAGCTGGCCGTCTGGGCGAGGTCGACCGGAAAGACGGGATGGGCGTGCGTTCGAGTCCGATAAATGAACCCGACCAACAAGGCAAGCGACGCGACGAAAGCGAGCAGCACCTTCGTGTCGAACAGGCCGAGCGGGCCAGCCGCCACGATCGCGAAGACGAGCAGCGCGGTACCCCCAGCGCCGAGAGGCGCGGCGAGAAGATCGACCCGGCGCGGCGCCGATGGATCGCGAGTCTCCGTCAGCACCACTTGGCCCCGCACGATCGCTGCGAGCGCGATCGGCACGTTCAGCAGAAACACCCAACGCCAGCCCGCGTACTGAACCAGCAACGCACCGGCGGTCGGTCCGACAGCCGCCGCAAGGCCAGCAGTCGCGCCCCAGATGCCGATCGCTGCGTCGCGCTTCGATGGGGCGACGGTGTGCAAGATGAGGGCCAGCGACGATGGCAACAGCAGCGCGCCGCCCACCGCTTGTACCACGCGTCCGGCAATCAAAATCGCGACGGCGGGAGCAATGCCCGACACGATCGAACCGGCCGCGAACACGGCAAGCCCGATCTGGAAGATGAGCTTGCGCCCGAAGCGTTCGGCGAGCCAACCGCCCATCAGTAGCAGCGCGGCGACGCCGACGTTGTAGCTGGTGAAGACCCACGACAGCGTTGCTCGGGAGCTCTCGGAAAAGGTCGCTTCGATACGTGGCAACGCAACCGAGATGACGGTCAGTTCGAGGGCGATCAGAAAGACGGCGGTCGAGCTGAGCACCACCGTCCAGTTGTTCGACTTGTCGCTCAGTTTCTCGCCAGACTCGGGGACCGGCGCAGGTTCGGCGTCGCTCACCTGGACCGTTTGTTCGGAGTGCAGCGTGGCCGTCATGCGGCGACCTCGACGAGCGGTGCGAGCGACGCCGACGGCGCAGCGGCCGGCTTCCGTTTGCCGAAGTCACTCTCGAGCGCGTAGTCGACAATCGTGTCGAGGTACTCGTCGCCAGCCGGCATCGTGACGCCGTGCGTGCGGAGAAGGCGATGCTCATCCGATGTGTCGAAGATCGTGTTGACCCGGGTGTACGGCACATACACGGCGCAACTCTTGAGCCCACGCTCGGCCTGGGTGCCGATGCGGCGCAGGCGACCGAGTCGCTTCGGCGCGTTGGCGGCGAGGCGCATGCCGGCGGTAAAGGCCTGCCATTCGGTCGTGCTCAGCAGCTTGGTCTTCGACGGTGTGAAGCCCGGGTGCGCATCGGCCTTACGTGACGTCGTATCGAATAGTTCGTCGAGCGTGAAGGCCGATCGCCCGGCCGTGAGATGGAAGGCGTGCAGCGGCTTGGTGGCGTGTTGGCGAAGCGCCAACATGCCGTCGACAACGAAGTCGACTCCGACCGAATCGATCAGGGCTCGGCCACCCATGGGGAACAGCGGGAGCATGCCGCGGGCCGTCATCTTCATCGGCACGTACAGGACGTTCCAGTTATCGGTGACGCCGGTGGCGGTGTCACCAGCCACGATCGACGGCCGGTAAATCGAGACCGGCACCGCGTCGGGGTCCGAACCAGCGACCGAGGCTCGCAAGAACCGCTCGGCGTTGGCCTTGGAGCGTTCGTAGGTGTTGCGGAAGTTGCTGGCCCGATCGGCAGGGAGGTGATCGGCGCTCACCTTGCCCTCGGCGACGCCGGATACGTATGCCGTGCTGACGTGGTGGAACCGGCGCACCTGGCCATGGATCGTCTGCGCCGTCGTCGCCAGCTCGTGCATGTTCTTTGTGCCATCGACATTGATGCGAGTCGCTTCGGCCATCGGCAGGTCGAACGAGACCGACGCGGCACAGTGGAAGATTTCGGCGGTCGTCGTTGCTACTTCTCGCCACGTCGTCGAATCCCAACCGAGACGATGCTCTTCGAGATCGGCCTTGACCCACCGGACCCGCCCGCGCTGCGCCTCGGCGTCGGGCGCACCAAGCAGGGTGACGAGCCGGTCGTGGCCCCGCTGAG
>Ga0114956_1000681_pt1 | contig 25415 bp, 11 predicted proteins | sample MaitaG_FD_87304 | JGI IMG/M metagenome (GOLD analysis project Ga0114956, IMG submission 87304) | Marine algal microbial communities from Maine, USA - Maine_Asex2 metaG | ecosystem: Host-associated > Algae > Red algae > Unclassified | place: Maine, USA | collected 2015-01-05
ATTTTGGTTTCTGAAGCGCTAGTAAAATTGAAAGTGAGTGCCGTTTAGGCTATCGCCTAAACGGCTCAGTTAATTAACAAGCCCTAGCTTAACAAGCCTTAGCGCGTCGGGTTTGTGTTTGGGGCTTCAGCTAGGGTGTTAAAATTTGGGGTGACTGGAAATATTGCTTACGTAACTTCTCTTTAGGTTGATGCTGGAATCTGATCGCTCTGCGATAAGGTTGAGTTTGAGTAGCAGTACGAGTACGAGTACGAGTACGAGTACGAGTTCAAGTACGAGTAGAAGGGCGAGTTTTAGATGGTGGAAGAGGAACAAAATGGAGCAAGCCGAAATCGTCGTCAATGCCGAAGTTTTGACGGCCCACGCTAACCCTTCGGTTCTGCAATCGCAATGCTCATGTTTTCAATAAATTCTGATGTCACGTTTGCTCAGTCGCGAAATTGGATGGCTTTCGCCAATACCGCTGGGATCGTAATCATGTGTCGCCTGCACAAGAAGATCCCGTTGCTTATTTCATATCTTGTAAGTGCTACGGCACTTGGATGCCGGGTGATGAAGGTGGCTGAGCGAAGATAAAAACCTCCAACGCTACGGTCGCTGAACTTCAAAGCACTCATCCAACGCATCTTCAAAACGCGGAATCGCCAGCTTACCCGTTTTCAAAGTTTCAAATAAAGCCTCTTCAGGGTTTGCTCCATTGGCCAACAACGGCGAGTACATCACATGGTTCGCGGCCATGTCAACCAGTTCATCAAACGCCGGCAAGTGATCTGGGTCCTCTGCATCAGAGACCATGCGAAGATACGAATTGCAAGTCGAACCTAATAATTCGTCAATCAAATCATTGTGGTTAAAAACGTTGGTTCGCAAACGATCTAATGTTTCGCAAACATGTTCATGAGCGTCACGGATTTTTTGTTCGTCTTTTAACTCAAAAGCCTCCGCCACGGCGATGTACGTTTTGTGCCAAGTCTGCAAAACGGTGGGACGTTTGATTTTCCAAGCACCCGAGATCCGCTCTTTGGAAAGTTTGGCGTACTTAGCACTGAGTTCAACGCCGATGTAATCGCGTCCCAGCTTCCGCGCGACAACTCCCGTGGTGCCTGACCCTGAAAACGGATCGAGCACGACGTCCCCCGTGTCGCTACCGGCCTCGATACAAGGAGCGATCAAATCGTCAGGAAAGATGGCAAAATGAGCTCCCGAGAGTGTCGCCGGTTTCACCGACCAGACGTCACGTTTGTTGCGAGTGTCGTAGATTTTGGCATCCATGCCAGATGCGTTTTGCTCGTACCGATTGGTGGATCCGCCACGCGATACTCCCGCGTAAACAGCCGCTTCTTTCAATTGGTTGAACTTGTAGCCGGATTTCTTCTGGGTGAAAAGAAACAGTTTCTCGTGAGATCGGGTAGGGCGGTTCTTGGCCGATTCGGGCATCGGGTTGGGTTTGGCCCAGACGATTTCGCTGCGTAGAATCCAGCCAGCGTCTTTCATTGCAAAAGCGACTCGCCAAGGCATCCCCAGCAGGGAGCCGTTTTTCATCGTATCACCCAAATTCAACCAGAACGTCCCGTCCGGTTTAAGCACGCGCCGCACCCTTGAAAATACCTCCATCAGCGAACGCACGTATTGCTCCAGCGAAGGTTCGTTACCGATTTCGTTTTCACCCGCTTCGTAATTACGAAGTTGAAAGTAGGGAGGCGATGTAATCACCGTCTGGACGCTATCGGCATCCAATTGGTTAAGCACCTGAGCCGCAGTTCCGCAAATTATCATCCGTTAAATTTCGCCTTAGCTTTGCTTGAAAATAGTTAGTTGATAGATAGAACAAAAAAGGGGCGGCGTATGTAACGCCGCGGAGAAATTTTGTTGTGAAAGACGTAAGTGTATTAGCGTTAAATCGGCAAAATTAAATCATGGAAAGAAATCCTTCTCTGAATTAAGACGTCTACAGCGTGCTGAAATTGTTAGCTCTACTCAGCAAACAGTAGAATCATAAACGGAGTGACTTCCAGTCCGCAAGCGTTAACATAAAAATGCTGTGCTGGGAAAAATGTCGATGTCCATCTGATTATTGTGCTTCAGCAGATAACCACAAAATTGCCGACCCATCCTTCGATGAAGAAGCCACCTGTTTCCCGTCATCAGACACCGCGATGGAAGATACGGCTTTCTCGTGACCTAGTAACGAAATAAGTTTGCGTGGCGGATCCGAAGACCCAGGGTCGGGAATGTACCAAACGGTTATCGCGCCCGCGACATCGCCAGAGAACACTCGTTTTCCGTCTGGAGAGACCCTTACAGAAATCACTTGGGAACCAAACACGCTCGGTTGCGTTTGCCACACTCCGTCCAGTTGCTGCCAAAGGTAAACTTTTCCTTCATCCTGGCGATTGGAGCCGACAGCAACGATGATTTTCCCCAGCGCTGAACTATCAATCTTTGTAAATTGCTCAGTTGTACTTTCGAAGTTAAAAATTTCCTTCGTCTTCAAGTCGACACGCATCAACACACCCGCACCCGATGCGATGACAACGTCAGGATCATACCATTTGACGGCTTGCAGATTTGAATGGGTGTCGACTTCCACGATTGTTTTGTGGGTCTGGACATCATTACAGTGAATCATGCCGAGCGAATCACACGTCACCAGTCGCCGTGAATCTGATCGCAAAACGTCGATTCCCGTAATTGATGATGCTGCGGATTGAATGACTTTGGTAACTGCCTTCGTTGCTCTATCCCAGAAGCGTACGGCTCCGTCACCATAAAGAGCAACGACTTGTTGCTCATCATCAGCAAACTGCGCGGAAATACAGGGACCAGGATTGCCCGCCGAATCTAGGACGCTGGCGACGGCATTGGTTCGGTTGGTGGTTTTCTCACGCGCCTCCGAACCAGCGATGACTTTAGCAAACCCGTCTCCGTAGACGAGGCTTTTGTTACCTGAAAGTTTCGCCCAACCATTAAGTGCCGCAGGGTAGGTGGCATTGGAGTATTTGGGAACATGCCGCATTTGACGCGGACCATCGGCATACTTCCAGCCGTAGGCTTTTCCATTGGTCAATCGAAAAACGACCTCGTCCTTGATGAACGAAACAAAGTCAATCGGCCGCGCCAGTTGAAGTTTTGATAGTGACGTCTTGGTCCGGCTGTCCCAGATCTGCATCTCGGATTTGTTTGTGTCGGTGTTGGTCGAAGTGACAAATTTTGCTCCCGAATCGCTGTACGCAATGCGAATGTAGCTGCCTCCGATTCCATCAATCTTTTTTTGCCGTCGAACCTGATCTCCTTGGATAACCCATGCGTTCACGTATCCCTCTACAGAATCGGCCGAAAGAAACTCGTTAGATGACGGAGAGAAAACCAAATCGGTAATCCACCCGCGGTGCATTTCGAATTCTTCGACCAGTTGAAACGTCTGTAGATTAAAAACAGAAATAATTCCTTCTACCGAGCCAGTCCCTATCGCCAGAAAATGATCGTCCGGGGAAATAGCCATCGCCGTCACTCGATTGCGGTTGTTGCCGATGAGTAAAGTGGCAACCTTGTCACCCGTTTCCAGATCCCAAACCAGCGTCGGTTGGTCTCCGTCGCCACCGGTGATCATGATTCGTTCGTTCTTGGTCACCACCACGATGCCCGACTTTCCGACTTCGGTTTTTTTATGGAGAAGCTTACCGTTTTGCCAGACAAAAACGTTACCGGGGCTGCTGGTCACGATCCGATCCGAAGACGGCAGATAAACGGCTTTCCTTCCCAGTTTAGGATCGAATTCCAGTTCGGATTCGGTGCGCGCCGACGTTTCTCGGTTCCAGATGCGAATGATGCCCTCTGCATCTCCGGCACACAATTGCGTGGCCTGATTATTTAGTTGAACGCAGTTAATCGGCACAGAAGCGTCCGACGAAAAAACGCGTTCATCTTCATACTCATCAAATCGCCACGATCGAACTTCCCCATCGGCAGACGCTGTAACCGCCGCGTTTCCTCTTAGCGCTACGCGGCATGCGATAACTGCGCTGACGTGGCCTCGAAATCGCTTAATCAGTGTTCGCTCTTTGGAATTCCAGACAGCGATTGTCCGATCATCACCGCACGTCACCATCGTTTTGCCATCGCTGGAAAAATCGACATCGTTAACGATCGACTCGTGGGTTATCAAGGAATCGACGAAACACTTTGACTTAGCGGTCAGCAATTCTGCTGACGATAGATTTTGCCATGTTCTCGGGCTGTTTGAGATCGACGAATTCCAGAACACGATTTCGCGATTATCGGTCGCACAGGCAACCAGCCCGCCCGCATCAGGCAGGAACTTAACAGCGCGAAACTGAGACGGATGATTGCAGGCTGATAACGGCTTGCCCGTCACGGTATCCCAAACAATCGAAAGCCCTGCCAGCGAGGCCGAGGCGAGGCTTTTACCGTCGGTTGAGAAATCCAGATCTACGGGCCGTTGAGAATGAAAGCCAAGCTTCTTCGTCGGGCGCCAGTTCTGACCGCTGCCATTGAACAACGTGATCAGCCTGGCCGAATCGCCGGCGGCCAACTGTGTTCCCGAATTATTAAAAGCAACACAACAAACCAGCGATGCGTCAATCTCATCGCTTAAATTTGCGACTAAGCTACCGCGTTCAACGTCCCAGATCGTCAACTTGCGTTTGGGATCGGCTGTTCCAATGGCCGCCCACTTCCCATCGCTTGAGAGCGCAGTGCAAATTGCTTTGCCGTTGGCGATTTGTATTTCATTGGCGGCAATCGCACTATCGGGTTTCCAAAATTTTGCCATCCCAAGAGAAGAAACAATTGCGGCGGTGCCATCGGCGCTTTGATCGATGGCCGTCACGCCTTCAAGCGACTCTGATTTGACTTCCGTATGACAAAGATGATAGAGACGATTCCATTCCCAGTTTACAAACCTTGAATCATCACGGCTGGTTCTGGTCAGCGTGTCGATGGCTTGTTCAATTTGGTTGTCGCGGATGTAGCCGTCGATCAGTCCGATGTTTGATTGAAATAGTCTTTGCCGCGCGGATTTTTCACTGACCTGTAATTGGCCGGCGAGGCTGACTGCCTTTCGTCGTTGCGTTTCCTTTTCGTCGGTTAAGCGTTCGGCCGTTTGCCTTGCCGCGATCGCTTTTAAACGCAGTTCTTCCGCTTTTTGCCGAGCCGCTTTTTCTTTCACGGTCAGGCTTTCTGCCGTCTCCCGTGCTGCTTTCTCCTTGATGGCCAATCCCTCGGCACGGCGACGCTCCGATTCTTCTTTGATCGCGGCGGCCTTGGCCAGTTCTGTGGCCTCTTCGGCCTTCTGCGTTTCTTGTTCGGCCTTTTCGGTGGCAGATTGGGCTTCAAGTTTCGCTTTGTTCTCCAGCTTGACCGCGACTGCCAGGCTTTCAGCATTCAACCTTTGAATCCGCGCGTTCATTCTGGAAGTTAAAACTAATGCGGCTAACAAAAGAACCGAAGCACCCACGGCTAACCAAACGAAACGACGCCGTTGCTTACTGGACGCTGCTCCCTTTCGAAGCTTTTGATAGAGGGGAGCCTCGTCGGGAACGTTCGGATCCAACAACGACATTCCAAGTTCGAAGTCTTGCTGATTGAGCGCGCATTTGGCATAGGCAATTTTAGCGCGTTGTAATCCGGATTCGGCGGCCGAGTTTTCTTTCCATAGTGTGACCGATTCGCGAAATCCAAACATGGATTTGGAAAAGAATTCGTAGTTCTGGTTTTCGACTGCGGAGGTGAGTTCTACTTCGGATCGTTCTGCCAGTTTGATACTAAGTTGATTCGATTGATAGTTTTCGATCGCGCGGCGGAGCTGCTCGGGGCTGGTGTAGCGGTCCTCCACCTCGGTCGCCATCGCTTTGTGAGCGATCGCCAACAAGCGGTTATCAATATCGCGCGGCGAATCTGAAACGTCAACGATCTGGTTCGCCTTCGCATTGTCCAGGCAAGCCCAAACATCTTCCCCCGTGTGAGGTGTGCGCCCCGTTGTGATCATGAACAGAATCGCACCCAGGAGATAAATGTCACTGTGTTTACCAACCGATTTCTCAGGACATGCCATTTCTGGAGCCATAAACCCCGGCGTTCCGCCCATGCTTTGAGGGGGACCGTGATTAAGATTGACTCCTAATCCCCAGTCCATAATCAACACTTCGCCAAACTTACCCAGCATCGTGTTCTCAGGTTTTAGATCACGATGAATCGTGTTTTTGGAATGAGCGTACGCAACCCCGTCGATCACTTTGAGCAAGACCTCAAGGTTGTCCTCCAACGTCATGTCGCGAATGACATCTTCCCAAGGATCGCCGCGCACCAGTTCCATACAATAGAAGATGTCGCCGTTTTGGTCACGCCCCATGTCGTGAATTCCAACGATGTTGGGGTGGTCGAGATTGGCAGTGATCTGCGCTTCGAACAAAAACTTGTTCCGATCTCGGATCATCTTTCGGCGAGATTTTCGTGCTTTTAACATCTGTTTTTTCAGGGCAACATCACGATCTACCGACGTCTGCCGAGCAACGTAGACCTCTCCCATCGCTCCGGCCCCCAGAAACGACAGGATCCGATAGTCAGGATTGCCAACGTCATCGACTTCCCCGTCTGCGACCACGATGCGATCGTTCAACTTTGGCCGAACGACCGGACGCTTTGCCCGCAGCGGAGCCTCGATCGACGACATCGGCGTCGCGTTAGTGCTTTGCTTGCCCCACGCTCGATTCGCGGAGCCAATCAGCGAATCGTCGATCACTTGGCTGTTGTCCAGTGACTGATCAAAGTCACTACTCAACAGCGTGTTGTCTTCAACAATCAACGTTTGAGGCAACTGCGGTCTACCGCCGGTTAGCATTTCAGACTGATCATCAACATTCCCGCCAAGCTCGAAGTCTTCTTCGATGCCCCCGCCAAGTTCAAGATTCTCGTCAAGATCGCCTCCCAGCGTGAGGTCCTCCTCCATGTCCCCACCAAGTTCGAAATCCTCGTCTAGATCCCCGTCAGTTTTGGTGAAGGTGCTACTTTGGTCTGTCTGCGTTTGCTCCGCCTCAATGACGATTGTTTGACTGCCGAGTTCGATTGAGTCATCGGTGCCATCGGTGCCATCATTGCCATCATTGCCATCATTGCCATCGGTGCCATCGAATTCGATTTCATCGCCGTTAAGAGTTTGCCCAAGTACTGTCCGTTGGTCGGTCTTATTTGGATCAACCTTAAATGGATAGTCAACGTCGACGGTCAAATCGCCCGCGCCCACGGTCGAACGCTCGATGTCGCCAACGGGTCTTAGGTCCAAGGTAACGTCTTCGGCTACGTTCTGGTCGCTATCTTTTCGCGGGTCCGGACCGTTTGAATCTTTTCGGTCGTTGGGGGGGGCGTCGTCAGCCGGATCCTCGGACGATGGTTTTTCGGACGACGGTTGCTCGGACGAAGGTTCCTCGGACTGAGCATCCTCATCATTTGGTTTTTTCTTAGTCATATCCTAGCGACCGACCCTTCGGCTGACCCGTGCTGACTTGAGAAACGAAAAAGTTCTTCCTTCTGCCGTGACTTGAGCTAGTTCGTCCACAAGTTTTTCATCGCGATTCTTCTGGCGGTCTTTGACGCCAATCGCCAACGCACCGGCCGCAATCAAACTCGCGCGGCATCGAGGCGAAACGTCTTCGATGACAATGTCGACTTCTTCCTCGCGTGGTTGGATCTGGTATGTGGTGGTTGCCTTCTGGATATCCTCGACAGGATGATTCTTTTTTGGCTGACTATCGGTGTCAGGCTCGAGGCGTAAATCATCAGCAGTTTCGGCATCAATCTCAGTGGATTTGTCTGGCCCGAGAAACTGATCGGTTTCGGTCAAGTCGCCGCTGTCCCGCCTTTGATCGACGGGCTCAAGTTCGTCGGGCTGTAGATCTTCTTGGGCGCCTTTTTCGAACTCGATCGAAAACGATACCCCGCTTTCAGTCCAGTTAATACGATATTGGCCGGGTGGAAACTGAGTGCCTTGTTCCACTCGCCGTTTCCATTGCGCGATGACGTCTTGAACGACGTTGGATTCTTCTAAGTCTTGTCGGGTTTCTTTGATCTCCAGGCCGGTTTCGTCCAGTCGAATAAGGTAGGCGTCGGAAACTTCTTCTTCGACGACGGTTTCCTTTTGGCCAAACTCATTGGCTTCGGTTTCGGAAGATACTTGATCATTGTTAACCGGGATAATCGTGTCGCGGACTAACGCTTCAGGGCGTGACACCGATCCGATTTGCAAATCGCCTTGCGGACGCGAGTCCGAGAAAGCCAAAACAAAGTTGTCATTAGTATTTAGATCGTTCGGGCCTCCGTTGAGGTTGGTTTGCCCGCTGTTGTCAAACAGGTTGATCGCCGGATCGTTGTAAAAATTCAGAAAGGTTGGAAGCTCAAAATTCGCCAATAAAAATTCATTGGTAAACGTATGCGCGATTCTCTCAAATCGGTTGCCGATATTTGTATCAAAATTTAACACGTCAAGCGTTCCGTCGGCCCAATCAACTTCGACGATGAAATTTTGTTCGCCAGCGCGGCCGAAATTCAATCCAATGAATTGCGCGTCATCGGTGTTGACTGTCTTGGTGGTTGGATCGTCGCTGGGCGTTGGCAAGAACAAATTAAATTGCGGACCTTCTTTGGTAACGATGGTGAAGTCCACTCCCTCATCCGTTGTGAAAGCACTAATATCGGCGACGGTGCCGGACGCACTTTGTAAAACAGTGTTTTCGCCGATCGTTAAATCCCCACCAGCAACGGTCGTCAGCACATGACCATTTTGCATGTCGGCAGCCAAACCGAAGGTCGTACCGTTAGCAGATAGCGTCTGAGTGTTTGCCGAACCATCGAAATGAATGTTGGCCGTGTCCAGCGTCTGCACAAACGCATGGCCATTGTCTGCTGAGATACCGGTCAAATCTTGTTGGCAGTCCAAGGCATCTGAAATCGTCGTGATCGTTAGATCGTTTTGACTGCTGACAATGATTCCGTACTCAGCGTCGACCGAAGTGTGGCGCGGCGCGAACCGATCCGAATCATCATCGGGCAGATCCGCAGGAACTCCCCCCAGCGTTGAACTGTTTGCGAAACCATTCGACTCAAAGGCAACTTGATCCGCGTCAATGTCGTCCAGTTTTAAGTAATCGCTGACCGTAATCGCGACGTTGTCCGCTGAAAGTAATATGCCGGCAGTCTGAGTCACCGAGCCATCGACCGACATGAAAAGCGTCCCGCCGTTTGCATCGGTCGCTGTGGGACTGCCAATCGCCGTGTTGGAAAATTCAACTGAGTCGTCAAGTTGAAGCGATGCCTGATCGGCGCTCGCACTCAAGGTGTCCAGGCGAATGTCGTCATTGGATTTGAGGCCAAGCTTAATATCGAATTCGTTATTAGAGTCAGTCACATTGGACGAATTAGTGGTGCCGGCAATCAATGTTGCGAGCCCGTTGACTTCGAGCGTCGCATTGGCTTCATTGGAAATGTCGCCGTTGGTTGCTTGAGAAAATAAGTCACCGTTGATCGTGCTTTGTTCAAAATGTGCACACATTTCGGTGGCTGTTGTTCCAGGAACGTCGTCGCCCCGGAAAACAATACCATTGGAATGTTGATTTATGATACGTGCGTTGCCCTCAGCGGTCGCAATTCCAATGGCACCAGCAGCATTTAGATCATCAACTACGATGTCTGCGTTTTCGCCAGTTGCGATGAAACTGGATTTACCACCCACGTTGATTTGTGTCGAATCGAAAATCGCGATCGAATTGGTCGCGTTAGAAATCACGCTGAGGTTGTCACTGACTTGAAATTGGGCGTGATCAATCAGTGTTCCTGATTTTGTTGTGAAGTTCTGTTCAATCAATTCAATGCCGAACCGGTTGCCCAAATAAACGTCACCCAAAACATCGGCACTGACGCGTCCAGCGGTTGTCGTTGATCCAATGGAATTGTCCAAACATAGATGGAAATCGCCCGAGCCGTCCAGAATAAGATCTTGGACTGCGATGGAACCACCCAGTTGCAGGGCTCCGTCAGTTGCTTGCAATAACAAACGTTCTTGGGTGACGATGTTGCCATCAAGCGTGATTTTTCCCAGATCTGTTTGGCCGGCGATGATTGCACCGCTGCCGCTGATATTAAGCCCACGTAAAGAAATATCATTGATGTCGGCGATCTCAACTTCGTCTGCCGCGATAATGTTGATCTCGCCGAAGTCATTGTCGTTGAATCCATCGGCGTCGCAGTCGCCCAGCGATAGACAAACGTCACCACTGCCGACATCAATCGTCGTTAATCCACCCACAATAATTGCAGCGGTTTGAGTTAGGTCTGTGTTGGCTAACGTAACTTCTAGGTCACCTTCGATGTCGAGCCCGCACACCACTACGCTCAAATTGCTACAGTTGGAATTGTAGGTCAGCGTATCGATCCGCAGGTCTGTGCCAGCAGCGATCTGGAGAGAACCATCAATATCGGCCGCTAAAAAAGAAACTGCGTTGGCAGGATTGGCCAGAGAAAAATCGCCGGTGCCAATAACCAGCAATTCATTGGTTGATATCGTACCGTTTATTTGATTGACGCCATCAGGCGACTGGAGCAGCAGTTGGTCGGCGACATCGACATTGCCATTGATCGTAATTTGACCCGAAGCCGTTTGCCCAAGAACGATCGCGGCTTGGTTGGCTTGAATCCCGGCGACAATCAATCCGTTGATATCTGCGATCTCAACCTGATCGGCATTAATGACATCGACGACATTGAAATCATTGTCGTTGATTCCGTCGCCATCGCAGTCTCCGCCAGAGAGGCAAACATCGCCATCGTTGGCGTCTACGGTAAGCGTGCCGCTGACGCCGATGGATGCTGATTGGGAAATGCTGGCGTTATTAAGTTCAACATTCACGTTGCCCGCGACTTGCAGTCCACAAACTTCGATGTTGCCCAAGCAAGAGACTTGAACGAGAGATCCAACGTTCAGGTCACTGCTGGAGCCAATTAAAACATCACCCGTGATATCCGCCGCTATGTTTTGGATCATGTTTGACAACGACGCGACCTCAAAGTTCCCTGTACCCGTTAGAAGCAATTGGCCAACGTTGATCGTGTTTCCATTTGAGACCACGCCGTCAGACGCTTGGAGTAACAGACTGTTGGCCGTCACGTTGGAATTGAGAACGATACGGTCACCGATGAATCGGAAATTGTTTCCTGCGGTGATTCCGTCGATTAGGATATCATCACCTTCCACGAAATCAACGTCGCCCGAGGTGTCAAAACTCACCCCGCCGACGACGAGGTTATCGTTTATGCCGTCAGCATCAGAATCTCCGCCAGCAAGGCAAATGTCGCCTCCCTGTTGAGTTGCAAAGAATGCATTGCCGCCGACCAATAATGCTGCGTCGGCGTCTTGCGTGATGTCGCCATCATCGGAGAAGATTTCCAAATTCCCTGTCACGTTGATTCCGCAAAAAATCGTTCCGTTACAGTTTAGGCTGCTGATGTGGGTGCCGTTGATCACGTCAAGGGATAGATCGCCATCGATGTCCGATGAAATATTTGTGATGTCGTTGAGCGCGCTGTCGGCATCGAAATCACCTTGCCCGGTCATCAGCAAGTTATTGACGACCATCGATGAAGAGCCGACCTGAGTCAATCCTTGAGTGCTTTGAAACCAAATCTCATCGGCGGCAATGGTTCCCGTGAGGTCGATTCCCGCCGCACGGACATCAATCTGGTCTCCCGCGTTGGCGTTGAAAATTTCGATGCGATCAATGTCCGCCAGCGACGCGGTCGTTGTCGCGTCGAAACTGATCGTGTCGAAATCATTGTCGTTATTAGTCAACTCAATGTCGAAGGCTGTCAAATTGAGCGTGGGTGCGACCAACGTTGTCAATGCGCTTTGTCCGATGCTCCCTGAAGTGACAATGGTTGTGGAATTCAATTGACTTAAGTCAACGTTGCCAAAATTCACATCAAGATCGATTCCTAGATTATCGCGTACTGATACTTCATTAAGGAAACTTGCGTTGGCGGTAAGAATGCTTGTTCCGTTGCCACTTACTAACGCACTATCGACGCCCGCCCAAGTGCCTTCGTCGAGTTCGAACTGATAGAAGTTGGGGATGCTATGGATTGACAGATTTTCGTCGTTCGTTTCGGAAAAGTTGTCTAAGTCCAGCATCCCGCCGAGAAGCGTGAAATTTGCGTTTAGCACGCGGCGTGGCTCAAGCGAAAGGTAGTCGATATCGACTTGCGTTGCCTCTAATATTGACTCTGGCGAGCTGGAATTCGTCCGCTGGATCAGCCGGCGTGCTAGATTTTTCCAGAATTGTGCCACGCGATTCTATGCCTATGAGTTGGATTGAAACAAATTTGGACGCCTCAGAAAATTTTCGGAATCCCCAACTTCCAACGAAGAACGGTCTACCGATGCAATCATTTTTAACGCTTCGAACAACGGCTGTTGTCTAATGGTTGGACTGAGGTAATGTTTGAGGGTGACGAGGGTTAAAAGGTCTGTCCGATGGCTGGGCCATAGTTATCTTAACAATGAGCGTCCTCTTTTTATCAAAGTTTCGATGCTTTCCAGGATGGTCCGGCGGCATAACCTGCAATTCATCGGGGAATGTGACCGTTTTTCACTGCGTTGCCGACCGAAAAGAGCAGAGCGATAGCGCGGACACTATTTAGATAACGACCAACGGTATTACGGCATTGAGAAATTCTCCTCGAGCGAACGCCAGTCTTAGAATTGTCATAACCAGTTGTTTAACTGCGTTCTTGATGGTTTCAGCACACACACAGGTCGTGGCGCAAGAATTGAGAAACCCAATCTTTGGCGTTGAAGATCCGGTGGTTGGAAGCACGCAAAACGCGGAACTCGAACTCAATGTCGACATCGCGTTGGAGAAAATTGGCCCGGCCGATCCACAACCGGCCGACGACAAGTGGGCGCTCACCGACGAGGATCGGATGACCGATGAAGAGATGGACGAAGAACTTTTTGGTAACGGCACGACCGGAAATAAGAATTCGGCGGCGGACGAGCGTGCAGAAGATCCGGTCGACGACGATAAACCTCCTGCCGAAATTGACGACAGTTCTTCGCCCAAGAAGGCTGAGCGTGTCGCTCCGAAGCAGACGATCGAAAGCTATTTAAAAGGCATCAATACGCTGACGGTCCAGACATACAGTCCTCCGCCTGAGAGTTCCAACGGAATTGATAGGCCAAAAAGAATAGTGCCACCCCCCGCGCTGTCGTACGCCGGTTCTCCGATGGTCGCGGATCTGCGCTTTCAAATTCCGGACATCTATCACCAGCCGTTATATTTCGAAGATGAAAGTCTCGAACGGGAGGGTGTCCATCTGTATCGACTCCAGCCATTTGAATCAGCGCGCAGGTTTGTTTCGGATGGCTTTTCGTTGCCACGCAATCTTCGCCAACAGCCGCCAAGGTCATGCGTTCATCGTGAAAATTATCGGTACAGCCAGCCGTCGTTACTACCTGCCCTACCTGCGATACGTTAATTGGACAGCGTCACATTGGTGAGCGCCTTGCCGCTCACCGTTTCGTTACCACATTAATAACGAGTGTTTTGATTCAAATGTGGCGCCATCCATTTAAAAGTCGAAGCGAAAAGACTCTGTAAGAATCCGTTTGGTGATCTCCCAAACGGTCTGCTGGTCGATCATGACTTTCGCTTTGCCAACGGCTCCGTGAAATCCGATCGTCAGGGGCTGGTCGAGCAGAAGCTCGACTCGGAACTGTCGTTGCCCCGTAAGCGCTTCTTCGGTTGCGTTGGAGAAGACTTTTGCTATCTTCGCACGATAAGTTTTATCGCGCTGCAACGAAGTACGAAGCGTCACTTCTTCTCCACCTGAGACAAGATCCCTTTTCTGTTCATCGATAAACAGAACGACCTTCCAGTCATTTGGTTTACCGATCCGACAGACCGTTTCGCCTTGCTCGATAGAGCAACCACGATTCATCGCATGGATGGCCGAACCACTCCAAGCAACCATTTTCATTGGGTCCACCTTTGCCATCGGTGGTTTGAAGGACTCAACCAAAACGCCTGACGTCGGCGCAATAACCTCAAGCTCTTTCTGGCGTTGATCCAGCATGTCCAATTGATTGGTCCATTGCCTCCATTGCGATTGGGCCGATGGAAGCGCGATGCGGCTGTCAGGATCCAGTCCCGAACGCGATTTCAAGTTCTCGATTTTTTTCGTGGCCAGTTGGATCTTGTTCTTTAAACGAGTTCTCTCTAACTCAGAATCGAAATTGACTAACTTAGCAACCACGGCACCTTTTTCGACGAAGTCGCCTTGGTTGAGGGCCCAGTCAAGTGTGCCATCGGATTTCGCTGTGCAAAACGCAAGCTGATTAAATTCAATGTGCGCCGACGCGCTGATGTAGTGTGGGACTCTGATGCTGGAAACAAAGTATGCGATCGAGCCCATCACCAACACCGCCGTAAGAATTCCTGCCCAGTTCCGTCGGCCTTGATTGTTCTTGCGTTTGATCATTGGAATAAAGGTCAGTAAAAAACTTGTCAATAAACAGGTTGCATAAACGACCCCGGCGGTCGCTGCGATACTTTGTAGCCCAACGGTCTTCAGCAGCGCGTAGAATACCAGAAAGATGACCGAGAGTATGAAGATCCGATAGATCACCGAAGCAATATGGTAGCAAATTAGAAATGCGGAATTCGTTGATTTGTTTTGACTGCCGACGCTTTGCTTGGTGAAGAAAAATGCTTTTGAAAACCAATCCCACGTCTTGCTTCTTGCCTGTTGACCAAGGTTGGGAACGTTGACTAAATCGGACAAAATAAAGTATCCGTCGTAACGCATCAGCGGATTGCCGTTGACCAACAGAGTGCTTACCGAGCAGACGATCACTAGATTAAGAAAGAGAGACCGTAAGAATTCTGTGTCTGCGAAATGCCAAAGAACCAACGATGTCGCCGCGATGATCAGTTCGACATAGATGCCAGCGGCTGAAATTGCCATCCGCTTCCATTTGCTGGGCAACATCCATGCGTCAGTTACATTGCAATAGAGGCACGGTGAAAAAACCAAGAACATCAAGCCGATTTCATTGCATCGTGCTCCCATTTTTCGACAACAGACGGCGTGGGCCAGTTCGTGGACGATTTTGACGCCCGAAATGCAAACCAAAAGCAAGGCAACATCATCGAAGCCGACGTCTGCCAGCGCTGGCAACGCCCAAACGATTTCGTCAAGCAACGATAGGCTAAACAACGCAGAAAACAAAATCCAACTGATGGCCAAGAGCACCGCCCACATTGAAAAGATCCAACCGAACAGGGATTCGGCAATCGCGATGATCGAATTGGCGTTAAGTCCTCCAAGGCGAATCGACATCAGTGAAAGCGGTAGCTTGTAGAGCTTAAATTTGTTTCGTTGACTCTGGCGTTGCTGTAGTTTTTCGCCAGACAACGATTCGTTCAGCAACCCGTCTCGACTTAGCCGCATACAAAAATTGAGTAGTTGTTGCTCGGAAATTTCAGCGCCGGCAAACGCTTTGCTAAACGCCTGTTGCGTTTCTTTCAAACTGGCTGCACCGTCGAACCTTTCAAACAGCCAATGTTGAATATGGTCCAAGAAAAAATAATTCAGCTGGATCGGGTCTTTGACAATCCACTGGCCTTGAGAAGTCACGTCACCCTTGTTCCGGCAGACAACTTCCAAATCTCTGCGGCGTGAAGGGCGAATCGTTTGTAGGTGAACAATGTCTGACATGGTCCTTGGTCAGTTGGATTGCGAAACGATAACTTCAGCCCGCAGCCCCGGACGCAGCGCGCGATCCCGATTGTCGATTTCAACCCAGACTCTAATCTTGCGGTCGACAGGATTGGCTTCTAAGGAAACGAAGGTCACTTCTCCTTGCCTTTGGATGTCGGGGCGATTGGGCACTTGGATGATAACTTCCGCTGATTGGCCGGTTTGGATTTGAATCGCTTGTTCCACACTGACCCAACCTTCAACGCGCAGACGATCGATGCGAACGATTCGGAAGGCGGATTGACCTGTTTCGATCCATTGACCAGCGCGTGTTTTGACAATGGCGACTTGCCCCTCGATTGGGCTGAGTATTTTATGCTTGCTCAACTCGAATTTGGATTCTTTCAAATCGACTTCGCGCAGTCGTTCGTTGAGTTTGGCGACTTCAAATTCAATCAGCGATTTCTCCACTTCCAGTTCGGCCTTGGACACGACTAAGCGGAGATGATCGAGTTCAGTATCCGAGACCGCCAATTCGACAGAACGATTGGCACCTTCGCTTCGTGCCAGTTCTGCCCGGGTTACTTCAAGCGATTTGCTGGCGTATTTTACCAGCGTTTCATCTTTGCTGACCTGATTGGCGATCGCGTACTCGTATCGGGCGCGGTCATATTTTAAACGAGAGCCATCGTCCAGAATTTTCCCCAGCAGATCGCCTTGCTTTACCGCTTGGCCTTCGCGCACTTGGAGTGATTCCAGGACACCGCTACGTTGGGCAGGCGTGTCGACCGCTTCGAGCACTTGCGTGACGGCCGATTCGAGTCGAATTTCTTGGGAGTGCAGCGTTGGACCGGTCCAGGCGTAGAATCCTATAACCAGCCCGATGACCCAAATCGGTCGTTCCATGTTCAGCGCCATAGTCTCACTCTCACCCTTAAAAGAACCGGTAACCGACGGAGTCAATGAACTCGTTAAACCAAGCGTACCCGAGGGACGTTTGGCCACAGTTGACTTCTGCCCTTACTGACGAACCTGGTTGAAACGTAATGTCTTCGTCGTGTTTAATCTCAACGGTGATCACAATAAAGGCTTGCCCAGTTTCCTCAACAACCTCAGCCGTATTGGAGATGCTGCGAATTACACCCTCAAATTTTCGCTCAGGAAAAGTCGCGACGGACAGACTTACCGGAACCGCCTCTTGCCATTGGTTCTGATCACGGTCATCTATGTCGCGATCTGATTTTAACTTCATCAGATGCGCAATGCGTGAGTCGGGAACCCGAATTTTTGCCAGCCACTTTCCATGATCGTCGATCAATTGGAGCAAAACGTCGCCTCGTCGGACCGGACGGTCAAGCAGTTTCGTCTTGGCATCGCGCGTCACGATGGTGCCCGCGATCGGACTTCGGATTTGAAGTCTTTCTTGTTCACGCTGTAATTCAGTCAGTTCCAGATTCAGGTTTTTGATCTGCTGTTTTGATTCGATTTCTTGGCTGGAAAGGCGGCCAAGTTCGCGCTGCCCTTCACGCGCGCCTCGATCAAGCGACGACTTGACTGCTTCGATTGCTTCGAGCCGTTTTGATTCGGTCTGGATGTTTCCGCGGATCGTCCTGAGGTCGGAGTCAAATTGGTTGGAAGTCATCTCGATCAGCAACTGATCCGATTGAACCTGATCGCCATGAGCAACATGGAGTCGCGCGACCACTCCGTCCTTGGCGGCGAAAACATTCTTTTCAGTTTCCGCCGCGATACTTCCATCAGCGGTAACAATTAAATCGGTTCGGAGCAGACATAATGCGCCGATCACCAATCCAAGCAGCGTCACCAAGGAAAGTGGAAACAGCAGTTTCCTCAAACCTGTTCCCAATTGCGAGCCGCCGAGTGTGCCCAGAAATCCTCTCAGCGGAATCGATTGATACTGCGCAGCGTTGTTCAACGCCGATTTTGCTTGAGGTTCGGCAACGGCCACTTGTTTCAGGATTCGCGCTACATCATTTTCTTCGGCCGATCCGATGACTTGAACGAATTTTACACGTCCCCGTTTGTCCTTCAGTGGGCTCAGCATTAAAAACTTATGACCCGACACAGACTGATAGCGTGCGAGCGCGGTGACGAGTCGAGGCGGGGGAGTGTTGGTGTTGTGAAAGATGATCGGTTTGTCGTTGTGACGGAATGCTTTGGCGACAAGTAATTGGATTGCACTGATAGTTTCGGATTTTCGATTGACTGTTGCAGCACCGGAGGCTGCAATGACATTAAAGCGTCGTCCCGATTTTTGCGCCAAGAGAACTCGATCGCAGGAATAAAATTTTCTGCCGTGATTGACCAACGAAATTGCTGTCGAGCGCACGTCCAAGTTCTCGTGCAACGCATCGGAGAGGGATTTGAATTGTTTCCAATCCGAAGATGTACCCAGTGTTTCCGACGTGGATCGGTTCTTAAGGGATGGATTCGGTGAACTTTGCCGACGTCCGAAATCAGCGGCGATCTCAGCCACGGCCTCTAAAAAGCTCGCATAGAGCGAAGCTAATTCGGGATCGATCCGTTTGACAAAATAGAGGGCGACCACCGAATCGGTAGCGCCTGAGGCCGACTGATAGGGGCAGCATAACACCGTCATGGCCGATGATTTACTGTTGGCCCCCAACCGTTTTGCTTGGCCAGTTTCGACGCACTTTATAATGGTCTGATCGATGGCCGCCTGTGTTTCATCGGCGCGTGGCCCAAGTTGCGAAAGTTGGTGTTCCGCGATGGCGATTGGGTGTGATTGAGATCCCAACATCCAGATCGCAGCAGCCTGCGCATCGACAGCTAACACTGCCCTTTGCAGCAAAGTCTTGAAAAACCTCCCAGAATCCCGCTCGGTTTTTGCCAGCTTGCTAGCTTCCTCCAATAGCTGGTCGATTTGGAAGACAGGCGAATTTGTCGGGTTTTCCGCAGTCATAGAAACTTTTCCAATCGACTCCCAAATTCACCAGGGACCTATTCGCGGCTATCCCGTTTGATCCGCGTTTGCATTATAGAAGTATGGCCTCAAAACCCGAAAGATATAAGGGTTGTGCGGATTGCCCGCCACGTAAATTTACCCTGTTTAACTTTCTTGGTCGTCAAGTGATGAAACAAAGTTTCATTTCACGCGCTTTTTGCGCGACGCTTGTCGTTTTAACGGCATTTTTCGGCTGTAAAACGAATGACCTATCATTGCGCCAAAACATTCGGTTCGAACCGACCTCCGCAACAGGGCTTTCGTTGGCTCCATTTAGCCGTGGCGGCATTTCTGCGCCCGTCAATGATAACGATTTTCTTGATGTGCAAGATCTTGCGATCGAGATTCCATCTGCGCCGATGTCCTTTGAGAATGGGACGCCGATTTATTCAGCAATGTCGCTTCAGCAAGCGATCCGCACCGGCATCGGTAATTCGAAAATCATTCGAGATCTTGGCGGCAATACGCTGAGAAATCCAGACGCGATCGCATCGGTTTTTGATCCTGCGATTGTCTACACGGATCCTCAGCAGGGGGAAGAGGCCGCGTTGAGCGCGTTTGACGCTCGTTTCTTCAGTCAAGCGTTCTTTGAGAAGAACGATCGGGTCGTGAACAATCAGTTCTTGGCAACCGACGGAGTTCTTATTCAAGATTTAGGCGAGATTCGCACCGGCGTTTCCAAACGCGCCGTTAATGGTGGTTTGTTTTCGTTTGCCACCGTCCAAGAGTATGACTTCAACAATTCAATTGGAAACAGGTTTGGCAATCCGAGTTCTACTTGGTCCAACGCAATTCAAGGCGACTTTCGCCAACCGCTGCTGCGGGGCAGCCAAGCCATGTTTAATCGAATCGCAGGCCCTAACGTCGGCGATGGAATTTTCAACGGTGTTATGATTGCCAAAACTCGCACCGATGTCAGCGCCGCGGAATTGAAATTGGCCGTTCGAAATTTTGTTGCCGATGTGGAGAATGCCTATTGGGATTTGTACTACGCCTACCGTGATTTAGAGGCGAAAAAGATGGCGCGCGACAATGCTCTGGAAAGCTGGCGTCGCATCAAGGCGCTTGGCAACGAGAGAAAGGCCGGTGGTGAAGCCGATAAAGAAGGCCAAGCCAAAGAGCAATACTTTCGCTTTGAAGCGGAAGTCAACGATGCACTGTACGGCCGTGTCACCGACGCGACACGATCCAATAATGGAAGTGCCGCGGGAACCTTTCGCCCCTCCTCTGGCGTGCGGGTTGCCGAAAGGCGATTGCGATTGTTGATCGGAATGCCAGCCAATGGAACAGAGTTACTGCGGCCAAGTGACGAACCGAACCTTGCACCGATCGTTTTTAATTGGGCCAGTTGCGTGACGCAATCGCTCAGTCAGCGGCCCGAGATTGTTCGGCAACTGCAACGTGTAAAGCGGGTCAAAATGGAAATGCTAGCCACGAAAGCCTCGCTAATTCCGCAGTTGGATTTTGTCGGACAGTACAAAGTTCGTGGCTTCGGGAAAAATTTAATCGGAAGCACTGATCTGGAACCCACAGACGGCGCGGTCGAAGATATGTTTGATAACGATAACCATGAATGGCAACTAGGAATGGATCTCAATATTCCCCTTGGTTACCGCCAGGCTCATGCTTCGCTGAGAAACACGCAAAATCGGTTAGCGCGCGAAAGGCAATTGCTACGCGAACAGAAGCGGCAGATCATCAACGATTTAAGTGATGCGTTTCAGGACGTCGATCGCGCCCGTAAGTCTTATGAACTGCAGTACAATCGGCTCGATAGCGCACTGGCCCAGTTCTCAGCTGTTCAAGAAACAAACCTGCAGAAGAAAGCGCCGTTTAACCTCGTGCTGGAAGCTCAGCGCCGTGTGCTCGAAGCTCAGATTAACTTCTACCGATCGCAGGTTGAATATACTTTGGCGGTTCGGAACGTGCATTTCGAAAAAGGGAGCTTGTTCGAGTACACATCGGTGCAATTTGTCGGCGAAAACATGTTGGACAATGGCCGAGCGTTTTCAGTAATAGAGTCTGCCGGGCCAGACCTTTCATCGGATTCGACGCGATTCAACTTTGCGTCTCCGGAGTTCGCGGCCCAACCCGCTGAAGTTATTGTCGGGACGCCGTTGTCGCCCTACGAGGGAGAAACCGTTCTTCCAGACGCAACGATATCACCGTTTCCGTATTCAAATTCCGGCAAAGATCGTCTGCTGCCGCTGAAGGCAGCACCAGCTACCCAAGGCCCTCTGTCTGTGAGCGATGCTCCGCTACAGCCAATTTCGATCAATTAAAGTCGTGTTGTAAAAACAAGCATCAACAGCATCGCCGCGCATTGAAAACTTAATGCGCGATTGAGCTTATCCTTCGAGCATTCGCAATTGTTCGAATTCTGATTTCGAGATGTGCTTGTAGTTCCATTTATCACTGGTGAATGAAAACCAAACATATATTTCACCCTTTTCGTCCATCTTTTCATCCGCCTCTTCGAATGAGATATCGGTGCCAACATTCCACTCAAGCAACTGGTACGTTTTTTCCTTGTTGCCGAGCATGCCACGCGCCTCGTTGCCTTGCTTGATGTTTTTTGGCTTGCCAATCGAGTGAACGCGTACGGTCTCACCGCGTTGGCTATCGTTGCCTTTGGTAAGTCCTGGGAAGTCAAAGAACGAGCTGGAAAAGTCGAACGACTTGTTTTTGTCTTCTGGTTTGTCAGGAATCGCCTCGATCAGTTTGGTCGCTTTGGCGATTACCTTCTCGTTAATCTTAGGTAGTTTGTGGTACTGGCGAATGTACTTCGAACCCGCTTCAAGATGTTTTTGACTCAAGCAATGACTCGACACTGCCATGGAGTTAATTCTGTCGCCGCTACTAATGGGCTTAGCTTCGCATTTTTTACAGCGAACCAATGGGGAAGCTTTCACTCTCCCACAAGCGAAACAGACGGCGTAAATCTTTTCAGAATCAGACATGGGGAAACTCTCAAGTGTATTCGTTAAAGCGATGACATAACTATATGAATTAGCCAACGAAATTGTTAGCGGGAAATGGATTTCAACGGTTGGTAACAGCGGCAAATAACCTCATGATGCAGTGTCTGATCCACTTCTTTTCAGTTTGTTCTGACTAGAGCCAGACTAGGCGAACCAATGAATTGGCCATCCATTTTTAACAGCGCGGCCAGCATTAACGCAGCGTCAATGTACGGGTTGACCTTAACGAACCCACGCACCGGCAGAATAACCAAGGTGCAACGATCCAACCATCGTCAGCCAGATAGGCGGTGCAAAAGGGGGGCAGAAGGGGTGCAAAAGGGGTGCAAAAGGGGTGCAATTAGCGAAATTCGAAGTTAGTTCTGCGAAAGCACACGCAATGGAATCCGATCAAAAGCTGCTGAAGCCATTATTTCGTCTTGAGCACGTTAATCGTTAATGACGCCTAACCTCAAAAGTTCCTCACCAAGGCGAACGGTGAATGCCTCCGCATCTCTAAAATCTAGATGACACCAATCAGGACACTCAAAATTGCGTAAGCTCGCCACGTCTTTGAAGTGGATTGATTTTGCGGCAGTCTTCTTTGCAAAATGATCCCAAAACATTTTTTTCGGCCATTTTGTTTCATGATATTTCCAGCGCATTCCCGATTCGGGAAAGAAGACACTTACAACCTCCCCACCCCGTCGTTGGATGCGGCGGACATTTTCTTCAAAGAAGTCTTGACGATCAATCCAATCGGAAGGCTCTTCAGCGATTCCGCTTTCGAGAACGGATTGCATTGTTGCCAAACTCTTTGCATGTACTTTCTCCAGATTTATTTTGGTAAAGTCAGCCGCCCTAAACCTGCGCTGATTCATGATCACATAATTTGGTTCCGGAAAGTCGATGAACCAATCTTGAATCAATCTATCGATTCGAACCGAAGGTTGAAGCAAAGCGAAATGCTTTTGAAGGAAGTTGGAACACAGCCCATCGAACAACTCATTCCATATTAAGCCTTGTCGGAATGTGTTGTTGTAGAAATCAACGTACGCCTGCTGCTCAGATATTTCCTCAGGATAGTAAGCTCCGGTAGGAAACACGTCACAGATCAAAGTTCCGTGAAAGCGTTCGTCATTCGCCAAATCGGCAAATACAGCAGTCGGTTTCGTACCTCCGGAAATAGCTAATTGGACAACTCGATACTTGGGGAATCTGGATTCAAAGACGTCAGGGTCGATCGCTAGTTGCGAATGCGAAGAACCAATGAAAACGAGCACATCTTTGGCATCGCCATTATCATAGACGTTGTCTCGTTGACTGGCCCAAAGCAACGTATCGTCAACGACAGAGGGTCGATTGCCGCTATGGCGTACCAAGAACTCAATCCCGATGAGCATCGCAAATGAAAAGATTAACGTTTGCAACCAAAGACGTTTCCACGGAGCTTTGGTTAAACGAGCTCTAGAATTGGAAGTAGATAAATGCACTGCTGTTCCCCGAAGAAAAGCTAATAATTAACGCTATCATGACTGCTAAGATTGCTGCCTGAACAGTAACAGGAAGTTTACGAGCCGCGACCTCCAATGAGGTGTCCCTCATGATCCAGTGGAGACTTAGAACACCAGCCATTGCTAAAATTATTTTTAAAGACTTTAACGCCCCAAAATTGAATTGCTCGCCTGATTGTTCAATTCCTAGCATTGCTGAGGAAATAACGAGGGCGGTTTCAAAGGTCTGTGCTCGAAAAAACACATAAGTAAAACAAACCAAAGCAAAAGTTCCCATCGCCAAAGTGAATTTCATCCAAGCGAAATTCCAAATTTTGTACGGTGGCACGATTGCTACAATCAAACGCTCTGCTATTAGAAAAACTCCATGAAGCCCTCCCCAGAAAACAAAATTCCAAGATGCGCCATGCCACAATCCACCAATCAACATAGTCATCATCAGATTTGCATAAGTACGGGTTAAACCCAACCGGTTACCACCCAGAGGAATGTAAACGTAATCGCGTAACCAAGCGGAAAGCGAAATATGCCATCTGCGCCAAAAATCTGAGAACCCGATTGCAGCGTAAGGAAATCGAAAATTATCAGGCAACGCAAATCCAAGACACATCGCAACACCGATGGCACAAGTCGAGTAACCAGCAAAATCACAAAATATTTGCCCTGCAAATGCAAGCGTGCCTACCCAAGCTGCTCCCATACTTGGTGAAATCCCTGACTTACTATAAAGAGCTTCGGTAACAGGCCCAAATATTCCGTCAGCCATCACAACTTTCTCGAACAGACCGACGATCAATAAAACGATGCCCCAACTGAAGATAGTGCCAGTCATTTTTGTTGGGGTCACGCATTGAGGCAAAAAATCGACCGCGCGGACAATCGGACCTGCAACTAATTGCGGAAAGAAAGTTACATAAAGAGCGAAATCTAAAAAAGAATTCCACGGTTTTGCTTTCTTTCGGTAGACGTCAAAAGTGTATGAAATAGTCTGAAAGGTATAAAACGAGATTCCAACTGGCAGAATAATACTGGGCTCCGCAAGAGAAACTTTCCATCCAATAACATTTGACAACGCGATGAAATTCTCAAGAACGAAACCTCCGTACTTAAAAAATCCTAAGATGCCAAGATTTACCAGCAGACTTGAAGTTAATAGAACACGTCTCCAAAATCTGGATTCGACTCGGCCAAGGCCTTTAGCAATGTACCAATCCGCAATCGTTGAAATCCATAACAGGACAACAAAGGGCGGGTTCCATGCGGCGTAAAAGCAATAACTGACAACAAGCAAAAACGCTTTACGAGCTCGCCAACCCAACGAGTACGAAATCACGAGGGTCAAAATGAAAAAGAGTAGAAAAGATAGAGAGTTAAATAGCATCGAGCAGAAGATGGAGCGGGAGTCAAAATAGATTATTGATAGTATCGCTAGGAAAAAAAACAAGCGTTGGTAATAAACGATCGAAATCAGGGTTTTGAAGGAATTTCTTTTGAAATGGCCACCCCGAATAACCTGTTGAGAGGTCGCCAAACTGCGGGTGGAGAATTCCGCAATAGGGTTAAAAGTCAAAGGATCACGCTGCCACGCTCATAGCGATCGGCAAGCAACGTGAATAAGATTTCCATCTCTTCTGGGCTCCGTTGCATATAGCCGATGTCGTCGATGACTACGACGTCGTATCACCCAATCCTCTTCAGCACGCGACTGAGCTTCAAGTCGCGTTTGGCAATCAACAGTTACCAGCGGGCACAAAAAAGATGTTTGCAAAATAATAATTCATTTGCATTGAGGAGCGATTGGCGCCATCGTGAAGTTATTGAATCAAAACACGACAAGCATTTGCTCATAAAGAACCGCCGCACCAACGGCGGTTTTTTTTATGAAGCTGTTCGGTCTACGTCCTCCTCTCATAGGTTGGTTGTATCTGAGAACGTCAGAATGACGTGCTCGGTAAGAATGATGGCCACGATTCGGACATCGACCCTACAACACTACATCATTTTGTTGGAGTTATCGACAGAAAGTTTCCACCCGTGGCATGCAGTGCTCCGCAGCAACGATCAGCGCTAGCCCAATGGCACTTACTTTAGATTTTACTAGCGGTGCAGAAACCAAAATTTAGCTCCCCCTCTCCCTGAAAATTCGGACGTTAGATCTTACCACTGGTAGCAAACGTCATCCGAATTTTTAGG
>Ga0114956_1000684_pt1 | contig 25364 bp, 21 predicted proteins | sample MaitaG_FD_87304 | JGI IMG/M metagenome (GOLD analysis project Ga0114956, IMG submission 87304) | Marine algal microbial communities from Maine, USA - Maine_Asex2 metaG | ecosystem: Host-associated > Algae > Red algae > Unclassified | place: Maine, USA | collected 2015-01-05
GAGTTCTTCGATCGCCTGGGCGTGTTGTTCGTCGCGGGTCGCGAGTTGGGCGTTGAGTTCTTCGATCGCCTGGGCGTGTTGTTGGTCGCGGGTCGCGAGTTGGTCGGCGAGATTCTCGGCTTCGGAACGGTGAAGGGCCGTGGCCGCCGCTGATTGTTCCTCAAGTTCGCTGAGCGCCTGAACATGAGCTTCGTTTGCAGCTTGCAGACGTCGTTCGCGCTTTGCGTCGAGAATCTCTCGTTCGCTGATGAGGGCCGATCGCACGGCCTCAACTGCGCCCTGATGGCGAACTTCGAGATCGGCGCGTTCGGCGAGCAGTTTGTCGCGCTGTGCGACCGACGCATCGTCGAGCGCGACCATCTTGGTCTGCAGCGTTTCGAGTTCACTGCGGTGGCGGGCGTCCCGCTCGTCGAGCTCGTGCTGGTGCTGCTGGTCGATGCGCACGCGTGTTGCCCGCTCGGCCTCGAGTCGCCGCTCTAGATCGACGATTAGCGTCGATTGCTCGTCGGCACTGTCCGACGTCGCCGGTTCTGGTTCGTCGTCGATCGGCTGGTCGACCTGATCGCTGTCTTCGCCTCGCCACACGAAGATCTCGGCAGGTGCGGTCTGAGCCGAAGCGACCTCAACAGTGTCTTCGCCAACGTGTTCAGGCTCAGTCGGCTTGTCGGGGTGCCACACAAATATGTTGTCGCTCATGCACTGGCCAAGCTAGACCAGCAGTCGTATTTGTGCTCAAGCAGACACCCAGCGAGGCAACGACAAACCATTTTGGCGATCCGACGGACTGTCATGCTTTGCCAGCTCGGTCGCTGGATCGTTCGACGAAATCCACGTCATGAGCGGACCAAACGGCGATCCCGCTCACCTGTTCGGCTTCGGCCAGGCTCGCGCTGACGAGCCAGCTCTCGACACCGACACGTTCATCGATCGTTTGGCCCGGTTGTTTGGTGCTTGGGCCGCTGAACCTCGTGATGTCCTTATCCGCGACTGGCGCTTCGAAGGGTCGATGACGCCGCCAACTCAACCGGTGAGCGACGGTGGCAGGTTGCTGGACGGCGATTGCTAAGGCTTCGACAGCGAGCTGGTAGTGCCGCTGACCCGGTGAGCGCCGAGCGCTAGAGCTGCGAGCGGCCGCGCTCGATGATCGCCTGTCGACGGTTGGTCACGTCGGCACCAGGTGTGGTGAGGCTTGCGAATGCTCGACTTGCCCCGGTTTCTAGTTGCCACGCGGGGTTGAGGCTGGCTTCTTCTTGCTCGGAATAGGTCGCGAGCATGCGGCGCACCCCTAGCTGGTCGTTGCCGACAATGTCGGACGCCAGCCCGAGCACGATCGTCAGAAGCTGATCATGTGGCACGACCCGGTTGACGAGACCCCATTGCAGAGCTTGCTCGGCTGAGACGAAGTTGCCGGTGAGCGAGATTTCGCGAGCGCGGGTTCTTCCGACTGCATCGGTCAACAGTGGGGTCAACCCCCAGCCGGGCATCACACCGACTCGAGCGTGCGTGTCGGCAAAGACGGCCCGTTCACTCGCAATCAGGAAGTCGCAGTTGAGAGCGAGCTCGAAGCCGCCGGTGATTGCCGCGCCGTTGACTGCGCCGATCAACGGCTTCGTGCGCTCGGGAAACGGCGACACGCTGCCGACTTGGCCACCCGTGAGAAGGCGATCGGGCTCGGCAGCCAGCATCCGCAGATCGAGGCCAGCACAGAACGCAGGGTCAGATCCGGTCAGCACCATGACATCAACATCATTGCTGGCCTCAAGTTGTGTCACCGCCGACCTGATGGTTCGCCGCATCGCGGGGTTAATCGCATTTCGTACCTCGGGTCGATGCAGGGTCATCAGTCCTATCCGGTCGACGATCTCGATGCGAACGGGATGTTCTTCGGTTGGGTCCACCCCACCACCTTATGAAACTGGCCGCCCGAGACGTTGATGCACGGGCTACGCGGCGGCTCGGTTCGCCTGGATCGTGGCTCGTAGCAAGAACGCGACGAGCAAGAGACTGCCGGCCAGCACCGAGATTGCGATAGCGACCATCGCTGCTGAACCGCTCATCACATTGGTCGCAGCGACAACGCCAAACACAACCGACACGACACCCGACGCCATCGAAAGCGAGCCTGCAACGATCGTCGACTGATGGGCCGCTGTATGACCGGCAAGCCATGCCTCGTCAGAGGCCAGGGTTGCCTTAGTACGAAGGCCAGCGATGCGGCTGCGCTTGAGACGCCCATCGGCTGCGCGCTTGTTGACCTCGATCACCAAGCCGCCCGTGATCCACATGATGATGCCGATCACAATGCCGAAGATCAGCGCAACGGTGGGCGACACGGTGTCCATCACCCTCGATGATAGGCGAGGTCGCGTGATGGGCTGTCGAGGCGCGGCGGTTACTGTCGACCCATGGGCACTACACCAACGACCTCTTCCGACGTGACGGCCGAGTGGCTCACCGAGGCACTGCGGCACTCAGAAATGATCGGTACTGACGCCAGTGTCACCGACGTGCACTTCGAGCCAGGCTCGGCGGGCATTGGTTTCATGGGTGAGATCGGCAAGCTCGCAGTGACCTACGACGGGGCCCCCGATGCGCCAGCAACGATCATCGCAAAGTTCCCAACACAAAGCCCTGAGATCTCGGCCATGATGCGGCCCACTCGAGTGTTCGAACGCGAGCATCGCTTCTATGCCCAGCTGGCGCACGAGTCGCCGGTGCGCACGCCCGAGGTGTACCACATCGTGTGCGAGACGAATGCTGACCCGCAGGTACCTGAGACCTACCTGTTGTTGATGGAAGACCTCAGCCATCTGACCGAAGGCGACCAGGTAGCCGGCGTCTCGGTCGACCAAGCTCGGGCTGCGCTGACTGGTCTTGCGGCCCACCACGCACGATTTTGGAATGGTGCTGGGCTTGAGTCGGCTGACTTCATTCCCGTTATCAACGGTCCTCTGAACCAAGCTGGCCAATCGATCTACGAGGCCTCGCTACCCGGCTTCAAAGAAGTGTTCGGCGATCAGCTGACCCCCGAGATGGCGGTGCTGGCCGACGCCTACACCGCCGCCAACCCGGGGTTACTCGATGCGATGGCCGCGATGCCGCGCACGTTGGTGCACTTTGACTTTCGAGCCGACAATCTGTTCTTTGATGATGACGGCAGTGTCATCGTCATCGACTGGCAATCGATCAGCCAAGGTGGCGGCGCCGCCGACGTTGGGTACTTCCTCAGCCAAAATCTCTCGGTTGAAGATCGACGAGCACACGAGTCATCGCTGCTTCGTTCCTATCACGACGGCTTGATTGCGGGCGGCGTCGAGGGGTACGACTACGACACATTCTTCAACGACTATCGGCTCGGCGTGATGTACGGCTGGATCATCCCGGTGTTCGCAGTCGGGTCGCTCGACTCATCGAGCGAACGGGCCATGAACCTGTGGCGTTCAGTCATCGACCGAGTGCAAACCGCGATCGCCGATCTCGCAGCCGGAGAATTCGTCAGTTAAGTCGCACACGTCGTCGACCGGGGGGTGGCGCGCATGAGTACCAGCATCAACGATACATCAGATGGCAGTGAGGGCACCGACGCTGGCTGCCCAATCGATGCGATCAATTTCTTCGATACACAGGTAAACGACTGCCCGTACTCGGCGTACCGCACGATGCGAGACGATGTGCCAGTGTGGGTTGACGAGCGGCTCGGGTTCTTTCACATCACCCGCTACGACGACGTCATGATGGTGCTCAAAGACACCGAGCGGTTTCGAAACGCCCGCACACGCCGAAAGCTCGGAGAGCGCGACAAGAAAATCCGAGCGCTCTACGAAGAGAAGGGCTGGGTGCCTGCGCCAACGCTCGCTGGCCGCGACGATCCTGAGCACAAGCAGATGCGGGCGTTATTCAACAAGGCGTTTCGGCCCAGCCGTATTCGAGAACTTGAACCGCTGCTTGAGCGCACTTCGCACGAATTGATCGACGCCTTTATCGAACGAGGCACCTGCGACTGGGTGCACGAGTTTGCGGTGCCGCTTCCGCTGCTGATGATCGGCATGCAAATGGGCGCAGACCCGGCCGACATCTGGCGCATTAAGGCCTGGACCGATGCTTGGGTGCAACGCCTGGGCATGATGCAAACCGAAGAAGAAGCGCTGTGGTCGACCGAAATGGAGATCGAAGCCCAGCACTATTTCCAGAAGATCTTCGATCGGCTGCGGGTTGAGCCCGATGACTCTTTGATCTCTGAGCTCGTGAACACGGTGATTCCCGAGTGGGGCCGCGCTTTGACCAACGAAGAGCTGCACGCCGAAATGATGGCTGACACCTTTGTCGGCGGAAGCGAGACCTCTACCAACGCGATAAGCGGCGGCATCTGGTTGCTCGGACAGCACCGAGACCAGTGGGATCTTCTACGCAGTGACCCTGAGCGCTTTCTGCCGGCGATGGTCGAAGAGGTACTGCGACTCGAGGGGCCAGTGCAACGGTTGTTCCGCCAAACCGCATGCGACGTCGAGCTGCACGGCGTGACGATTCCCGAGGGCGCGCTCGTTGTGATCAACTACGCAGCGGCGAACCGCGACGAGCGAATGTTTGAGCGACCCGCCGAATTCAACCTTGAGCGTGAAGATGCGAAACGTCACCTGGCGTTCGGCTTCGGTACTCACCATTGCCTCGGTGCCCCGTTGGCTCGGCGTGAACTGTTGTTCGCGTTCCAGGCGTTCGTCGACCGTATCGAGGACTTCTGGTTCCTTGATGACAACGACTTCTCGATCGCCCCGAACTACAGCCTGAGAGCACTGAACAAATTGACTATCGGCTTCACCGCAAAGCAGAAAGCACCGACGACATGATTCCTGCCCAAGCCACCGACATCACCGCTGATTGGCTCAACGAACAGCTCGGCGACGGGGTCGGTGCGATCACCGGCGTGCGATGCGAACACATTGGTGAAGGTGTCGGGGTGCTCGGTGAAGTCGCACGACTTCACCTCGACTACGCCACCGGCGAAACCGGCCCACCAACAATGGTCGCGAAGTGTCAGTCGCTCTATCCCGACAACATCGGACTGTCGCAGATGATGGGCTTCTATCGCCGCGAGGTGAACTTCTACAACGAACTCGCGAGCAGCGTGAATCTGCGCGTGCCCAAGCCTTACGTTGCGCAGGTCGCGCCCGACGGCGCGCCGTTTGTACTCATCATCGAAGAGATCACCGACGCCCGGCCCATCGACCAACTCGAAGGTGCCAACAGTGACGACGCACAGGCACTGATACAGACCCTGGCAGCGCTGCACGCGCCGTATTGGCACAACGACGCGTTGTTTGCCCTGGACTGGCTGCCGCCGATGAACAACGATCTCTACAAAGCTGCCAGCGGACTAGCCGAAGCCAACTGGCCACAGTTCAAGGTTGAGCGAGGGCCTCAGCTACCGGCCGAGATGATGACAGCATGTGAGGCGCTTACCCCTCGCTATGGCGACATGGTCGATTGGATGGCCGAACTTGAACCGATGACCGTTGCTCATACCGACCCTCGCGGCGACAATATTTTAATCGGCGGTTCAGCAGGCGACGGCACACTCGTGCTGCTCGACTACCAGCTCATGACCCGCCACCTCGGCGCATGGGACGTCGCGTACTTCCTTGGCCAGTCGTGCCGGGCCGAAGATCGCCGGGCGTGGCAAGACTCGATGCTCGACCTGTATCTCGAGGCGCTGGCCGGCCACGGTGTGACCGACTACGCACGCGAAGACCTCGTGCGGCACTATCGCTACTGCCTGATGCATCAGGCGTGGGCACAGATAGCGGTTGCGAACCTCGACCCTGGCAACGAGCGAGGTCGCCAGCTGTTGACAACGATGCTCACTCGGGCGTTCGACGCTGCCCATGAGAACGACGGCATCGAACTGCTCGAAAAGTTCTGATGAGCCCCGGCGACAACGCTGTCGACTACAGCCCGACCAATCCCGAAGTAGTCGAAGACCCGCATAGCGCCTACGCGGAACTGAGGGCACGATGCCCGGTGCACGTCGGCGAGGCTGGCGGCATCACCTTGACCACCGTTGCCGAGCCAGACCTGGTGCGCGAGGTCCTGCTCGACCCCGGTACATGGTCGAACGCGCAAGGGCCCGGTCTCGGTACGTCGAACAGCCGCGGTGACATGCAGCATGACGATGAGCCGTTGCACGGCCGGCGCAGACGCTTCGCTCGCGACTGGTTTTTGCCGCGCGCAGTTGCTGAGCTCGAACCGCCGATCCGAGAGCTTGCCCTAAGCCAGGCCGATTCGATGGCCGCCAAGTCGAGCGCCGACCTGTACTCCGACTTCGCGCTACCGCTACCGGTGACCAGTTTCTGCCAGATCATGGGCGTCGAGCTGTACAACCAGGACCAGTTCATCGATTGGGCCGATGCGCTGACTAACGCGATGGCCTACCCCGAGACCGGCCAGCAAGCTCGCGTCGACATCAACACGTTCACCCGTGACGAGATTCAACGACGTCGCGATGCAGTCGACCGAGGAGAGACGGTCGAACCGGGCCTCTTGACACATCTCGCGGTTGGCGAATGGCTTGACGGCGAACGCATGCCCATCGACGAAGCCACGAACATGAGCAATCAGTTGCTGATCGCTGGCCACGAAACAACAACCTCGCTTATCACCAACCTGATGTGGCGGTTGCTTGAAGTGCCCGAGCGGTGGCAACGATTGGTCGCTGAACCAGGACTGATCGAGAACGCGGTCGAAGAGAGCCTGCGCTATGACCCCCCGGTGCTCGGGCTGTGTCGTGCGGCGACCAGAGATAGCGATGTGGGCGGCGTGTCGGTCGAGGCCGGCGCCAAGATCATGATGCTGTACGCATCGGCAAATCGCGACCCTGAGCGCTTCGAGAATCCCGATGAGTTCCGGCTCGACCGACCGTTGCTCGAGGCCAAGCAACATCTGTCATTCAGCTGGGGCATTCACCACTGCCTGGGCGCACATCTGGCACGCTTGACTGCCCGGGTGGGCATCGAAGTGCTGGTCGACCGCTTCCCAAACATGACAATGTCCGGAAGCACCAAGCGGGTTTTGTCGCCGTTCTTGTGGGGCCGCAAGTCGCTGCCCGTGCACCCGGGCTGATCGGCCGAACCAACGCTTCGCTTCTAAACTGACGCCATGGCCAAGACACCGCGCAAGCTCAAAAAGGCGCGCGCCCGTCACGCCCAGTCATGCGAAGGCAAGCAACCTCACAAGAGTCGCAAAGAAGCCGAAAAGGTAGCTGCCTCGCTTCGAGCCGAGCGAGGGCGCCGCAACCTCGTGGCCTACGCGTGCCAACAGTGCGGAAAATGGCACCTCGGCAACCGCCGCTGATGGCGGTCGCCGAGCTCGCTCGATTTAGCCCGACCAGCCGGCGAACAGATCTACACCCTCAAAGAGCTGATTCAGGTCTGTGCCGGTCGAAACGACGATGACGTTGTCTCGCACCTCGTAGTGCTCGTAATAGGGCTCGGGGTTCTCGTCGTCGCTCAGCGTGATCTGAATGCTGTTAGCGCCGACTTCGAGGATCTCGTCGATGACGAGACCCGGATATGCCTCGCATGGCGAAGCCATCGCCAACAAGTCGACAAATGCTTCGTCGGCGCGACTCGCATTTGGATACGGCGTGATGAGCAGTCGATGCCCGGCATCGGCTTCGAAGGCGTACGACGTTACGTCGGGGTCGTTGGGCCCACAGCCATCGAAGTAGCCACCGGGCTGATCGAACACGTAGTCATAGCCAAAGTTCGACACGTAGCTACTGAACGAATCAGCTTGCGGGTCAAAGAGCTCGGTTACGACGGGGCCGTCGTCGACTGGGGGAGGTGGTTCGTCGATCGCAATCGAGGTGATCTCAATCGACGTGCCGGGATCGCCGACGACAACAGCGAAGTCTCCGCTGCTTGGGTCGCCGCTTGAACGCAACGGGCTGGCACCTATCAACCCTAAGTCTTCCCAATTTGAGAATGTCTCGAACGTTGCGGAGCCACTGAACTCGAAGTCGCGAGAGTCGAATACGAGGACGACGGGTGAGCCGTCGTTGTCGATCGAGCCTGACCAGCCATCAGCGCCGACCCGCACGACGTCGGGTTCACTTAGACGCACGGTGATGGGTGAGTCGGTCCGCACGACCAAGGCGGGGAAGAGCGGTTCATCGTCATCTGACAAGAAGGTCAGCAGTCGCTGATCGCTCGCAAGCGCGCTGCTGAGGTCGTCGACCAGCTCGGCCTGGCCGTCGCTCTCGACTTCGACGATCGCGAGATGCACGCCGGCCGAGGTGCTGTCGGCATCGCGAATGTCGAGCGCTGCTGCGACTTGGCCGTCGACGGGCTCGACGGTGACGGTGTCACCAAGCCCAATAACCGGACCAGTCGCGACGATGATTACGTCGGTGACGCTGTCTTGGAGTCCAGCGTTACCGGACACGAGCTCATCTTGGAGTTGCGAGATGGTTTCGGCCAACTGATCCATGTAGTAGCCCATGGTGCCGAGCGGGTCGACGTAGTGGCGACCGTTGCGCTCGACGACAATGATGCCTGCGTTCTCGGGCACCAGATCTTGCGGGTCGGTGTCGAAGTCGTTGAGCTCAAAGAGCAGCTCTTGCGCAGCGTCTTCGAGACAGCCCTCGACCTGGTCGCCATCGTTCGGCATCGCAAGTGCGCACCAGGTGTCGGTATTCAGCTCAAAACTGGCGCCGTCGACCCTGCCACTCACCTCGTTGATCGTCACGAGCGTGCGACCTTGCCACTCGCCGGTGCCGAGCTCGAGGGTCTCGATGCGCAGACCAAATTGGTCTGCGGCGTCACGCACGTCGCGCGGATCAATCTGATCGTCGATACCTGGCTGGTAGTCGTGCAGATAGGGCAGCGAGAGAGGGTCGGTCAGGCGAATCATGTTGTCGTAGTCGAGCGTCTCAGCCGATGTGATGAACTCTCGCACGGCATCTTCGGCCGACTCGGCGCCACCCTCTTGAGAGTCGACGAGATCGAACGCCCGCCCGAAGTCTGGTCGGCCCATATCGGCATCGGGGACATTGCGGATGTTCTCGAGGATCGTGTAGCCAACCGACAGGTACCACTCGCCGTCTTTCTTGACGGCGACGAGATCCATATGCGCATCGCGCGCAAAGTCGTCAACCGTGTCTTGGCCCGGAGCGAAGGCGCGGACAGCGACTCCGTCGCCCTGGTCGCGCAGCTCAACGTTGGCACCATCGATGCGCGAGGTGTCGATGGCGATGACTTCATCAAGGTTTCCGAGAATCAGTGCGTTGTCTGACTCGGTAGCGCTAACCCCAATGTCGAGGCCCTCGATCCGCACTCGGGCGATCCGTCCCTCGGGATCAAGCTCGCGTACGTCGTAGGTGATGGCTTCGCCGCCCGGTCCGGTGATCGCTATCTCGAGGGTGCTCAGCACGTCCTGAAACGCCTCGTCGAACTCTTCGGCTGAGGTGAAGTTCTCAGTGCCCGAGAGCTCGGCGATCTTTTCCGACGCTGGAACAAAGCTGCCCACCCATCCGTCGGCCTCGTCAGGGTCGAAGACTTCGGCGATGCCAACGATGTCGGCCTCGGCGATTGAGGTGATGAACTGATCGACCGCAGCCTCGGGTGAGGCCGCCCCAGTGCCGCCGCCACCGCTAAAGAGCCGGAACAACAAGAAGCCAAGGCCGACGATCAAGATAAGTGCGCCAAGACCAAGCAATAGGCCGCGCTTGCTGCCCGACTCGGCCGTCTCGACTGCACCGGGTAGTACATACGCGGGTTCACCGGCTGATGTGATGGTCGCCGGCGAGTCGGGGCTGTCAAAGGTGGGTCCTGGGGTGGCCGCGCCCGGATTCGCGTAGACCGAATCAACCGCTGGCTGAGCCGCCGGGGCAGGCGGTGCTGCCGGAGCGGGAGGTGCGGGCGCCACGTAGTCGGGGTGCAACTCAGGCGCATACCACTTGCCGTCTGAGGCCACCCACCAGCCTTCACCTTGAGAAAAATCGCTCACCGCTACCTCTTCTTGTCTGTCGCCTCGTGGACTATACGTGGCAAGGATGAGGCATTCCGGCCGAATGTGACATGAGGACCATGCCCTATGGCGAATCGAGCGAGCCCCTACCGCGAAATGAGCGAGAGACGCCGTCGTCCTGTGCTCCGCGCGACCACGATAAGTCCCAGCGAGCTAACCACTGGACCCAGCAAGGAGACGTCGAGAACGTTCCAGCGGTTCGCCGCCCAGACAAAAACCCACCACATCGCAAGCGCCATCACGATGAGCGTCACGCCCACGATGCGAGTGGCAAGGCGGCCACCTACGAACGTGAGCCCCCACGAGATCACGGCCAGAAAGGCGGGCAGGTACCACCAGCGGCCGACCCATCCAATCGCGTCGGGTAGTACTCCGCGTGAGAGCCCAATGAAGGTGTCGGCGGTCGAGAAGCCGCTGCGGCTGCGCCCGCCGATGCGAGCCCAGGGCAGGAATGCGCCGACTGCTGCGACGACTAGGCCAAGGGTTGCAATTACAACGTTGCGTTCGTTTGGTTGCATTTTTCAGCGCCCATCTACGAACTGTCGGCTGCTAGATCGACCGTTCTTCGTCGGCCCAGTACTGTTCTCGAAGCTTGCGCTTTTGCACCTTTCCGGTGCCGGTGCGAGGAAGCGCATCCACGAAATCTACCGACCGCGGGACCTTGTAGCCCGCCATCTGCTCGCGGCAGAACAATCGCAGTTTCTCTGCAAGCTCGGTCTCAGTCGAACGGTCGGCGGCGGTGGCGTCGTTCGCTACGACGATGGCCTTGACCTCTTCGCCGTACTCATCGTTTGGCACACCTATAACTGCGACGTCAGCCACATCGCGATGGCCACCCAAGACGCTTTCGATCTCAGCTGGATAGATGTTGACGCCACCGCTGATGATCATGTCGATCTTGCGGTCTGAGAGCCATAGGTACCCGTCGTCGTCGAGGTAGCCGACATCGCCGGTCGTGAAGACGCCAGGCTCGCGGTGGACTTCGGCGGTCTTGTCGGGCGCCTTGTGGTACTCGAAGTCGGTGCCCATCTCGTTGCGGAAGTAGATCGTGCCTGACTCGTTGGCGTCGAGTACTCGCCCGTCGTCGCCAATGATCATGATCTCCATCATTGGCATCGCCTGACCAACGCTGCCGCCACGCTCTAGCCAACTCGGGCTATCGATCATCGTGACAACCGAGCCCTCGGTTGAGCCGTAGTACTCACTGATGATGGGGCCCCACCAGTCAATCATCGAGCGCTTCACTACCGGTGGGCACGGAGCGGCGCCGTGCAGCACAACCTTGAGCGAGGTGCCGTCGTAGCCCGCCTTGACGTCATCGGGCAGGTCGACGAGTCGCTTCATCTGCGTCGGCACGAGGTGAATGTTCGTGGCTTGATAGCGATCGATCAGGTCAAGAACGCCAGCGCTGTCGTACTTGTGCTGCATGACGACGGCCGATCCGGCGATCATCGGCAGCCACGAGAACGCCCATTGCGCGGAGTGGTAAACGGGTCCGCATAACACCGACACTCCAGGGATCGGGAACAACTGCGAGAAGCCTGCGCCGACGAGTTGCCAGATGTCTGGCGTGGCCTCGGGACCGAGCGAGGTCAGCGAGCCGCGCACACCCTTGGGGTTGCCGGTTGTGCCCGAGGTGTAGAACATCGGGCCGCCCATGGTCAGGTTCTCGGGCTCAGATTCGCTTGCGGCGCCAAGCAACGCGTCGAAGCTCTCGAATCTGTCGTCAGTCGTGCCGGTGTCTGGGTCGACAAAGGCAATCGAATGCCGAACGCGATTGCACCGTTCGTCGGTCAAAGCGTCGGCAACGACATCGACGAACCGATGGCCGACGATGACGGCGACCGAGTCGGAATCATCGAAAATGTAGGCCATCTCAGGAGCTGCGAGGTGCCAGTTGACCGGCACATGGGTGATGCCAATATGGGCGCACGCCATCGACAGCACGAACCACTCGTTGCGATTGCCGGCCACGATTGCGAGGGTGTCCCCGTGGCTGATCCCTAGCCCACGCAGTGCGTGAATAGCGCGGTTGATGGCGGTGTCAAGCTCGCGCCACGTCAGCTCGCGGTAGTCATCGGCTAGCGCAAGTTCGTTGCCCCGCTCGTCGGCGAAGCCGGTTGTCAGTAGTGCCATCGGCGGGTGGGGTAGTTACTTGCTCAAGATGGTGACGCCCGAGATACCCGGGGCGCCGTACACGTGGGTGTAGGCGACCTTGGGGTCGCCGCCGACCTGGCGCTGACCAGCCTGGCCACGGAGCTGCAACACGTTCTCGTAGACCTGGCGCAGTCCCGATGCTCCGATCGGTTCGCCGTTGGCGAGGCATCCGCCGTCGGTGTTGACCGGAAGCCGGCCCGTGATTTCGGTTTCGCCCATGGCAATCATGCGCTCTTGGTCGCCGTGCTCGCAGAAGCCGTTCTCGGCCATATGCATGATTTCAGCACCGACCTCGGTGTCTTGAAGTTGGGCAATGTCGACATCTTCTGGACCAATGCCCGCCATCTCGAAGGCCGCCTTCGACGTGTCGACAGTTGGGCCCTCGGTGAACTCAGGAGCCAGGTGACGGCTGAATACCTCGAACGAACCGAAGCGGCGACTTCGCACGACTGCAGCGTTCAGCATGATCGGGGTGTCGGTGTACTCATGAGCCTTGTCGGCCCGGCACAGCACGAGGGCTACGCCACCTTCGCCGGGCGAGCAGAACATGTACTGGGTGAGTGGATACGACAGCATTGCGGACTCTTTGACTTGGGCCTCGCTCAGCGGCTTACGTCGCCAAGCGTTTTCGTTCATCGATCCGTTACGAAATGCCTTTTCACCGACCTTGCCAAGCGTGTCTTCGGTGATGCCGTAGTCGTGCATGTACCGGTTGAGCTTCATGCCGAAGAACTGAGTGGTCAGTGCCATGCCGGTCTCGCCGTACCACTGGCCAAGGCCACCCTTGCGAGTGTCGACGCGAAACGCGCCCGGCTCGTGCTTGTCGAACCCAACGGCGATGCCGACGTCGTACATGCCGGCCTTGATCGAGTTCACCGCAGAGAACAGCGCGGATCCGCCGGTAGCGCAGCCGTTTGCGACATTGATGAATTGCAGACCGGTCAGACCGAGTCGGCTCACCATTGTGTCTGGCGCGCCCGCAGCGGCGCTTCCGCCAAATGCGAACTGCATATCTTGCCACGTTGTGCCGGAATCAGCGAGTGCTTTGCGCACGGCGTCTACGCCGTGATCCATGCCGCTCTTTTCGCTGCGTGCGAATGAGGTGATGCCGATACCGACAATTGCTACGTCGTCGCTCTTTGCCATGGGAATGCTCTTTCAGTTGATGGGCTCGAACGCGAACGTGACGACCTCGTCGCCGTCGTCGTTCGTGTACAGCGGAATAGTGGTGAGCTGCATCTCCATACCGATCTGCAGTTCTTCGGGTGTGTTGATCGTCAGGCGGGTCTCGACCTTGAGTTGGCCATCGAGCTCGATGTAGCCAACGCCGTAGGGCTCGAAGGTCTTCGGGTCGGACGGGCCGACATAGGGCGGAGCCTTTGGTGGGTAGCCCTGAATCGTCCAGGTCCACAACGTGCCCTTGGTGTCAAGCTCGACGTCTTCGGTGCTATTGCCAGCGCACTTTGGGCAGTCGTCCTGTCGAGGAAACATGTGATTGGCGCAATCGATGCAGCGACTGCCTAGCAGCCGCAGCTCATCACTGGGCCACGTGAACAGTGTCTCGTCGACCGATACCTGCGGCATTTTGCTCCTCTGGGCGCTCTGAGTTATCGCACCCCGACTCTACTGCCCGGCGCTTCGCGCCTGAAAAGTTGCCAGCACTTTCTCACCAGGTTGGGCTGATCGCTCACGATTGGTTGGCGGCCACAGCGAGGGTCGACCGCATGGCTTCTGCGATCGCGGTGCACCATGCGGCTGCTGGGTCGCCCGGCTTGCCCCACACGTCGTCGTTGCATACTTCCATTGACCATGGCACGTTGGCGCCGTTGTCGAGCAAGGTGCCCACAAAGTCGTCGACAGCGAAGGTGCCTTGGCCGGTGGGCACCCGGGTGCGCAAGCAGTCCTGGACGTAGTCGTCGATTTGCTGACCATCGGGGCCGTCGTTCATTTGAATGCAGAAGATGCGGTCGCCGGGGATCGCTGCAAGTTCGGCGGCGCTGTTGGTGCCGCGGGTGTGGTGCCAAATGTCGACACAGAGCCCACCGTTGTCACGATCGGCCGCGTGTACGACTCTCATGCCATCAGCCGCGTCGTAGATGTTCGTGAACGGCAGAAACTCGAGACCGACGAGCAGGCCGTGGTCGGCCGCCCGATCGCAGAGCGCACCGAAGGCGCTTGCGCAATCGTCGATCGTGCCCTCGTAGGGGCCGATCGCCTGCACGTAGCGACAGCCAAAGGTGTCGGCCATGTCCCACGCGGTGGTTTCCATTGCCTGGTAGCTGTCACTGTCGACAGCATCGGTCGCCCAGCCTCGAAGCACTTCGATCTCGCTAAGCGTGAGGGCGTGTTCGTCGAGCAGCTCAAGCAGTTGCTGGCGCGACCAACCCTCATCGAGCAGTTGGCGGTAGTGGCCGATATAGAGACCGATGCTGTCGAAACCAGCTTGGGCCGCGGCGGCGACACGATCGTCGATTGGGTGGTGACGATCGAGGCTGAAGTGGCTCAGCACGAGATGTCGGCGGTCAAGTTCGGCGACAGGTGTCATCACCTGACAGTAGGACACCCGCCGCCGTCAGTATCTGTGAACTCAAAACGCCATTTCTGGCGCCCTTAGCCCACAGACACCAAGCCGGCCGGTTCGAGTCAGGCTCAGGCGGTTACAAGCGCTGCTTCGCGTAGATCGATGATGGCCTCGCCGGTGGCCCAGTTGAGCAGGTCGCCGATGGTTCGCTTGTCGGGGTCGGGTGCCCAGTCACGGTTCGAGCTGAGCCAGCTGCGGCCGTCGCATTCGAGCAGGCCAATGATGACTTCGGCGACGATGGTTGCACCAACGGGGCCAAGGCCTTCGCACTTGTCGGTGCCGTCGCGACCAACGACCTCGGCTTCGGTGAGCAGCCAGAACCACAGCGGCGTGGCGCCGTGCAGGATCTTGCCCGAAGCTCTATGAGCGGCGTCAGTGACCTTCTTGATCTGAGCGTCGGTATGGCCCATCGCAGCTGCGACCTGTTCGCCTGACGGAAGCAAGAAGCTCTGCCCTCGGCGCAGGTTGCGGCCAGCGAGCGATCGGTCCTTTGCTTCGACCTCGGCGCTGAGCACCGCGAGGTCAAGCAGATCTGGGGCCATGCCCGGGTCACATCGCTCGGCGCGTTGCACGCCGGTCTTGTTGCCGTCGACGAAGAAGACCTTGTTCCATTCGATGATCTCGTGATCACCCTGAACCGGGGCGAATCCGTTGCCGAGATTGCCGCCGAACAGATCTTCGGCCGGGCCGCCATGACGGATCACGATCTTGAGCGGCGCCATCGAATGGCCGAAGCGATAAGCGGCGACCGAGAATTCGACTGGGATGAACGGCACCTTGGGGGTGTAGAACTGGCGGCCTTCGCTCAAGATGCGGTGCACGACCGACTTGCCGCACATGGCAACCAAGAAGTCGTGAACCGCCGCCCACTGGTAGTGCCACATGGTCTGTTGGCGCGCATGTTCGTAGAGCTCTTTGCCCGAGTAGCCGTGCGCAGCATGGAGTTCGTCGCAGAACTTGTTGTGCACGCTGATCATGCCGTGCTGGATCTGGCTAACAATGCGGTTCTCGTCGTTGCGGAAGTCGCCGATTATGGCCACATCTTGGCCGTTGCGGGGCAAGTCATGATCTTTGGCACCGCGTCGCTTGCCGCGCCGCATGTCCTTGGCAGTGACCAGCTTGGAGCCTTTGAACGGACCGTCGGCGTGGTACTGATACGGGTGGGCCTCGGGGCCAGCGCCGTAGACGCAGTCGAGGTCAAGCGTTGGGGTGCGAGCATTCGAGATCGACGACGGAGCGTTGACTGCACCGATCGACGACGTCAGGTCGAGGGTGACGTCGTGATCGATGAATTGGCCGAAGAAGACGTGCCCAACGGGCACAGTCTTTGCTTTTGGCGGGTTTGGGCCTGCGTCCATCGGGCCGCCAGGCGCGCCGATAGCGACCAAGGCGTCAGGATCGATCCATAGAGCAGGAAGATCAGGGAAGAGCCGACCAAACCGGTCGCCCTTTTGGTAGCTGTGGTTGATCCTGCACAGCTTCGAGAGGTCATCAAACGTGGACTGACCGTGATGGTCCGCCATGGTTACCGCCATTCTGGGTGTGAACCCGGTTGTCTTACTTCCGGGACGCCTACCCCGAATAAGGGACAGTCTAAACACGGCAATGAGTCCCCGTAAAGGGCCGCGTATGTGACATCTGCCAAGATCGAGCAATCAGACCAGCGATATGAGACGAGCGATATGAGACCAGGCGATATGAGACGAGCGATATGAGACGAGCGATATGAAACTCGGGATATGCGTCGCGTCGAAGATCGATGATCTGGACTATGTGGTCGAAGCTGAGCGGCTCGGGTTCACCCATGCGTGGTTCGCTGACAGCCAAATGATTTGGAGCGACGTCTACGCAACGATGGCCCTCGCCGCTGAGCGCACGACCACGATGCAGATCGGTACCGGCGTCGCAGTAGCGGCTACCAGGCCCGCGCCAGTGACGGCTGCGGCGATGGCCACGATCAACCAGATTGCGCAGGGCCGCACCTTCTGCGGCATCGGCACCGGCAACACCGCGATGCGCATCATGGGCCACAAACCAATGACGATCGAAGAGTTCGATAGCTACCTGACCGAGTTGCGGCCGTTGCTGCGGGGCGAAGAGTCGATGGTCACCTGGCGCGGTCACACCTCGCCGGTGCGTCACATCATGGGTGACAAAGGGTTCGTGAACTTCGATGATCCGATCCCGCTCTACGTATCTGGCTTCGGACCCCGCTCGCTGGCGCTGGCTGGCAAGCATGGTGATGGTCTCGTCTTGTCGGTTCCTCCCGATGCGTCGTTGGCAGATCGAGCGTGGGCGCCCGTCGAGCGCGGTGCCACCGAGGCTGGGCGTCGTATCGACCGCCACGAGTTCCCGGCAACGACGCTAAACACGATCGTGGTTCTTGAACCGGGCGAGTCCAGCGACTCCGAGCGCTGTCGTCACCTGTGCGGGGCATTCGCGATCGCCGGGCTGCACTATGGCTATGACCAGTGGCGCAATTTTGGTCGCCAACCAACGAACCCGGCGGTGGCCGAAGTGTGGTCCGACTACGTCGCCATGCTCGAGCAGGTGCCCGAAGCGCGACGGCACCAACGCATCCACGCCGGCCACAACTGCTGGGTGCTGCCCGAAGAAGAGCGCTTTGTCACCAAGGCGTTGATCGAATCGTCGTGCCTCGTCGGCACCGAGGATCAGATCATTGAGCGACTGCTTGGCCTCGATGCAGCTGGCATCGACCAGATGATGTTGCTGCCGCCGTTCGATCCTCGCTTCGAGGTGATCCGAACCGTCGGCGAACGCATCATCCCGGCACTGGCCGAGGCGGCCGCCTGATGTCGGCGTTGCGTGTCGACACGGTCGCCGAGCTGCTGGCCCAATCGAGTGCGGTCATCATCGACGAGCACGAAACGAAACGAACCTGTGCCGAGGTGCTCGCGGCCGGAAGCGAACTCGCTGACCGCTTGCGCGCGGCGGGGGTTCAGGTCGGTGACCGGGTCGCGGTGCAAATGACCAATGGACCGCTCTATGTCGATCTGCTTGCCGCGGCCGCGATCGGTCGCTTTGTCGTCATGAACGTCAACCTGCGATTCGCCCCCGCCTTGGCCGACTCGTTGATCGAGCGTTCGGGGGCTCGCCTCGTCATCCGCAGCACTGACGATCTGCCTGGCGTTGCGACCGAGCCCTTGGTGTCTGAGCTTGTCGAGGCGAGCGCCGAGGACCGATACGTGATCTTCACCACGTCAGGCACGACAAGCGCACCCAAGCTCGTGGTGCACCAACAGCACTCGATTGCCCGCCATGCTGGCGACGTAGCGGACGCGTTCGGCTACACCGATAGCTCGGTCGTGATGGTGCCGCTTCCACTCTGCGGAGTGTTCGGCTTTACCGTGCTGTGGGGCGCGATCGCTGGGGGATCCACGGTCATCATGCCAACGGCATTCGAGGCTCAACAGACGGGCGATCTCGTGCAACGACACGGCGTCACCTCGTTGCACGGCAGCGACGACATGTTTCACCGGCTTCTCGAAACCGACTGCGAACTTTCGTCGATCGAGACATCGGGATACGCCCGTTTCAACAGCGCCCTCGATGGCATCGTCGAACGCTGCGAGGCCAGGGGAGTGCCGCTGTCTGGCCTCTACGGCATGAGCGAGGTGCAGGCCCTCTACGCGTTCCGAGGTGCGCCAGGGCTCGAACTCGAACAGCGCTGGAAGCCCGCTGGCCGGTTGGTATCGCCAGAGGCGAAATGTCGAGTCGTCGACGATGAGCTGCAGCTGCAAGGCCCAAGTCTGTTCGAGGGCTACTTGCGTGACGGCGGCGATGAGATCGACCGCGAACTGACCGACAGCCACTTCGATGGCCCCTGGTTCCGCACCGGCGACGTCGCTGCGATTGATGGCGACAACAGCTTCGAGTACATCACCCGCATGGGCGACGTCATGCGACTGGGCGGATTCCTCGTCGCGCCAACCGAGATCGAGACCATGCTGACGCAGTACCCGGGCATCGCCCAAGCCCAGGTGGTAACGGTCGGGTTAGAGCGAGGCGCTCGGCCAGTAGCGTTCGTGATCGTTGACGAAGGCGCATCGGTCGATGAGCCAGCGGTCATTGCGCATTGTCAAGAAACGCTGGCGCGATTCAAGTGCCCGGTCAAGGTGCTGGCCATTGATGCGTTCCCGGTGACCGACGGCCCTAACGGCGTCAAGATTCAGCGAGCCGAACTGCGTCGCATGGCCGAGCTGACGCTTACGTAGGCGTCAGCCCGCATTCTCGACGACGTTGATGACGTCGGCGCGGCGGGTGGCGGCAAGGCTGACGTCGGGCAGGTCCGGGTTCAGGGACACCATCCATACGGGAACAAAGAACATGGCGTCGTTGTCGGGTAGGCGGGTGGCTTCGTAGCCGATGTTTGCCGAGGTGAGGTCTTCGCCGGCGCGCTGATCAGAAGCGCTTGGCGCCAGCAGCGGCACCTGGCCGACCTCGACGGCTTCGACGAAGAACCCCGAAGCGCTGCGCACGATGTTGTCGGGTCCACCGACCGAAGCGACAAAGCGCAGGTCGCTGGGAACTCCGGCGATGAGCAGTTGTCCGGTAAACCCATAGCAGGCAGGTTCATCGTTAGACGCCGGAGCTGTGGTGTTGCGCACCGCAAGGCTGTCGCGGTCGACACCCATCGTTTCCCACACTGCGTAGGCCGCTTCGCGCGCCGCGTCTTCGGTCATATCTGTTGGCTCGCTGGCGCGACAAAGCTGATCAGCGCGTTTTTCTTCGCTGATGTAGCCCCAAGACAAAACGTTGTCGGAGCCGATGCTCAGACCGGAGTCGCCGGGCCCGTCGTAGCCCCATTGAACCTGCGTGCCGAAACGATCGGTGCGGTTATCGCGGTGCTCGCGGTCGGTGTATTGCCAATCAACGGCCTCGACGAGTCGAGCTAGTTCGGCCCCGTGGTCGATATCGCGTTCAGCCAAACGCCACACCGCGGCGGTCTGCCCAGTTGGTTCAGCTTCGTTCACGTCACTCGAAGAACAGCCTGCGGCCAAGAGAAGCGTGGCAATGGCAATCGCAACTGCTGCATGTTTCACGGGCCATCTAACGCGTTGGGTGGCAGAAAGTCGCCGAGGCCCTCACCTTGTGCCGTGTCCGAGCGATCTCGGCCGAAGTCGTCGAGGTGATTGAACATTTCAGGGTCGGTGTGCATCTGTTGGAACAGGTTCGAAATGTACCACTGGCGTTCATGCCAGTCATTCCACTCGATCGCACCGGTGCCGCTGAGGTCAATGCCATCTCCGCTGCCCTCGCCCTCGAAGATCGGTCCATTGGTGCTGTTGAGATGGTTCCCGTCGCCTTCCTCGGCCCACGCAACCGGAGATATGTCAAAGGCGTCCATATTGCTGCCAGCCGGCGGATCGTCCCATCCACCAATCACGTCGAGAGACACCTCATTGCCGCCCTGCCACCCGACGTCTACCGTGAAGTCGCCAACATTGATTTGCTCTTGGTTCGGGTCAAAGTCGGCGATTGGGGTGCCAATCAACAGATTGTTTACGCCCGGACGGTTCGGCACATCGTGGGCGACAGACACGCTTGTGTTCACGTTGTCGATACCGATGTCGAACCCGATCAGCGACGTTGCAACAGCTTCATCGCCGCCAATAAGCGTTGCGGCCGGATCGCCAAACCAGCTACGCCAGTTGAGTGTGCCGCCGTTGAGGTCGGCAAGATCGCCGAGCCACTGGTGGGCTCCCGCTTGCTCGAAGGTCGCCAGCTGAAGGTTTCCGGTATACACGAGCTCTTGGCGAGTCGTTGGATCGGTCTCGGTGAGCGCGGCCGTGTAGCGAACAAAGCCGTCACGCATGTCTGCCATGCCGGGCCGGAACAGAGGATCGTCTTCGCCGGGCAGCGCGTATTCGTTGAAGAAGTCGTTCACGGATTGAGGCGTGATCTCCGCGTCGGCGGGAAACTCCTGAAGCCATGCGGCGTAGGCCGGGGCGATGGTTCCAAAGATGTACTGGTTGCCGTCGGCGGCAGCTTGGCGGTCACCGTCGGTAGGTCCGACGTCGATGAACCACCAGTCGAAAGCGCTGAAGTCACCGGTGATCGGGCCGCGCACGCCGTTTGACGCGTGTGGCGCAAACATGATCCAGTTCGCTCCGGAGTGGCCGGCAAGTGTCGAGTCCAGTGGGTCGCCGAGGTGGCCGTTTAATCGCTCGTTGGCCCGTCGTGCGTTCTCCGCGTAGTACGCCGTGATCAAAAGGTTTCGCACGCCGCCGTCAGACTCTGGTAGGTGCGCAACAAACATGGTCTCTTCGATAAACGAGTCAGCCCCAACGAGGCCCGCACGAGCAAGCGCCCGCAACGCATCGTCGTCGAAATCACCGATTGGATAGCCGCCAGTCTTTCCGGACAAGTCATCGAAGGCCGTGTCTAGGGAAGTAACAAATTCGTAGGCCTCTTCGGGGTGACCAGCGAAGGCATGCCAGTTGACTGCCTCAGCTACCGCGACGTCGCTGATATCGCCGCGCTCGAGGGTGATTGTTCGCAGGCTTGCCATCGTCGTGCGAGCCAATTCGAGGTCGGCCACCGTCAATTGCTCAGCGTCGCTCCCCCTGACGCCGAAGACGAGCTCACGGAACTCGGGGTTGTCTTCCAAGTAGCTCAGAGCTTCTTGGAGCTCGGGACGCAATCCGCCCCCGTCGACGTGCAAGCCCAACTCGTCGAGGGTCAGTTCACCGATTCCTTCGTCGCGCATCCACTCGGCCACGAGGCCGAGGGCCACGTCACCAGCGGGAGGGATATCTTCTTCCGACCGGTGCAAGGCATCGAGTTCTTCGTCGGACCATCCCTGGTACTGCTCGTTGCCCGTCGGCACGCGCAGGCCGCTGCCCTCGCTCACGTCGGCCGAATCGACGGTGATTTGTCCCTCACCTAAACGGCTGACTGCCGCGTGAATCTTGCGCAGGTTGGCATCGTTTGCCGCCCACTCTTCGATCAACAGAACAGCTTCGGTGCTTGCGGTTGATGCGACCGCAAGGCCGGGTTCGCAGCGATCGATTACCAACTTTTCGTAGCGGTCGAGAGACTCCGCCGGGAAGGTGAGTCCGTTGACGATGCCGTCGCTGTTCCTCAGGTGATCAGCGACATCGTCGAGATGCATTGAAGTTGTGCTCATATCATCATCGATCCTGGTGGTGAACTGACGTACAGGATGTTCATGTCCGGACCCGAGCGGTAGTAATGCGCGAAGGCGGCCTCAGTCTCATAGTCATCTCCGGATGGCACCGACGGAGATCGCGGAATGTGCACCGTGCCGCTCGTCGGCGGATACACCACGACATCGTCGGGCGCGCTCGCCAGCGCCTGGTAGTAGCTCATCAACCTGGCGTGGTCGTAGGCAGCCTGCTCCCTTCGCGCTTCAGTGAGTAGAGCGTCGTTCATTAGCTCGACGGCTGTCGTCCACGCCGCCGCCCATTGGTCGGCGCACGATCGAAGTGACTCGATCGTCAGCCCGTGCTGAGAGTCTTCCGCTTCTCTGCGGCGGCGATGATCGTCGCCATAGGGCCCCTGGAAGCTGTCGGCTGCCACCGCGATATCTCGGACTCTCGAGCGATCGCCGCCCTCGGTCTCAAGTCGCGTCGCCAGCGCCACGAGACGACGAGCGAGTATCAGACTGCCTTCAAAGTCGAAGACGGGACGGGCGACCATGGGGCCAAGATACGGAACAAGCCCAGGCCTGACTAGGGGGAGTGGTCCCCCTGAGGAGCGCCAAGTCCCCCAAGGGGCTGTTCGACAGCGCGGTGACTTGAAGATCGCTGGGGCGCCGAGTTTGGTGTGGATCTGGTTGCAGACGTCGGGGTTCAACTTGATTCCTTAGGCAACCGCACCGAGGTACTGCGCCTCTCGATTGGTGTCAAGTTGACCTAGTTATCGGCGACCTAGTTATCTCGGTACCGGTCATCTACGGTTGACCCATGACGGATCTAGCGCCAGCCCCAGCTGAGACTCACCCGAAACGAGCCGAGCTCGTCGAGCTGACGCAGCGCTCGATAGCGCACGCGCAGGCGAGCACGGCGCCGTTGGCCGACTCGGTAAAGCAAGTCCCAGCCTCGAACTACGTCGACGCCGACCGGTGGCAACGTGAGATGCAGCAGGTCTTCGCTCGCGTGCCGCTGGTCGCTGGATTCTCGTGCGAGTTCGCGCAACCAGGTGCGTGGCGGGCCCTCGACCTCGGCGACGTGCCTGTGCTGATCGTGCGCGATGACGAGGGTGCCATTCGGGCGTTCGTCAATACGTGCAGCCACCGTGGAGCCCAACTCGCCGAGGGCCACGGTGTCGCCCGACGGTTCTCGTGTCCGTATCACGCGTGGGTCTATGACACGGGCGGCGCGCTGGTCGGCATCCGTGATCATCACGACTTCGGCGAGATCGACATGGACTGCAACGGCCTTACCGAACTCGGCTGCGACGAACGGGCCGGCATCGTGTGGGTCTCGCTGGCGACCCTTAACGGCGAGACCGACATAGACATCGACACCTGGCTGTGCGGCTACGACGACTACCTGAGCGCGCTGGGTATTGCCGACGCCTCGTTTGTGGCTCGCCAATCGGTCGATGGCCCGAACTGGAAGCTGGCCTATGACGGCTACCTCGACTTCTACCACTTGCCGATCTTGCACAAGAACACGTTCGGCCCCGACTACGGCAACAAGGCGATCTACGACGCGTGGGGTCCGCACCAGCGAGTGTCGTCGCCCGATGAGCGCACCTTGGCGCTCGCCGAGAGATCAGCCGAAGAGCTGACCCTTCGCAACCTGACGACTGGCGTGTGGACGATCTTCCCCCATGTATCGATAGCGCGCTTCGATGCTGGCGTTCCGTTGTTCATGATCTCGCAGTTGCTGCCCGGCGACACGCCCGATTCGTCTCGCACGACGCAGCATTTCTTGGCGGTCGAAGACCCCACGCCGCACATGGAGACGATCGAGCAGCAGATGAAGTTTTTGCTGCACGTCGTGCGCGACGAGGACTACTTCACCGGGCTGCGCATCGGCAAAGCCTTGGCGACCGGCGCAAAGGACCACGTGATGTTCGGTCGCAACGAGGCCGGTGGGCAGCGGTTCCACGGCTGGGTCGACACGCTGCTCGACGCCGAAACGAATGCTGACGCCGCAGCGGCATTGGTGGCAGCCGAGAGCCCCGTCTTCCAGCGGTAACAAGCGGGCGGGCCAGGCGCGTGTGCGTCGGCTCCACGTTCTAGTCTCTGGCGTGGCTGCCCCCGCCGTCGTGCGAAACACCGTGCTGGTCACGACCATGGTGACAACGGCATTTCAGTTGTTCGTCTTGGCGGTACTGGCCAGCGTCTTCATTGATGAATTTGGGTTGAGTCGATTTGAGCTAGGTCTGATCGGCTCGTTGAACACCGCGGTTGGAGCGGTGACGGCCCCGGGCACCGGTCGAATCACCGATCGCATTGGGGCGCGGGCTTCGGCCACCGTCGCTCAGCTGATTGCGGCTCTCGCGTTTGTGATGATGGCGGTCGCGACCAGCACGCTGATGCTGGTAGCCGCGACAATCGTTGTCGGTGTGCCCCAGGGTTGGGGCAACCCCACCACGAATGCGCTCATCGCGGAGCGGGTCGCTGCTGGCAAACGCGGCGTCGTCACCGGCATCAAGCAGAGTGGCGTGCAGGTCGGCATCTTCCTTGCTGGCGTAACGCTGCCCGTCATGAACGAAACGATGGGGTGGCGGGCCGCCATGTGGATCTACGCAGTCGCCTTCGTCGCCTCGGCGATGTTGCCGCTGCTCATGCCAAAAACGCCGCCTCCGCTCGAGGTTGCGCCGGGTGGTAGGGCAGAGACCGACGCGGAGCGTGGCGTCGGCCGGCCCTACGACATGCGAGCTGTCTGGCTGATCGCCCTCTACGCGTTTCTGATGGGCGCAAGCGCCGGCGCAATTTCTCGGTTCCTGCCGCTATTTGCCGAAGAAGAACTCGCCATGTCAAACGCCACGGCCGGCCTCGTGCTCGCATTGTCGGGCTTCACCGGCATCGGCACTCGCATCATTGCCGGCCGCATCGCCGAGCACCGCATCGCTCCGTTGCGGTTTCTTGCGATCCTGGCGGTCAACGCCACGTTCACCGGTGCGCTGTTGCTGTTTGCCGTATCGGTTGGTGCTTGGTCGCTGTGGCCGATTGCCCTGCTGTTCGCCGTTGGCCACTCGGCCTGGAACGCGGTCGCAATGCTGGCGATCATTCTGGGCGTTGATCCCGCGCTTGCTGGTCGAGCGTCAGGAACCGTGATGTTCGGCTTCCTCGGAGGTCTTGCGGTGAGCGCTCCGGTTGCTGGTCTCATCATCGATCGGGCCGGCTATCAGCCGGTATGGATCGTGGCGACGATTCTCACACTGTTGGCAGCAGCGGTTGCCCGGTATGCCGATCGCCAGTAGATCTGGTCACACATCGCGATCTAGGGTTGGCAATGGCTCAAGTGATGACGTTCGACCCGGATCACGACCCCGACGAGATCGCGGCAACCATGCAGCGAGATGGCGCGGCGATCATTCGCGACGCGATGTCGCCCGACGTGCACACCCGAGTAGCGACCGAGCTCGAACCGTGGATCGACCGCAC
>Ga0114956_1000687_pt1 | contig 25273 bp, 29 predicted proteins | sample MaitaG_FD_87304 | JGI IMG/M metagenome (GOLD analysis project Ga0114956, IMG submission 87304) | Marine algal microbial communities from Maine, USA - Maine_Asex2 metaG | ecosystem: Host-associated > Algae > Red algae > Unclassified | place: Maine, USA | collected 2015-01-05
AATCATTCCGAGGAATGGAGGCTGAGCCCGGAGTCGAACCGAGGTAAACGGATTTGCAATCCGGTGCATAGCCACTCTGCCACTCAGCCGAGTGTCGTGTTACTACCAGCTACTCGACGTTACTTACAACAAAAGCCTTACAACAAACGTTCCAGCCACTTGAGGAACATAAAACAAACTGAAGATCGATGTTTGGAGCGGGAAACCAGGTTCGAACTGGCGACCTCGACCTTGGCAAGGTCGCGCTCTACCAACTGAGCTATTCCCGCGCCGATCTTAGATACTGCACTGACGTAATTGCTGCTGTAAAAAACACTGCTTTAAAACGTTGCCTGTAAATTGGAGCGGGAAACCAGGTTCGAACTGGCGACCTCGACCTTGGCAAGGTCGCGCTCTACCAACTGAGCTATTCCCGCGTCAATCCAAGCCGCGTATTTTGAGTCGCTAAGCCCCTACTGTCAAGCCTGCCAGGCAACTGATTTTGAACAATTTTGCAGTAACACCTCGTAGAGGCACTTTTCGCCACATTTCCGCCGCCAATGACCCCTTATATCGGCAATTCGTCTGAGTCCTTGAAGGCTGCCCGCATATAAGTGACCATCGACCAGATCGTTAATACCGTCGCTACATACAACGCGGCCATACCCAGTTTGTAGATAGGCAGACCAAACAGATCGTGAAGGTACAGCAACATGGACAGCGCGGTTATCTGAGCGGTTGTCTTGACCTTGCCAATCCAGCCCACGGCCACCTTGCCGCGCTGACCCATCTCCGCCATCCATTCGCGCAGAGCGCTGATGGTGATCTCTCGGCCGATGATGACAATAGCCGGAATGGTCAACCACGGGCTGCTATCAAATTCCACGATGAGGATGAGCACGGTGGCTACCATCAGCTTATCGGCCACCGGGTCCAGAAAGGCACCGAAGCGGCTCTCTACGCCCCACAGACGCGCCAGATACCCATCCAGCCAGTCTGTTATGCCCGCAATGATAAAAATGAAGCAGCTCAACGGCCGCGCCCAGTGGTAGTCCAGATAAAACACAAACACGACAACAGGCAGCAAGCCGATCCTTAGCAGTGTTATCCAGGTTGGCAGGTTTTGTCTCATTAAAACTTAACTCTTAAGCACTCGATTGGGATGCAGTTCGTCATACACCCTCGCCGCCAGATCAGAACTGATGCCCGGCACTGAAGATATATCCTCTACTCCGGCTTTCTGCAACCGTCTCAGGCCACCAAAATGGGTTAACAACTGTTTCCGTCGCTTGGGACCCAGCCCCTTGATCTCTTCCAGCACCGACGTTTGTCGTTTCTTCGCCCGTTTCCCACGGTGCCCGGTAATGGCAAAACGATGCGCCTCGTCACGAATTTGCTGTATCAACAACAACGCAGGAGAATCTGTGGTCAGCTGCTTCTCCAGCCGTCCTCCTGCGAGCTCATCACGGCACAGGATCAACGTTTCATCGCCAGGTCGACGATCTGGCCCCTTCGAAACACCGATCACTTGCACAGTATCCACCTGCAGCTCCGACAGTACTTCCAGAGCCACGCCAATCTGCCCTTTTCCCCCATCGATAAACAGGATATCGGGCATATCACGCTGCTCTTTAATGAGTCGTGTGTAACGACGGGTCAACGCTTGCCGCATGGCCGCATAGTCATCTCCGGGTGTGATGTCTTCGATGTTAAAGCGGCGGTAATCGCTCTTCAGCGCGCCTTCTGCATTGAACACCACGCAGGAGGCAACAGTAGCCTCACCCATCGTGTGTGAGATATCAAAACATTCCATTCGACTTGGCGCCTCGTCCAGCTCGACCAGTTCACGCACAGCCTCCAGTCGTGCGGCCATGCCCGAGCGTGAAGCTAATCGGGTGGCGAGGCCGATTTCTGCGTTAGTCATAGCCAGGGTCTGCAACTTGGCGCGCTCACTGCGCACTTTGTGAACCAGACTCACATTGACGCCCAGCCTGGCGCTGAATACTTCCTGCAGCAACTCGGCATCTTCCACAGGTTCTGTGGTGATGATTTCGCGCGGTAGATCGTGTTGCAGGTAAAACTGCGCGACAAACGCATTGAGTATCTCAGCGCTGGTACTACCCATAGGTGTAGCCGGATAGAACGCCTTGTTACCCAGATTGATTCCGTTACGCACAAAGAACACCTGCACACAACTCTGCCCGCCACTGGTAGCGGCGGCTACATAATCGGCGTTGCCATCGTTGCGCATGTCAGTAGACAGATCACTGACCGCCTTGAGGCTACCAATCTGGTCACGCAATCGCGCAGCAGTTTCAAACTCCAGCGCCTCGCTAGCCACCTCCATGCGCGAGGCCAGATCCTGAACCACTTCCTGCGACTTGCCTTCCAGCACGCGAATGGTCATGTCTACATCACGTTTGTAGTCCTCCGGGCTGATGCGATCCACACAGGGTGCCGTGCAACGTTTAATCTGGTATTGCAGACAGGGTCGTGAACGATTCCTGAAGTAGCTATCTTCACACTGGCGTACGTGGAACAGCTTCTGTACCAGCCGCAATGATCGCTTGACCGAACTGGCACTGGGGTAAGGACCAATGTATTTACCCTTTGCCTTGCGTGCCCCACGCTGATAACTGACTCTGGGGTAATCGGCTGCCGTGGAGATATAGATATACGGATAACTTTTATCATCACGTAGCACCACGTTGTAGCGTGGCCGATGTTCCTTGATCAGATTCTGTTCCAGTAACAAGGCTTCTGCAGCACTGGTTGTTACCGTGGTCTGAACACTGGCGATATGTGACACCAGAGCTTGCGTCTTGCGATTGTCCAGTGTGCGTTGAAAATAACTGGCAAGGCGGTTTTTCAGGTTGCTCGCCTTGCCCACGTAAATAATTTCTTCGTGCGCATTAAACATGCGATACACACCGGGCCGATTGGTTACCGTGCGCATGAATGCCTCTACGTCGAATGCCAACGCCGCTTCGCTAGTGGCATTTGATGCATCGATACCATTGTCAGATAATGGCTCTTCCGGCTTGTCTGTATCTGAGGTCAAACGGCTAACCTATCGGGTTCACTGGGTACCGGAACAGGCCAGTTTTAATAGTGGCCTGACGAGCGCTCAAGGGATCGTGAAATAATGATCTATCCATTTCACGACCCCCAAGATAAGAACTGATCAGTCTTCGTTCCAGAGATCAAAGCGGATTGCCAGTCGTACCAGCTCCGCCGTTGTCTTCACGTGCAGTTTTTCAAAAGCCCGCGTTCTATGCGTGCTCACGGTCTTTTCACTGATATGCAGATTGGTGGATATCAGGCGGTTACGATGCCCTTTTAACAGCAATGAAATTATCTCGGATTCACGCGTGGTGAGCTTGTCGAACGGGTTGGTATCGTCGCCGTTAATAACATCCATGGCCACTTGCTGGGCCACATCGGGTGACAGATACTGCTCACCTGCCATAACGCGGCGCATGGCTTTGTCCATCTCGTCGGCGCTGCTTCCCTTGGTGATATAGCCGCGAACGCCAGCATTGAGCAGCTTTCTGATATGACCACCCTCCAGCCTGCCCGTGACCATGATAATGCGGCTCTCCGGTGCCAGGGTGAGCATTTTCTCTGAGGCTTCCAAACCGCTGATCCCTGGCAGATTGATATCCATCAGTACCAGATCAAAGGTCTGAGTGGCTGCCATCGTCAACGCATCTTCGCCGGAACTGGCTTCGTGGATAGCTTCTATATGAGGATTTTCTTCGAGTAGAAGACGCATGCCGGCACGCACCAGTTCATGGTCATCAACGACAAGCACGTTAAGTCTGGAGGGTGCACTCATTTTACATTGCTACCAGTTTACCAGCGCAGAACCCCAGGTAAATCCTCCACCAAAGCCCTCCATCAGGATCGTGTCACCCGTTCGAATCCGTCCATCACGTACAGCAGTATCTAACGCTAGCGGAATAGAAGCCGCCGAAGTATTACCGTGTTGTGCAACGGTTTGTACCACCTTGTCCATCGGCATGCCCAGCTTTTTTGCCGTAGCAACAATGATTCTTTGATTTGCCTGATGCGGAACGAGCCAGTCCACGTCTGATTTGCGCATCTGATTCGCCTCCAGAGTCTCATCAACAATCCGGCCCAGCGTCTTCACAGCCATGCGAAACACCTCGCTGCCAGCCATTTCGACGTAAGCTGTCCCGTCTTGAACGGCAGTAAGGTTGGTGGAAACACCCTTTGGCACGTGCAGTAAAGAGGCGTAATCACCATCTGCGTGCAAATGCGTAGACAGAATCCCCGGTGCCGTATCGCGTCTGAGCACGACAGCTCCGGAACCGTCGCCAAACAGCACACACGTGTTCCTGTCAGTCCAGTCGATGATGCGAGAAAACGTTTCCGCACCCACCACCAATACATTTTTAGCAGCACCCGTACGCATGAACTGGTCAGCCACCGACAACGCATAGACAAAACCGGTACACACAGCCTGAATATCGAAAGCCGGACACCCGTGAATGCCCAGTCGGCTTTGCAGCAGACAGGCCGTACTGGGAAACACACGGTCAGGCGTCGTGGTAGCAACGATAATCATATCGATATCACTGAACGGGATGCCAGCCGCCTCCAGAGCACGTCGAGATGCCTGCTCGGCGAGGTCGAGAGTGAACTCATCGTCAGCCGCGATATGCCGCTGTTCTATACCGGTGCGCTCACGTATCCACGCATCGGATGTTTCAACCGTTTTTTCCAGCTCGCTATTGGTGACTACCCTCTCAGGCAGGTAGCTGCCGGTACCAATGATGCGGGAGTAGTTATTCATAATGGCGCGAGTGTCGTCAGGCGGCGTTCAAAGACTCACCCAGGCGCTCTGCAATCATTGACGGAACGTTGGTGCCGATTTCCAGCAAGGCGATATTGATAGCATTGGCGAAAGCCAGTGAATCAGCACCACCATGGCTCTTGACGACAACACCCTGCAATCCGAGCAGGCTGGCGCCGTTGTAGCGACGCGGATCGATTCTGTTGCCAAAGGCTTTGAGCACCGGCTTTGCCAGCAAGCCAATCAGCATGTTGACGCGCGAGCGTTTAAATTCTTCCTTCAGATAATGCGACACCATGCGTGCCACGCCTTCACTGGTTTTCAGCGACACATTACCCACGAAACCATCGCAGACCACGACGTCAACCTTATCGGTATAGATATCGTTACCTTCGACAAAGCCTATGTAGTTAAGCGAACTGTTAGCCAACAGCGGTGCCGCCAGCTTGACTTGCTCGTTACCTTTGATGTCTTCTGAACCGATGTTAAGCAGTCCAACCCTTGGCTGCTCAATACCGTCCACCGCCTCTGCCAGGATAGATCCCATCATGGCAAACTGATAAAGGTTGGTGGCAGAGCTGTCAACGTTTGCCCCAAGATCCAGCATATGGGTGTGTCCGTTGATGGCAGGGATGATGGCAGCGATTGCGGGCCGATCGATCCCCTTGACCGTTTTGAGTACAAATTTACTGATGGCCATCAGAGCGCCGGTGTTACCGGAACTCACGCAGGCATCGGCCGCGCCCTCCTTCACCAGATTTATCGCCAGGCGCATGGAAGATTTTTTCTTGGACCTCAGCGCAATAGCTGCGCTGTCGTCCATCGTAACTACCTCTGCTGCAGGCACTATCGAGTGCCTGCCCTCCGGCAATGGCTTGTCGCCAACGCAAGAGGCAATATGCTCAGGATCACCAACCAGTATCAGATTGACATCATCGCGTGATGCCAACACCGAACGAACGGCTTCAATGATGACGGACGTACCGCCGTCTCCGCTCATCGCATCGATGGCGACCCTCAGCATGCGGGACGTGCAAGCAGCAATCGCTCACTCATTGAGATAGGCAAAAAGTTGCTTGCTCGCATGATCGCGACTTACTCGTCGTCGTCTTGTTCTTCTGGAGTTTCTACAACTTGATTACCGCGATAGAAACCATCAGCAGTAACGTGATGACGCCGATGCAGCTCACCCGTTGTGGGATCAGTTGACAGCGTAGGGTTCTTCAGTGAATCGTGCGAACGACGCATGCCGCGGCGTGATGGAGTCTTGCGGCTCTTTTGGACGGCCATGAAATTTTCCGTTAAAGGTTCAATGTAAATTCAAATTCTTCAGTGCTTCGAAGGGATTGGGTTTCCCCTCCTCCAAATCAGCGGATAACTCGCCAAACTCTGTTCGGTCGAGCTCACACACTGTCTTGTCACTGTGCTTGGGTATATCGGGTACGTGCAGTATCACTTCGTCTTCAAACAGATCCACTACATGTATTTGACCAGCATCATCCAGGATGACTGGGTCTAACTCATTGGGCAACTCACTCGCCTTCAGCTCATTATCAACGAACACCAGCTCGAACGGCTCGCTTACATCGACATCCATTAGCTCCAGACAACGCTGACAGTGCAGTGCAAACCGGGTCCTGATCCGTCCGCTGATCACGATGTGATGCTTGCGTCGGGAAAACAGGGCGGTGACCTGTACGTCGTTGTCTGCAGATGAGAGGATATCGCTAAGACGAGGCATCTGACTCTGCGGCAACACCAACTCGAAACGGGTACCGTCGCGGGCTAGTAAATCGGGGTTGAATCGCTGAGGAAGTGCCTTGACCATAACCCGCGAATGATAAAGAAAGGAGCTTCCGGTTGCAAGTGCTTGTTTTAGCGTCAGGGTCACAATACCGTGCCCGGTTGTTAGGTCGATTGAATCTCGAATTTCTGAGCGTCTCGCCCGATATCGACGAATCACCCGTGACTGGCGAAAAACCCGATATTCTGGCGTGCCGGTTAGCGCATGAAAAGGCCTGTGCGAATAGCGTTAGCGCGTTGGCCATGTCGCTGGACCGTCCCGCTATCATCATCGCATCAGACCAAGTGGCCGCTGTCGGTGATCTGACGCTGGGCAAACCTGGCAATCAGGCCAGTGCCCGTCAACAGCTACAAGCCATGAGTGGCAAGGCCGTGACTTTCCACACATCGCTGTATATGGCCAGTTTTTCCACCGGTCAGGCCTTTTCGTGGCTCGACACCACTGTCGCAACCCTCAGAACGCTCTCAAAAGGAGAAATAGACCGCTACATCGCTGTTGATCAGCCATTCGACTGTGCCGGCAGCTTCAAGATGGAAACCTCAGGCATCAGCCTGTTTGAGAGCGTCAAGACGGATGATCCCACCGCCCTGATCGGGCTGCCCATGATTGCGGTGTGTCAGGGTCTTCGAACGCTGGGTGTACCTGTTCCATGACGCGCCTCATAACAATCTGAAAGCAATCTGCAGCACGACCACAGAAAACACCGCCGCCAGCACATCATCGAGCATGATGCCCAATCCGCCATGCACCTGACGATCCACCCAGCTGATAGGCCAGGGCTTGAGGATGTCAAAAATGCGGAAAACCACGAAGCCAGCCAGCACCCACAAGGCGGTGCGAGGCAGCATGACCATCGTGATGAGATAGCCCACTACCTCGTCCCAGACAATCCCGGGATGGTCATGTACGCCTAGTTCTCGCGCACAAACATGACAACACCAGACACCAAAAGCAAACAGAACCAGGACGACCACCAGATAGGCAGCGAGATTCTGCGGCATCAGGAAAAGCAGCGGAATACCGAGTAAAGTGCCGAAGGTTCCCGGCGCTTTGGGTGCTAGCCCGAGCCCTCCGCCCAGTGCAAAAAAATTAGCCGGATGCGCGAATAGCGACTTTGTCGATAACGCTGTGCCTGTCACCGCTTCCGCATCTCCAGGGGTCGAACCTCAAGTGCCAGCTTGTCCAGCACACCATTGATATAGCGATGCCCTTTGTCGGCACCGAAGCGCTTCGTGACCTCTATGCCCTCATTGATCACCACTCGTGCCGGAATGTCGGGGCACTGGGTCAGCTCATAGGTTGCGATCCGCAACACGGCGCGCTCAATGGGGTCCAGATCAGTGATAGGGCGATCCAGCGAGTCGGCCATGGCGTCATCTACTAGCTGTGGATTGTGGCTGACTCCATTGAACAATTGTTCAAAATACGCAACATCCACACGGCTCATATCCTGGTCATCCAGAAAATGCTGACGCACCTCGGAAGACTGGCTATCGCTGACATCCCACTGGTACAGCGCCTGCAGCGCACGCTCACGCGCATGACGACGTGATTGCGAGCGGCTGACTTTCTTGACCCGCTTGCCACCAGCTGCACGGGTGTGTGACGGTGGCGATGCTGCCTCGGTCGCTTCAGCATCGGCAATACTGGCGGCCTTTTCCTCGGCCTCCCGCATCATCTCACCTAGAGATCGGGGCTGTTCAGTGCCTGGCATCACGGGACTGGCGTCCTGGTTTTTTACGCCCGTCTCGTTGTCGGCCTCGCTGGCCTTCAATTCATCGGGTTGCGGAATATTCTTCATGATGCAGATTTACAAGTCATCGTATCGAGTTGGACGCAGGGGTTATTCGCACAACCAACAGTAGCCATATCATCCCCCTTTTAGCGAGAAAATGCGCCTGTTGGCGATGTTTCACTGCCTGCGCCAGCTGGTTTTACCGTCAGCGTCTTCTAATACGATGCCCATGGCCGCAAGCTGATCGCGTATTTTGTCACTCTGCGAAAAATCTTTCGCTGCACGGGCCTCATTACGCTGAACAATCAGCGACTCTATTTCACTATTGTCTGGCCCGTCAGCTTCACTCGCCCCACTCGCCTGCAAAGCCGCTTCGGGCTCCATGGTTAGCAGTCCCAGCCTGCCTCCCAGATACACCAGTGTGCTGGCAAGCTGCCGAGAGCGTTCGCCGACGACATCAGCCTCCTTGTTCAGCGCACCGGCCAGTTCATGCAACACCGCCAGTGCTTCCGGAGTGTTCAGATCATCATCCATGGCTGCCTGAAATCTTTCGACGAAAGCATAGTCAACCATACCGTCCTCGAAAGGCTGACCTGCTTCCACCAGATTGTTCAGAGCACGGCCTCGCAATGCCGTGTAGAAACGCCTGAGTACGGCACGCGCAGCATCCAGCGAATCGGTCTGATAGACCAGCGGGCTACGGTAGTGACTGCCAATGATGAAGGTGCGAATCTCTTCGCCGTTATACAGCTCCAGCACCTGCTTGATGGTCAGGAAATTATTCAGGGACTTTGACATTTTCTCATCCCCGATACGCACTAGCCCGTTGTGCATCCAGTAACGCGCAAACGTGCCACCCGTAAGCGCCTCACTTTGGGCAATCTCGTTTTCATGATGAGGAAATTCCAGATCCATGCCACCGCCATGAATATCAAACTCAGCACCCAGCAGATCCATGGACATGGCTGAACACTCGATGTGCCAGCCAGGTCGTCCATCTCCCCAGGGCGAAGGCCAGCTGGGTTCGGATGGTTTAGCCGCTTTCCACAAGACAAAGTCGAGTGGGTCGTGCTTGTGTTCGTCTATCGCTACTCGCTCACCAGCCCGCAAATCCTCGACCTTACGCCCAGACAACTTGCCGTATTCTGCAAACGATTTAACGGCATAATACACATCACCATTGTCGGCAGGGTATGCGTGCCCCGACTCAATCAGACGGGTAATGATCCTGATCATGCTCTCGATAGTGTCGGTCGCCCGCGGCTCATCGGTTGGCGGCAGAACATTAAGAGCGCGCTCATCATCATGCATTTCATCGATATAGCGCTGTGCGAGCTCGCCCGGCGTCACGCCATGCTCCGCAGCGCGATTGATGATCTTGTCATCGACGTCTGTAATATTGCGCACGTACTTGACCACGTAACCTGATGATTGCAGATGTCTGTACAGGATGTCGTATACGATCATCACGCGGCCATGCCCCACGTGGCACACGTCGTAGACAGTCACGCCACACACGTATAGACCCACATGGCCCTCTTGCAGGGGCTCAAATGTTTCTTTCTTGCGGTTTAGCGTGTTGTAGATCTGCAGCATCGAAATCAGGTGAATGTTAGGAGACGGGCGGAATGAACCGGAGACTAGCAGATTACTTGATGGTTACTGCAATCGGATTAGCATGCAATTGCCGTTAAAATTGCAACATTGAACTTGGTTTTAAAGATTATCGGATCCCAGCATGTCATTAGTTTCAGCAACTCGTCGTACCCAGCAGCTTTTTTCTGTCTCTTTGGCACTTTGCCTGTTAAGTCCGGCAGTGTTTGCTGAGCCTGTTCAGGTCGCTCTTAGCACCAACAAAGGCGATATTGTGCTGGAGCTGGATAAAGACCGTGCTCCCCAGACCGTCAGTAATTTCCTTCAGTACGTGGAGGATGGGTTCTACGACGAAACGCTGTTTCATCGCGTCATCGAGGGCTTCATGATTCAGGGCGGCGGTTTCAGCACAGATTATCAGCGTAAATCCACTCGCGCCCCCATCAGTAACGAAGCCTATAACGGCCTGCGCAACAACCAGTACACCATTGCCATGGCACGCACCACGGCTCCGCATTCGGCCACCGCTCAGTTTTTCATCAATAGCGAAAACAACCGGAATCTGGATCATACCGACACCACACAACGCGGCTGGGGCTATACGGTATTCGGCAAAGTCGTTGAGGGTGAAGCAGTGGTAGACGCCATCAGCCAGACTCGTACCAGCTCGGGTGGTCCGTTTAGTCGCGATGTTCCTACCGAGCCTGTGGTTATCCTGAAGGCGTATCAGATGGGCGTTGAGTCTGCTGGCAGCACGGCAGCCGATGCCGGCACAACAGCGTCACCCGCAAACGCTTCAGTTAACGCGCTTCAATCCGATGAGGACACGACGGCTGATCAAGGCGAGAAAGCTTCCGACCAACCTGTGGAACAGAACTAAGGAATTGGCACCGACCAAAGCGCTATGTGAACACTGTTACACTGCGTCGCGACTCTCCTAACAAGCCAAATCATGAAAGCAACAATCAATACCAGCAAGGGTTCCATTGTTCTTGAACTCGACGCGGAAGCTGCACCATTGACGTGCGCCAACTTCAAGCGCTACGCCGACGAAGGCCACTATGAAAACACGATCTTTCATCGTGTTATCCCCAATTTCATGATTCAGGGCGGCGGTTTCACAGCCGACATGAACCAGAAAAGCACGCACGACAACATCAAGAACGAAGCAAGCAACGGCCTGCAGAATATGAAAGGCACGATTGCCATGGCCAGAACTCCAGACCCTCATTCTGCAAGCTCACAATTCTTCATCAATCTGATCGACAACGACTTCCTGAACTATCGCGATGATTCTCAGGCAGGCTTCGGATATTGCGTGTTCGGTAAGACGGTCGACGGTGACGACACGATTGCCGCTATATCAGGCGTCGCTACCGGATCCAACGGCCCGCATCAAGATGTGCCTACCGAGGCTGTCGTCATCGAATCAGTCACGGTTACAGAAGGCTGAGAAACTGCTGTCCGATCAACCCGCCAAGTCCCTCTTTATCGCCGATCTGCATCTGGACCCGGAGAATGAAGACACTCAAGCGTTAGCCCTGCGCTTTTTACAGTTTGCACAGGGCCATGAACAGCTGTTCATACTCGGCGACTTGTTCGAGTACTGGGTGGGCGATGACGCAGGCATACCGATGTATGCCTCATTCATCGCCGCACTCAAAGAACTGCAGATGACCGGTTGCCACATTACTGTCATGCACGGTAATCGGGATTTTCTGCTTGGCGATGCGTTTGCTGAAAACACAGGAGCCAGCCTGATTGGTAGCGACGAGCACGTTGTTCTGCTTGGAAAGTCACCCGTGTTACTCATGCACGGAGACACGCTGTGTATTGGCGATGTGGACTACCAGCATTTTCGCAGTAAAGTACGTGAACCACAGTGGCAAGCCCAGTTCCTCTCCAAAAGCCCGGAAGAACGCCACGAGCAGGCACAGGCGCTACGCGCAGCCAGTGCCGATGCCAGCGCCTCAAAAAGTTCCAGCATCATGGATGTCAGCGCAGAGCCAGTATTAATGCGCATGCAGTTCCATGGCTGCCAGACGTTAATACACGGCCATACTCACAGACCTGCCCGCAACACGGTATCCGGTGGCGACGGCGTTCGATGGGTTGTCGGAGACTGGCACGCTGATCACGCGCAGTATGTGTGCTGGGATGGCAGCGAGCTTACGCTGGAAACGTTTGTTTGAAGTCAGATCAGCACAATAAAACCAGACTGTATCATCCCGCCTGGGCATCGCGATACTCAATTTCCATTTCCTGAATCAGCGCCAATTCCTCATCATTAAAGCCTGCCTGCAACCGTGCCTCACGGTTGTAGGGGCTTCTGAGATAAGCACTGTTCGCCCCCTCAAGAAGATCGCGAAAGACACGTGTGCCGTCAAGATCGCGCTGCACACACACATGACGAAACCAGCGATTACCCACCTCAACATGGCGAATTTCGTCAGTGTAGATGCGCTGCAGGATATCAGCGGTGTCTGCATCACCGAGCTTGCGCAGTTTGGCGATCATGGGCGGTGCTACATCCAGACCACGCGCCTCAAGAATGCGTGGCACTAACGCCATCCTCACCAGCACATCGTGATCGGTGCGTCGGGCCATGTCCCACAGACCGTCGTGAGCATCCAGTGCACCATAACTCGAGCCGAGCACCTTCAGACGATCACTGAGTAACAAGAAGTGTTTGCCTTCATCCGAAGCCACCTGCAACCACTCGACGTAATAGTCTGCAGGTTGATCGCGAAACCGATACACCGCATCCAGCGCAAGATTAATGGCGTTGAATTCGATATGCGCCAGTGAATGCACCAGTGCCAGCCTGCCGGCATCGCTACCCATGCCTCGCTTGGGCAGTGTTCTGGCATCCACCAGAGCAGGCGTATCAGGACGACCGGGAGCATCCAGCACACGTACCGTTGAGGTACTGGTGGCGGCCAGCACATTCTGCCTTTGTAATTCAGACAACTCACTCCAGACACTGTGCAGTTCAATGCTGGCATGTGCCTTGTCGTGCGGATCGGCGCATAACAGAACAGACTCTGCAGACTGGAACAAGTCGTCGATAATCACGCGTTAATCACTCACCTGTTAGCATATCGGGTATCAACACTGATGCCACACATCAGCCTCTGTCGATGGTGCCATACATTAGAGACCCACGTAATCCATGATATCCCTTAACCGTTTATTTCTACCCGTTGTCGGCTCTGTCGCGTTGCTCCTCATGCTGGGTGGATGTGCAACTCGCCCTGCCGTACCCGATGAGGTGACAGAACCCTTCGTATTACAGGAAGACCTTCTCGGCAAGACGGTTGGGCGAGGTAATTTCAGTGCCATCGACGGCACAAGCAGAGACTTTGTGGCTTACATTGAAGGCAGCTGGGACGGGGAAGTCATGACGCTGGTTGAGGACTTTGACTACGCCGATGGCGTAAAGGAGCGCAAGACCTGGAAGCTGACCAAACTACCCAACGGCGACTATAGCGGCGTGCGCGAAGATGTTGTCGGTACTGCCCGAGGCTACCAGGATGGCAACGCATTTCGTCTGGAATACACCATGTCCATTCCTGACGAGGACGGAACACCCGGCCGCAAGGTGTCGTTCAAGGACGTTCTCGTCAAGTTGCCAAATGGCGATATCCAGAACCAGGCTAATGTGGGCCTCTACGGCTTGCGTGTAGGCCAGGTCAGCCTCGTCATTTCACGCGAAGATTAGACACTAGAGAACAGGAAACGAGAGACAGGGCATGAGTACGTGGATAGCGTTCACCGTGCTGGCTGCACTCATGCAGGCGGTACGCACCGCTGGGCAGAAGCAACTCACCAGTAGCGTCAGCCCGATGAGCTCCACGCTCATTCGTTATATATTCGGCCTGCCGTTTGCCCTGCTTTATTTATTGTACGTCAGTGGTCCGGATACACCAACGCAACTGTCAGGCGCAATAAGCAGTAGTCGATTCCTGATCTTTGCCTCGCTTGCATCGCTGGCACAAATACTGGCGACCTTCTTATTGGTCAAGGTATTCAGTTTTCGTAACTTTACCGTTGGTACCAGCTTCGCCAAGACAGAGGCTATTCAGGCAGCTGTTCTTGGCACGCTCGTGTTTGGTTCAGCACTCTCAGCCATGGGTTGGCTGGCAGTAGCAGTCGGATTTCTCGGTATCTTTGTTGTCAGCATCCCGGCTCGTGGAGGGCGATGGGAACCCATGAACATTGTGCTGGGTACCCTGTCGGGGACAGCCTTTGCATTCACCTCTCTGTGGTTGCGAGAAGCCAGCCTTAGCCTGCAATTGCCTGCGTTGCAAAGTGCAGCCATCACTCTGGTGTTCATGGTGAGTCTTCAAACACTGGTGTGTCTGGCCTATACCTCCCTGAAAGAGCCACAGCAGTTCAACGCCATTGCCGGACGCTTGAAGCTCGCCTGGTTTGTCGGCTTTACCAGTGCTGCAGGATCAGTAGGCTGGTTTACGGCCATGACCTTGCAAAATCCCGCACTGGTCAAATCACTCGGGCAGATAGAATTCATCTTCACCCTGTTACTGACTACCCTGTTTTTCAAGGAGCGAGTAACAACCCGCGAGATGTTCGGCGTGGCGGCGATTATTGTCAGCGTTATTCTGATTTTGCAGGCTTAGTGATTTACGTTAACGACGCACCAGACTCTCAAACAATTCCCGGCTCTTCAGGGGCCGGTCGCCCAAGTGCACGTGCAGGATGTGGCGCATTAAAACCTTTGCTTCAGCCAGTACTGCTGGCGCCTGCAAATCCAGCCGGGACAAGGCCAGTAACGTTGCACCACTCACCGGCACACCCTTGTCGGCCGTTATGCCATCAGCCTGCACTGTCGGGTTGCGCGTATCACCCTCGCCCATGCGCACTTTCTCTTTTTGAATACCGTAGTGTGTCGACGAAGCCAGTTGATCTTCAGCAGACAGCGGCGTAACCACCGCTACCGCATTTGCCGGGTGATATCGATACTGCCTGTCAGCATCCACAACCGAACCATCCGACGTACTCTGTGCAAGATCAGGTAACACACCGAGTGTGTCGAGCAACTGCAGTTCGAAAGTGCGCAACACAATCTGTATGTCAACGTCGGGGGCTACAAGCTCCGAGAGTGCCAGCGCATAGTGCGCAAAGATCTCCGGCTGCGGCTGGTCCTTGCCAGACAACCGGAGTATCAGTTCATTGAAATAGTATCCGCAAGCCAGTGGCGCATCCACTAAAGTCAACGGCTGGCCGCTTTCCTCAATACCTGTGAGTGTGCGTAGATCACTACCACCTACCCACGATAGCAATAAAGGCCGGAACGGCTGATACAGGGCACGTGTGCGTGGTTTGGACGCACGTGCACTCTTAGCCATCAAGGCAATTCTGCCGTGTGTCAGTGTGAACGCATCAACAATGAAACTGGATTCCTGAAACTCCCGGTAGTGCAGAATATAGGCAGGCTGCAGGGAGGTGCTGACGCTGTCGTCACCGTACATCAGGACACCACGTCAAGGGCTTTCATAACCAAGGCTGCGTAATGCTCGCTCATCATCCGCCCATCCTTCCTTGACGCGAACCCAGAGCTGCAGGAATACCTTGTTGTCAAACAGTGTCTCCAGTGTTGAGCGGGCGCGCGAACCTACCTCTTTCAACTGCGCACCACCCTTGCCAATCACGATGCCCTTCTGACTGGGTTTGTCTACCCAGATAACCGCACCGATACGCAGCAGGTCGGTACTCTCTTCAAACAATTCGATTTCCACCGACAACGCATACGGTAGCTCTGCAGAGAGTAATCGGGTCAGTTGTTCGCGCACCGCTTCTGCGGCCAGAAAGCGCGAGGAACGATCGGTCAGTTCATCAGCGCCAAACTGCCAGGGCGCTTCGGGAATCAACTGTCCAACACCCTCTACCAGTGCATCAACACCTGCACCTTTTCTCGCCGATATCAATTTCACATCCTGCAGTTGTTTGTCTCTGGGTAGCTTCGTCAGAAACGGTAATAGATCTTTCTTGTGCTTGACGTTGTCGATCTTGTTCACTGCGATGAAGAAAGGCACCTTGGTATTGCTGACCACTTCATAAGCGCGTTGATCATCATCGTTCCAGACCATGGCCTGTACCACCAGAATCACAACATCCACATCGTGCAATGCCGAGGAGGCTGTTCGATTAAGCACCTGATTGAGCTTGTGTGTACCTGTGACGTGAATACCCGGCGTATCGACATAGATAACCTGCCGGTCCCCATCGGTCTGAATACCAAGAATACTGTGACGGGTCGTCTGCGGCTTGTGCGCCGTAATGCTGAGCTTCTGGCCGATCAGCCGGTTAAGCAAGGTGGACTTGCCCACATTAGGCCGCCCCGCAATCGATACAACACCGCAATAAGTCATTAATCCGCCTGAATTTCTGTATGTGCCCGCACTGGGCCAACCTTGATTCATCGCAATCCGGGAAAGCCCGGATCATCAAGTCGCAACAGACAGTTTACTCGGTTTCAGGGGCTGTCAACCGCTCCAGCATCACAGCCGCCGCAGCCTGTTCGGCTTTACGCCGACTAGTCGCCGTTGCTCTGGCTTTTTGCTGGAAATCCGGCAGAGTACAGAGCACGGTAAATCGCATATCGTGTGACTTGCCCGTGGTTTCCACTACCTCGTATTCAGGCCGTTCATGCCCCTGTGCCTGCAACCACTCCTGCAGACGTGTCTTGGGATCCTTCAACTGATCAGATGGCGGCAAGTTGACAACACGATCGCCGTACAGGCGCAGTACCAGATCGCGGGCAACCTCGAAACCGGCATCCAGAAAAACGGCCCCAATGATGGATTCAACCACATCAGAGAGAATGGAATCGCGCTTGTAGCCCCCGCTTCGAAGCTCACCCACCCCCAGATTCAGGTAATCGCCCAGCTTCAGTTCACGGGCTATTTCAGCCAGCGTACTCTGGCGAACAAGACTGGCCCGCAGTCGGCTCAGTGCGCCCTCATCTTCGTCCGGTCTTTGATGATACAGCGCAGCAGCAATTGTAAAGTTGAGTAAGCTGTCGCCGAGGAACTCCAGCCGCTCATAATTGACCGCGCCGTTGGAGCGGTGCGACAGAGCCTCGTTCAAGAGCGCCGAATCGGAAAATTGATAGTTCAGTCGAGCGCTGAGCGTGCCGGTATCTGCCATGCAGGCACTGTAACAGTGTCGGCCGCATCTGTGCGCATCAGGTCAAGGACTGTTAATGGTGCCAGCCCCGTAAAAACTACTCTGGCCCGCTAACTGTGTCGAAGCTTGTGACCACGTAAATGTTGTGAAACAGCTTGGCCCGTTTCTCATAATTTACATTAACGATATAACCACGTTTACCATCCTTTTTCAGCGTGATGGTGTCCTTTGGATCGAGGTCCCACAGACTGTTGGTGCGGTAGGCTTGACCGATATAGCTATACACCTTGCTGCGTGGCTGCTTGAGTAGATCAGGATTGTTGGCAACATCATCCGCAATCTTGACCACGGTCCAGTTTTCAGCGTAGTGAGGCCCCACTTTGAAAGCAAACAGACCGACAAAAATACTGACAGATACGATAACCATCATGCCTGTCATGCCAATGCCGCGCTGACGACGCGGACCCATGCTACGTGTTGGATTCATTGCTAGCGTTACCCCTTTTTACCAAGCTCGCACCCACTCATCAGAAGTGACTGCCCTATAAGGGTATACAGCGTCAGTTATCGGTTATACCTGATTGCACAGATCAACTTTCGTCACCGCTGGTACACGCACATAGCGGCGAATGTTCAATCTTGTGAAGCAGTACAGATACCTACCCACCGAATAGCGTGGTTGGGTCTGTGTCATGTCCCGGCTAGCGAATGGCGTCGAACAGGCGACTCCAGATCACACCCTCGTTCCAGTGCATCCAGATGTACTTGGCCTCTCCCACCAGATTTTCCTCAGGCACGTAGCCCCAGAAACGGCTGTCGTTACTGCGATCCCGGTTATCACCGACCATGAAATAGTGCCCTTCCGGCACCTCGAATACGTTAGAACGCTTTGGGTATTCCTCAGTAAACTCAAGAATTTCGTGAGAGGCCGTGCCCAGCGTTTCAGTACGCTGCGTAGCACCCACCACGAGGGACTCACTGACAGGGCTGATGTACGGAGAATCGTTTCCGGTTGGCATGAGTTCGCCGTTCACGATGAACTGACGGTTCTCATACACCACGGTATCGCCCGGCAACCCGATCACACGCTTGATGTAGTCCAGCCCCGGATCCTGCGGGTAACGGAAGACTGCTACATCCCCACGTTCAGGCGAACCGGTGTCCAGAATCTTGGTATGGATAACAGGCAGACGCACACCATAGCTGAACTTGTTAACCAGAATGAAATCGCCTATCAGCAGCGTCGGAATCATGGAGCCCGAAGGAATTCTGAACGGCTCAAACAGAAACGAGCGTAGTACCAGCACCACCAGCAATACCGGAAAGAACGACTGCACGTACTCCACGAGTATGGGCAACTCGCCGTTCTCGTCGCGCATGGATGCCTTTCGCTTTGGTGCGAAAAACAACAGGTCGATCAACCAGATCAAACCCGTAACCGCCGTGGCTATGACCAGCAGTAACGGGAAATTGAGTTTATCTGCCCAGCTCGAAGGCATCAGTTACGGTCCACTTGTAGAACAGCCAAGAATGCTTCCTGTGGGATCTCGACCTTACCCACTTGCTTCATGCGGCGCTTACCCGCCTTCTGCTTTTCCAACAGTTTTCGCTTGCGCGACACATCACCGCCATAACACTTCGCAGTAACGTTTTTGCGCAGTGCCTTGATGGACGAGCGCGCAATGATATGCGAGCCAATCGCCGCCTGCACTGCAACCTCAAACATCTGTCTGGGGATGATTTCCTTCATGCGTTCGGCCAGATCACGTCCACGGCTCTGGGAGCGATCACGGTGAATGATGGAGGCCAGTGCATCCACCTTGTCACCGTTGATCAGGATATCCACCTTGACCAGATCGGCGTGCCGAAAACACTTGAATTCGTAGTCGAACGAGGCATAGCCCTTACTCACCGACTTGAGTCGATCGAAAAAGTCGAGTACCACCTCAGACAACGGCAGCTCGTAACTCATCTGCACTTGCCGTCCCAGGTATTGCATGCTGATCTGCACGCCACGCTTCTCGACACACAACTTGATCACCTCGCCCACGTAGTCCTGTGGCAATAACAGGTTGGCCTGGATGATAGGCTCGCGAATCTCGTCAATCACATTGATCATCGGTAACTCCGATGGATTGTGGATGTAGGTGAGCTCACCTTTGGTATCCAGAATCTCGTAAACCACTGTCGGGGCCGTGGAGATCAGATCCAGATTGTATTCACGCTCCAGACGCTCCTGCACGATTTCCATGTGCAGCATGCCCAGAAAACCACAGCGAAAACCAAAGCCCAGTGCCGTGGAAGATTCGGGCTCGAAGTGCAAGGCAGCATCGTTGAGCCGTAACTTGGACAGCGCTTCACGAAAACCTTCGTAGTCATCACTTTCAATCGGAAACAGACCGGCAAATACCCGCGGTTGTACTTCCTTGAAGCCGGGTAACGGTTCGGCTGCCGGACGGCTGGCCAGAGTGATGGTATCGCCCACCCGCGCCGCTTCAATTTCCTTGATGCCCGCGATGATGAACCCCACCTCGCCCGCTTCCAGCTTGTTGGTCGTTTTACGCTTGGGCGTGAAGATGCCCACGTCATCAGCCTGAAAGGTACGGCCGGTTGACATGATCTGAATCTTGGAGCGTCGCTCGATGACACCTTCAATGACGCGCACCAGAGTGACAACGCCCACATAAGGATCGAACCACGAGTCGATGATCAAGGCTTTGGCAGGCGCATCAAGATCGCCTGTGGGCGGCGGCACACGCGCTACCAGCTGCTCGAGCAGATCGTCGATACCCACGCCGGTCTTGGCACTGACATGAATGGCGTCGTGCGCTTCGATACCGATGATTTCTTCAATCTCATCAACCACGCGATCAGGGTCAGCCGCGGGCAGATCAATCTTGTTGAGCACCGGAATCACTTCCAGATTCTGCTCAATGGCGGTATAGCAATTGGCCACGCTTTGCGCTTCCACACCCTGTGAAGCATCCACTACCAGCAGTGCACCCTCACAGGCGGACAAGGAGCGGGATACCTCGTAAGAGAAATCCACGTGCCCGGGTGTGTCGATGAAATTCAGATGATAGGTGACACCATCGCGCGCCGTGTAGTCCAGCGATACCGCCTGCGCCTTGATGGTGATACCGCGCTCTTGCTCGATATCCATGGAATCGAGCACCTGCGACGACATCTCACGGTCACTGAGCCCACCACAGACCTGAATGAATCGGTCAGCTATGGTGGATTTACCGTGGTCGATGTGGGCGATGATCGAGAAGTTACGTATGTTTTGCTGCATGCGATCCGGGTTCGGCGGGACAAGACCCTCTGGGAGAGCGGGCCTTCAGCGCGTTGCTGTTGGCGTATTGTAGCTTGCAAGCGCGCTTTTCACGGCTTCCAGATCCAAAAAGTGCTCACACAGGTCCACCTTGTCACAAGACAGTACGGGAACACGGACGTTGTAGGCACTTCTGGTAACCGGATCCCGGTCAATATCAATGCGCTCCAGCCTGTAGGAACCCGGTTCCAGCAATTCGGCGAGTAGCTGCTCCATGTCTGCACACAGATGACAGCCCTCCCGATAATGCAGTGTCAGCAGCGGCACCGGCGCACCGGCTGCCAAAGCCTCTTTACTATTCGTCAAGCTTCAAGGCCAGAAAGACAGGCCCCTCGGCTCGGTGGACCAACACCGCAACCGACTTGCGACCGTTGAGCTCCTGAAGCACCTTGGCCACATCCATTGCAGAGTCCACGGCTTTATTATCAATCATGGAAATCACATCATCCACATTGATACCGGCTTTTGCTGCAGGACCCTCGGGCTCGACACTGGCGACCATGACGCCGCCTTTATCGATACCCATAGTATTGCGGGTCTCATCATCCAGCGGCTTGACAGTGAATTTCAGTACGTTCTCTCTGGGTTGCCCGGTTGCAGGGCGCGCACTCTGACGGATATCGTCATCGCTCGGCAACTGGCCGATATTAACCGTCAGCTCTACCGACTTGCCTTCTCGCACCACACGCAGTGCCGCATCACTATTGGCCGGCACTCGCCCTACCAGTGGTGGCAGGGCGGATGAGCGGATGATGCGTGTGCCTTCAAAATGCGTAATGACATCGCCGATCTGAAGGCTTGATTGTGAGGCAGGACTATTAGGCAGAATGCGAGACACCAAGGCACCATAGGCGCGATCCATACCGAATGACTCGGCCAGCTCCATCGTCACTTCTTGAATGATGACACCCAGCCAGCCTCGGGTGACCTCACCGCCAGATCGTATCTGTGCGGCAACGTCCATGGCCATCTCGATAGGAATGGCAAACGACAAGCCCATGAAACTGCCCGTACGGCTGTAAATCTGGCTATTGATACCAATGACTTCACCGGCCAGGTTAAACAACGGGCCTCCCGAATTACCCGGGTTGATGGCAACATCGGTCTGAATAAATGGTACGTAGCTTTCATTGGGCAATGCACGACCCGTGGCGCTGACTATGCCGGCAGTCACGGTAAAATCGAAGCCAAATGGTGAACCGATCGCCAGCACCCATTCGCCCACTTCCAGATCATCACTGTTACCGATAGCCAATACCGGCAAGTCGGTGGCATCCACTTTCAGCACCGCCACATCAGAGCGCGGATCAGTACCCACCACATCGGCGAGTAGTTGTCGTCGATCGTGCAGACGCACGAGTACCTGATCAGCAGACTCGACAACGTGGTTGTTTGTCAGGATGTAACCATCAGTAGAGATGATGAAGCCTGAGCCTTGCGCACTGGACTGCGGCCCGCGGGGTGACTGATCTTCCTTGTAGCGTTCGATCAGATCGTCCAGTGGCGATGGGCCGTTACTACCCGGTAATTGAGGTCGGGATTCGGCTTGAGGTCTGCGTTGCGTGATGCTGATGTTAACCACAGCACTGCGATTTTGCTTAACAAGCGTTGTGAAGTCCGGCAGGCCTTCCAGCGCGTGGGCAGAGGGTGCCACACCCGAGAGTATGATGGCCGCCAACAGGCACAGCAGCGAGGTTGATCGCACCAGAGCAACTGATACACATTCAAGCTTCATGTCGACTCTCCCGAGAAGATGTTGTGGATGGTTCAGCGACAGCCACTATACGGGCAGACTGCAGGCACGGACCCGTTTGAGCCCAGCCCATCATGAACGGCGCCAGACTGCGCCATGCAATTACCCCTCCAGCCAGTCCAGCCAGAGACAGCAGACCTGTCAGCCACTCACGTGCGCCCGGCACACTCGGCACAGACCCGGAAGAGCTACTGCCCGGTAAAAAAGCATCAGCCAGTAAACAGGCGGCCAGCATGCTTACCGTAGGCAGTCCGTAGGCGCCGCCAACCATCCAGAGCCAGCCCGATCCGCCATCCTCATGCTCAACGACGACCGCCTGTTCAGCCAGCACCGCGTCTGAGGTATAACACTCGAACTGCACGGGCTGCGATCCCTGATTAAACAGACCGGCACCACAGCCCTGACCGTTGGCGCAGCGCTGGCAGGCTGAAACGCCGTCTAGAGAAACCCATGCACTCGTGCCCGCCGTTGCATCTTGCAGAACGCGAGCCTGATGCCTCACTGTGCGAGCGTGACAGCCATGGCTATGGCTTTTACCGTATCGGCTGGCACCTCACCCACTGCGGTGATGAACGCCGACTCGGTACTCAGACCAAAAGCATTCATTGCACCCATGCTCGACAGACCCGCCGTGGACTGGTTCTGCTCAGCAGCGCCTGCATATTCCACATACACCGAGACGGATGCCATGCCGTCTGACAACATCACATGGCTAACCGGCCCATCGCTATCGGGCATGGGCGAATAGGTTTCGGATACTTCGCTATAGCCATCGGGGAGTGTGTCGAACTGCACTCGATCAACTTGTAAGTCGAGCACCTTGGGCAAACCCGATGTGGCTCTGGCACTTTTAGGTTGGAGCCAGCTGAGCTGGCCCTCGTCCGGATTAACATCAAAGCGGGCAGGATCGATGGTATTCGGATACTCAATGTGAGTGAACACCACCTGCTCTACCGACTTGTGTTGCCCATCGAGCAACATGGAGCGCAATAACATGCGCGTATCCTGATCGATCCAGAATCGATAACCATACCGGTAGCCGTCAACCGGATCCACGTTAACCACATAGGTTGCAAGCCCTGCCACCCTGTCAGGCTTACCGAGTGAAAACTGATAGCGTTCGTTACCGGCCAGGTCGGCACTGATTTGCGGTATCAGATCCCGAGGTTTGGATTCACTGACAACCACCGATTGAGAGCCAGGCCAGATACAGGTAACCACGGCGTTGTTGCGAATGATCTCGCGTGCCTCGCCATCCAGTGACACCAGCCGCTCAAGCTCACCCTGAGCATCGCTGGCGTGCAGTATGTGCATTGTTGTCACGTGCATGCCTTGCAGATGAACGAAGGTGCCCTCGTAGTTCAGCGTCTTGAGTGCAACAGACATCTCTCTGACAAGCTCGGCAGGGTCCTGCGTTACTGGTGCAGCGCCTGTGGTCGCCTCGGAGGCAGCCCATATTGCTGGCGACACCGCAACTGACGCTGCCATGATTAATGTTCTGATACTTCCCATTACAACACTCAGCGCTCCTTGACTCGCTCGTCGTATCCCACTAATCGAGAGTAAGGCAACATGCCTTCACGCGAACTCGTCGGCGAATTTTCAATATGCTGAGACAGAAACATGTTGAGCTTGTTCTCAGCGTCCACGCGCTCGGCTGTTTGCGGTGACACCCAATAGGAGCCGGTGTTGGCAACGAACTCGACCACAGGCAATGGTGCACCTTCAACCTGCCGGGCAAATGCGGTGTCAGTGTCAATACCAGTATCAATTCCCGACATGGCCCGAGCTGCCACGACGGAAGAGTCGGTGGACATCACCGATTGCGTTTGCCAGATGTTCATACCGACCACCGTTACTGCCGCGACACTGGCTGCCATGGCAAATCCGGCAATACCGGTGCCAAGCCAAGAGGACTTGCCAGCTGTTGATGGAGGCGCAGTGCTAAGTGTAGGGGTCAGTGCAGGTATTGCCGGCACTTCAGACGATTCAGCCGTATCGCTTTGAAAGTTGTCAGTGTCGGTGGTGCTCGTAGAGAAAGGTGTAATGTTGCTGTAGGCAGGTTCATCTGCAATGGCAGCGCAGATGCGCGTGGCCATCATCGAATCGCTTTGCACAGGCTCACCCTTCATGGCGTCTCGTACCAGATGATAACGCGCCCATTTGCCCCGCAGGACATCATCGTTGCATATTCGGGCAACGCACTCTGATGGATTCAGTTCGTGCCACTCACCGTCCATGAGTTGTGACAACTTCTCTTCAGTAATCGGTGGTTGCATCACTTACCTGCGTCTCTCGTCGAGCAACGGCTCGAGATTATTATCAATGGCTTCACGCGCGCGGAAGATGCGTGATCGTACTGTACCAATCGGGCACTCCATCGCGACGGCGATTTCCTCATAGGACAACCCTTCAAACTCACGTAGTGTAATGGCGACTCGTAGATCTTCGGGTAACGCCTCGATAGATTCCTGCACCACTCTTGCAATTTCTTCGGTCGCCATGACGCGCTCAGGCGTTGCGTTCTCACGCAAGGCCGAACCGCCGTCGTACTGCTCGGCGTCCGCAGCGTCTATACCGGTATCGCTGATCTTGCGACTCATGGTGACCAGGTGGTTCTTGGCGGTGTTGATCGCTATGCGGTACAGCCAGGTGTAAAACGCACTGTCTCCACGAAAATTCTTTAAACCACGGTAGGCCTTGATGAACGCCTCTTGGGTGACGTCTTGAGACTCATGAGCATCGTGCACGTAACGTGACACCAGGTGTCCTATTTTGTGCTGATACTTGAGCACGAGCAAATCGTAAGCCGATTTGTCTCCGCGTTGTACCCGCTCTACGAGCGCCATATCAATTTCTTTGTCACTCAACGGCTTCGCTCCTCGAGCGATTCGTGGCGCTGAAGCAGACACCTTGTTTGAGGCGCGAATCATATCAGTTATACATCCAAGGTCTACCCATCGGGCTAATGACTTGTAGGACACCGATTCTCGGTATAGTTCACGCCAGTTGAGGTTCTCAGTGCAACATTGATCACATTAATCGCTCTTTTACGGAAAATCATCTTATGTCCCTGCCCCTGATTGTCGACGCCCAGGCTCTGGCCG
>Ga0114956_1000688_pt1 | contig 25271 bp, 14 predicted proteins | sample MaitaG_FD_87304 | JGI IMG/M metagenome (GOLD analysis project Ga0114956, IMG submission 87304) | Marine algal microbial communities from Maine, USA - Maine_Asex2 metaG | ecosystem: Host-associated > Algae > Red algae > Unclassified | place: Maine, USA | collected 2015-01-05
CCAAACTCTATCACGTATTTGAAACAGAAGGGATTATATTGACTTCGAGTTATGAACTTTTAGATGATTCTACGCTCCTATTTGAGGTAAATTCAGGAGGAGAAATAAAAGAAGATGGATCGGGTGAGAGTGAAATTCGAAATTATTCTATTGATTATTTGCAACGAGTGGTACTTAAAAGGAACGTTATTCCAAAGTAAAATACATGTATTGCTTAAGGAGATATCAGCAAATTAATAGACTTATATTTGCCGTATTAACGGCATATTATTCTAGAACGACAAGCAGACGACAAATTTTAATATAAATGACACATCAATTGAAACACCTTCATAAACCTTAGGTCCTGTAAATACAAGGATTTACATGGATGATGTATCAATTATAGTGAAATTTGTCTTAATTTATTAATATAAACACTTTAACATTATAGGAATTCGAAAATCCTTAAATTTACAAGAGCCGATAAAATTTATATTACAATAAAAATCAGAAACAAATAAAAAAAACTTATTGAGCGAAATTAACTTAACCCTCGAAGGAGTAGATCCACTAGATTTCTACGGAGAAAAAAATTCTAAATTAAATATTCTCAAAAATGCATACCCGAACGTGATCATTACTTCTCGTGGCATCAAAATCAAATTAAAAGGAGAGAAAAAGGAAACACAAGAGGTAAAAGCTAAAATCGAAGCAATGCTCAAACTACTCAAAGAGCATAAGTCGCTTTCGACAAATGACATTGTAGCTCTTATGAATGGTAATCATGTCGTTGATGATAAAGAAAAAGTTAGCTTTTCAAAATCTTCTAATGAGAATGTAATTCTGCACGGAAGAAATGGAAGACCCATAAAAGCCAGAACAAGAAATCAAAAAAAATTAGTAGAATCTATAGAAACAAATGACATCGTTTTTGCCACTGGTCCTGCTGGGACAGGGAAAACATATACCGCAGTAGCCCTTGCTGTAAGAGCGTTGAAAAATAGAATTGTCAATAAGATAATATTGACACGACCAGCTGTCGAAGCAGGAGAGAATTTAGGATTTCTACCGGGAGACTTGAAAGATAAAATTGATCCTTACTTAAGGCCACTATACGATGCTCTAGATGATATGTTTCAGCCAGATAAGTTGAATTACTTTATGACGAACCGTATTATAGAAGTAGCGCCGCTTGCCTTTATGAGAGGACGTACATTGGATAATGCTTTCATCATATTAGACGAAGCACAAAATGCTACCTCCTTACAATTAAAGATGTTTTTAACAAGAATCGGACCTTCTGCAAAGTGTATTATAACGGGAGATATGACACAGGTAGACCTTCCAAGAAATCAAAAATCTGGATTATACAGTGCATTGAAGATATTATCAGATATAGATGGCATTGCTCAATTGCAATTGACAACAGATGATGTAATAAGACACAGACTAGTCAAACAAATCATTCAGAGATATAGCATATTAGAAGAGGAGAAAATGGCTCAAAAATTTGATCATAAATAAAATAACGAATCATGACTTCATTCGTAGTTTATAAAGGAGAATTAAGAACGATCGGCACGCATGTTCGGTCTGCTAATCAAATTGTTACTGATGCTCCTATAGATAATCAGGGCAAAGGAGAGGCTTTTTCGCCAACAGATCTTTTGGCTACTTCTTTGGCTAGTTGCATATTTTCGATTATGGGAATTTTGGCAAATAAGCATGAAATTGATATCTCAGGGGCTTATGGTAGTGTCGTAAAAGTCATGGAATCCAATCCAAGAAGAGTGTCGAGAATTATCATAGATATTTCGATGCCTTCGAATAAATATTCAGATAAACAAAAAAAATTATTGGAAAAGGCAGCCTCAGCATGTCCGGTTGGACGTAGCCTGCACCCTGATTTAATACAAGATATAAGGATTACCTGGCCATAAAACTTCTTTCAAAGTTTTTATCAAAATCAAGGTTACTTATCCAATTGTAGCTCACTTAAGATAAACAGACTTAAGAGCTACAATGGATAATTGGTTTTTAGAGGAATTACGATTTAGAAAGCATGAGCGACTTGCCATCTTGGGCTTAGTAATTCTAATTCTTTTTACATTCTTACTTCGATTTGTACCATTAAATATAGTTAAGCCCTCTACTCTTAATATTGATCAGGTGCTGAAAATAAAAGAACAATCCGAAGCCCAAGCCTTGCATGAAGCAAATGAAGCATTGAAATTGAAGGAAAAACAATCTGCTTATAACCATCAGTACAGTCAAAGGCAAAACTCAAAATATTCAAGCTCAAAAAATTCAAATTCAGATTATTCAAATTCTTATGACAAATCAAAGTCAAAGTATTCCAGTGAGTATAACAAGTATGATAAGTATAATAAAAAGCAGAAAAAAGCCAACCGGCAGATTTTTAGATTTAATCCAAATGATGTTAGCCAAGATTCACTAGAACTATTGGGGTTCAAAAGTTATATAGCCGAAAGGTGGGTGAAGTTCCGTAACAAAGGTAAAAAGTTCTATTCTTTATCAGATGTAAAATCTATTTACGGAATTGACACGATCTTGGCGGAATCTCTAAATAATCAATATGACTTTCCTCTAAAGCCGATTAAGAAAGATTATACAACAAATGATAGAAAGGATTACAATAAAGATTATAGAAAGGAAGAGAAGCACCGACATGGTATAAAACCACAATATGCCGAATTTGATACCAATCAAAAGTATAAAGCAAAGAAAGAAATTCCACTAGCTTCTATTGATTTAAATTCAGCACTAGAAGATGAATTGATGAAGATTCCAGGCATCGGGGTTTCTTACTCAAATAGAATCATAAAATATCGATCCATGTTAGGCGGGTTCTATGATAAAAATCAATTGAAGTCAGTATATGGAATGACAGATTCTCTATATAATGTTATCTCCAAATATTTAAAAATTGAATCTTTACCAGCACAAATTCAGATTAATTTTGTCTCTGAAAAGGAATTAGCAAGTCATTATTTATTGTCTTACAAGGAAGCTAAAATCATTTCTGCATATAAGCTTCAACATGGACCATTTGTAGGACCAGAAGATTTTCGAAAGCTAATGGCATTAAGCGATGAAAAAAAAGAAACGATAATACCTTACATAGATTTTAAAATATAGAACATATTCTTCTAAGTTTGGGTTCTATATGCATATAGGAAGTAAACAAGGGAAGAAGTAAACTAAAGCTATTGAAGAATCTTCTTTATTTAAATAAATATTTCATCAAATATAAGTGGCATTTGATTGGTGGCATACTGTTTGTGATAGCAGCCAATTATTTCGCTATTCTTATTCCTCAGATACTGAGGGATTCCATTGATTTTATTTTTGATGAAATAAAGGAAGGAAAAGCAAATAACTCAAAATTTTCTGAGCTAAATAAACAGATCATGTGGTTTGTTGCTTTGGTTATGGGAGTAGCAATATTGCGTGGAATATTTATGTATTTTATGAGACAGACCATCATCGTCATGTCACGCCACATAGAATATGATCTAAGACAAGAAATATTTGCGAAGTATGAATCCATGGACAATGCATTCTATAAAACTCAGCGTACAGGAGATTTAATGTCTAGGATATACGAGGATGTAAATAAAGTAAGAATGTATTTAGGCCCCGTAATTTTATACGGTGTAAATCTATTATCTACCTTTTTTCTGGTTATTTTTTCGATGTTGAGTGTAAGCCCTAAACTGAGCTTATATACCTTATTGCCACTACCCATATTATCAGTGTCAATCTATTTTGTGAGTCGTATGATCAATCAGAAAAGTGAAATTATACAGCGACAAATAGCCAGATTAACTACCATAACCCAAGAATCTTACTCAGGAATACGAGTGATGAAGTCTTATGTCAAAGAAAAACAGTTTCAAGATCACTTTCTGCAAGAATGTATTGATTATGAAGAAAAGAACATTGACCTAGCTAAAGTCAATGCATTTTTTCATCCATTGATGATATTGTTAGTTGGAGCTAGTACGTTATTGACCATTTATATAGGTGGAATTATGGCAATGAAGGGAGAAATTACAGCGGGGAATTTAGCAGAGTTTATCATTTATATAAATTACTTAACGTGGCCTTTTACAGCCATTGGTTGGATGGTAAGTGTATTGCAAGAAGCGGAAGCCTCTCAAGGTAGGATTAATCAATTTTTACATGTCAACCCTGAGATTACCAATACGAACAATGAAGATTATAAAATCCACGGAGAAATTGAGTTTAGAAATGTCACTTTCCGCTATCCAGATACGAATATATTGGCATTAGATAATGTAAGTTTTACATTGAAAAAAGGAGAAAAATTGGCATTATTGGGAAAAACAGCCTCTGGAAAATCTACAATTGCAGATTTGATCGTAAGATTATATAATGTAGATAGCGGTCAAATCCTCATTGATGGAAAAGATATAAATGAGCATAACTTAAGTGTGCTTAGGCAGAGTATTGGTTATGTTCCTCAAGATTCGTTTTTATTCTCTGATTCGATCGCTAATAACATCAGATTTGGAAATGAAGATGCTAAAATGGATGAGGTGGAGGAATATGCAGATGCCGCTGCATTACTTAAAGAAATAGAAAATTTTCCTGACGGAATGAAAACTAAAGTTGGGGAACGAGGTGTAAGTCTTTCTGGTGGACAAAAGCAGCGGGTATCTATTGCACGAGCATTGATCAAGGATCCAAATATTGTACTTTTAGATGATTGTCTTTCTGCCGTGGATGCAAATACAGAAAATGACATTTTGAATGCACTTAACTCAGAATTAGATAGAAAAACTACGATTGTAATCACTCACAGATTTTATAATTTGCTAGAATTTGATAAAATTATTGTTTTGGATAATGGTCGAATTGGAGAAATCGGAAGACATGAAGAACTAATAGAAAATGGTGGATTTTATGCGGAACAATACGAATCACAGATGAGTGCAATGTCATCTAATCCCCAATAAATTTCGACATAAGAAATCTTTTACAAAAATTTAATGAATTATTTAAGGCATTTTAGTAGTTTTATTAAATATTATGTTTTAATTTTCTTATTCATTTGCAAATTTAAATTGGGGAAAAGTGGCCAACGAAGACAATATTTCTAGAGAAAACATTTACTCTACAAAGGTGAGAGCCGGAAAGAGAAGGACTTACTTTTTTGATGTTAGAAAAACCAAAGGAGAGGACTATTACATTACGGTAACTGAGAGTACTCGTAAATTTAACGATGACGGATACGAAAGACATAAAATTTTCATTTACAAAGAAGATTTTAATCGTTTTTTGAACAGTCTTACGGATGTAATGGATCATGTTAAAAACGAGTTGATGCCGGACTTTGATTACGAAATGTATGAAAGAAGACAAGCAGAATGGGAAGCTCAACAGGAGGAAGAAGGTCTTAATACTGAAGAAGAAGTAGCAAAAACTGAAACGGTAGAAGATTCTACTCCATCGGAAGAAACTCCAGATAAAACCGAGACATCAAAAGATATCGAAGACGATATAAGCTGGTAGTTGATATATACAAGTAGTTATTCTTATAATGTCTTGAGGTATTCTAATAATTTATTTCTTTCCAGTTCGGATAGAATATCACCGAAATAGTGGCCTTCATTAGAATACCCTTTTAGATTGGTGTCATAATCAAACTTATTTCCTTTTGCTTCTAGTTCTTGATAATTCCATCCAATTTTATCAAAGTTGTAGTCTGAAGTATTTAGTGGTCTTTTCCAAATAGCCGGACGATCCTGACTATTTAGTAACGAATGTAAATCGGGCACAGAACCATTGTGTAGATAGGGTGCAGAAGCCCAAATTCCATCTAATGGAGGAGCAACATATCCTGCATTAGGCAGAATTTTTGCCGAATAAGGGTCTTTACCAAACCAAGAACTATTATACCAATCAATGAAACCTTGGCTACCAAAGTTAGCTTCTGACAAGTTTCTATCCGTCTGTATGAGATCCAAGGCTACCCAATAATTCGGATAACTTTCGTTTTCGCCATAGGTACCATGACATGTACTGCAATGGTCTAGAAAGATCAATTCTCCCTCATCGGCAAGTTTTTGATCGATAGAATTGGGGAAAGAAGGAGCTTCTAATTCATTTATAAATGATATGACGTCTCCAAAGTGGTCGTCGATTCTTCGAGCTTCCACAGTATCTCTAATTGATAATAAACTTGATGCCATGCTAATTCTTGCAAAATCTCCTTGCCCACCTCCAGAATAAAACATGGCATTTTTCATACTAAGGGTCCACCATGGTGGTATATCCGAAGGGATTACTTCCTCGGGAATTTCTGAATGTGGAGTTTCTAGCCAATTTAAATTTTCAGCATCTCGATGGGCAGCCAAGATGAGGGCAAGCTTATCTGCTGGATTTACCCCCACCGTCTCTGTCATTAATTTATCTCCAGTTGCACGAGTTCCTTCTGAAAAGGGTAAATATGCCTCCCACTCGGGAGAATTGATGCCGTAAGTACTGGCAACTATACCGTTTAATAAGGTTATTGTACCCCCTTGACTGATGGTGAAATCTGCGAAGCTATTCCCAAGTCCTAAAATGAATTCATTGTTTATGGATGAGGCATGACATTGGAAACAATTGGGAGCAACAACATCGACACCAGAATTAGTCGAAATTGCCGTGAATCCTACAGGAATGTCTTCATTTATACCTGTACGATTCAGCAAATTTCGATCATCGCCTCCATAATAGGTATAAAATAAATCTATAGGTACACCACTACCAACATAATCACCCGTCAATAAATAGTCTCTACCGAGGTTAGGGTCTCCAGTTCTTTGATTTGATGGCTCTAGGTAGGTTAGATCGTCAGAATTGACATCAATGATCTCTGTGGGCTTCTCCTCGCTATCCTCACTACAATTTAGTAACAAGCAGGAAATGATCGTTAAAAAGATCAGTAAACGAAGGTTTGCTGGTTTTAGTTGAAATACTGAATACATGGTAGACTAAAAGTAGCGATAAAAGTCTAAGAAAGATAAAGCAAATAAAAATTAACACTTTCGTCCTCAATAAGTCAAAATTGGCAAGGTATTCGCAACAATTGGGATGTTCAGATTACAGAAGGAGAGTACTTAAGTGATTAAGTTCTTCTTTCAGACCGGTTCATCGGGGGGTTCGAACCGGTCTTTTTTTTAATTTATCATATTATCTATATTTGGACAAGAGAGATAATTACGATCTATTTTTATGTAGGTTTCCTCTATCTTTTCATTGACCCATTCTATAAAATACTTGTTTTTCTTATTTTCCTTCGCAAAGGTCTGAATTTTACCGTAATCTTCTTCTAAATTAGCTTGGTGTGGTTGAGTTCTTGATTCCAATTTAGTTATCCGAAATGCGGTTTCACCAGTCGGAAGGGTAAATTCTAATGGTTCAGAAATATCACCAATTTCCATTTCTTCTATAGCGAAATATATTTCGGGAGGTAATTCCGAAGTTTGAAAAATGGTTTTTCCTGTATTTGGGTTTTGCATTCTTCCTCCATTATTATAGCTCTGAACATCCTCGCTAGAATATTTTTTTACCCCTTCTTCGAAAGTCAATGTGGTAGCAGTATCTAGAGTCAATTTAATTGTATCCAATTTCGCTCTGGCAATATCAATGTCTTCTTGAGTAATATTAGGCCGAATCAAAATATGTCTCAACTTGAGTCTATTTCCTCTTCTTTCTTGCATTTGGATGATGTGGAATCCAAATTGTGTTTCCACTGGTTCAGATAATTCATCCTTTTCTAATGAATAGGCCGCAGCTTCGAACTCAGGAACAAAGTTTCCTCTAGTTGCAAATCCAAGTTCACCCCCTTTCGCTCCACTACCAGGATCATCTGAATATTTGATGGCCAAATCAGAAAAAGATTCTCCTTCATCAATTTGTTTCTTGATTTTTAAGATTTTCTGTAACGCTTCTAATCGTTCAATTTCATTCACTTCTGGGACGACTACAATTTCAGATAACTCAACTTCTGATCCTAGAAACGGAAGGCTATCTTGAGGGATAGAATTAAAGAAATCCTCCACTTCTTGAGGTGTGACGGAAACGTCCGTAATTAGTTGGTTCTGCATTTTTTCGGCCAATATTTGTTGGACCATATCATCTCTTAAATTTTCTCGCATTTCAGAGGTAGTCATGTTGTAATATTCTTCAAAGAATGCTTCATCTCCATTCATTTGACGCAGCACGGTATTGATTCTAAAGTCTAATTGTGCGTTTACTTCTTCATCACTTACAATGACACTATCTAATTTAGCTTGATGCACGATCAGTTTTTGTCCAATCATGGATTCTAATATTTGACACCGTATTTCACTTTCCTCAACATTCATTTCTTCTATTCTCTCTAACGAAAAGGAATATTGAGATTCTATTTCTGAAAGAAGTATGGTTTCGCCGCCAACTCTAGCTATAATTTTATCGATCAATAGTCGGTCTTGAGACTGAAGTGATACGCTAAGAAGGATAAGTAACAATGGGAAAGAGGTGTATATAAATTTAATTTTCATCATTTTCTGATTCAGGTGCTTATTCAGATGTACAAGATAGGGCTTAGAACTTTTTAGAATAGATAACAACAGAGTTTTTTGAAATTGCTTTGTCATATAACCTTGTTTTTTCCTTATTTATCAATTCTTTTCTTCTCTTGTGCAGTATTAATTTCTCTAATTTATCTTTTATAACGCTCAAAGGAGCAGATGAACCTGGTTTTAATCTTTTCATAACTTGCAAAAAGTGCCATTTTTCATCGACCTTTTTTGCGCCAAAATGTCCTCTTGCCCATTTGATATTATCATACAAGATGGAAGGAATACCTTCATTTATTCCAGGAATAAGGATGAGCGTATCTCTTATTCTGGCGTTTAAGTTATTTGCTATAGCATATTCTTCTATCTCATCCCACTTGCTATCTTTCCATTTATCAGCGATCGTCTTATAATCATCAGGCAAGACTTCTGAATAAAAAATCAAATAAGCCGGCTCATTTAGCTTCAAGTCCTGCTTTGTGTTATTATAAATAGATTGAATTTCTTCTTTAGTTATCGTAGAATCTAGCGATTCGGTTAGGATTTTATTTTCGTAGTGGTGAATAATCAAGGATTGTCGGTAATCTTCAACTTGTTTATCCAAACTACTCGCATTGACATTATTCAAAGCTTCTTTCTTGAACAAGGTCTCTTTAATCCATTGGTCCACCCTATGCTGAACAATATTGATGCTATCTTGAGGATTGCTATTTTTAGGAATAAGATTATCTACTTCTGCAAAAGTTAGCTTTTCGTTTCCTATTTGGACAAGTACATCATTTTCTGATTGAATGCCTTTGCAAGAACAAAAAAGCATTAACGGGAAGAAGCTATATTTTAAAAGTTTGAAAATCATCAAGATCTAATAAGATCATTAAATACATCTTGATTTATTTCTATTGGATATTCTTTCATCAGTTCCTTGATCCATCGTTTTTCTAGCACATCTTGATAATCTGCAATTATATATCCTCTTGCTTCATCTAATTTTTTATAACTTGATGGTATAATGCTTTTTGTTTTGTAAAAAGAATACCCTTCTGGAGTTTTAGATAATTTAGAGGTTTGATTTTCAGACCAATTATATTTTGCATCTGGATCACTTTTCTCAATGGTTTTCTGAACTACGGTTATTTGGTTTTTACCGTCGGCATTATATTCTTCCAAAAGACTATCCTTACTCGTTTTTTTTGATTTCTTATGGATGGATTTAGCTAATTTTTCATCATTTCCTAAAATGACAAATTCTTCTACCTCTAGTTTTTCGTCCCATTTATAATCCTCTTTATTTTCGTTGTAATATTTCTCTAACCCAATGGTGTCCGTACTTGCTTTGTCCCAAACTTCCATTTTAGTTGCTTCGAAAAGTAAGATGCCTTCTTCATATTCTCGCATTAGCGCCTTGAATTCAGGGTACTTTTTTGGCAATTGTTTTTCTTCGTATTCTAGGATTTTTTCATTTACAAAAGTGGAATACAATTCATTGACGGCCTCCTTTAATGCCATCTTCTTATTTTTTTGCAATCGCTCTTTGGAATTTTTCTTACAAAAAGTAGCAAATTCAGGCAATGTATATTCATTATTATCAATCTTCACGAGTGTACCTTTTTTTATATTCTGCGGTATCTTCCATTTATATGTGAAAAAGTCATCATTCAAACTTCCAGCAAAATAATTGAGTAGTCCTATGTTTTCTTCGACTCCTATTTGATCTTTTATTTTTTCAATCAATTTTGTTTTTGCAATTCCGAATCGCTCTGTCTTAGTCATCCCAGCTTGGACTTGTCTTCTTATCTTTTCATCATCCGATTGATCTTTTGTAGAATGCTTTTTTATGATGTGCCAACCTATGGCTGTTTCGATTGGCTGGCTCACTTCTCCATCTTTCATGTTATATGCGGCATCTTCAAAATTTGCCTCATATTGATTGATTTTGAAAAATCCTAAATAGCCACCTTTGTCAGCCGTTTTTTTATCTTGAGAATGAGTTTTTGCAAGGTCTTCAAAAGTTTGACCTTCCTGATACATTTTGTAGATGGCTTCTGCTCGTCCTTTAGCATCTTTTATTTCTCTATCTCGATCCTTCTTTTTTATAAGTATATGGGAAACTTCCATTTCAGCTCTAGATGGTCTTTTGTCGGTCACTTTGATTATATGCCAACCTAAAGCAGATTTAACAGGTTGAGAATAATCCCCCACCTTTACGCTATACATTGCATTTTCAAATTCGTAAAATCCATTAGGCAACATGGATACATTATAACCTAAATCTCCACCTCTTGCTCCAGATGCTTTATCTTCAGACATGGTTTTCGCTAATTCTTCAAAAGATTTACCCGCCTTTAGTTCACTATAGACATTCATTACCTTTTCCTCGTTTTTGGCTAGAGTGGCCTCCTTCGCTTTTGGTGGAATTGCGACGAAAATATGACTTACTCTAACATCGGATTTCTTCCTTTCTACAACTTCATCAATCAACTTTTCTGAAACTTCCTTGTCCACTAAATAACTGCTAGATAGTTGGCTTTTATAACCATCTAATTCTTTTACGAGCCGTTGGATTGTATCCAATCCCATATCTCTGGCTTTTTCTACCTTAAGTTTGAATTTTTTGTACAGCTCTAAATATTCTTCTAAACTCTCTTTTGAGTAGTCCGCTTCTTCTCCATTATTTTTTAGATAGATATAATTGAATTCAGAAACATGTACCGGTTTATTATTAACCGAAAAGAGAACGGGGTCGTCTTGACCAATTAGATAGCTAGAGCTAAATAGAATGCAAAAGAACCAGATAAGATTGATGAACTTCATTTTCATTAGATATGAGCTTATAAGAACCAAATTTCGCCGCAAAATTAGAAAAATCAAACGAATGAGCTGAATCTTAAATTGTTTATTGATAGACATAGACTCGTTTAATCCTAGGGGATAGCCTTGATAGTATTTCGTAGGAGATGGTATCACAAGCTAAAGCTAATTGCTCTACGGGTAATTCTCCATTAAATATGACTACTTCATCTCCTTCGTAAACCTCATCTACACCAGTTATGTCCAAAATACACAAATCCATACACACATTACCAAGAATAGGTGCTTTCTGGCCATTGATCGACATCGAATATCGGCCATTTCCAGCCTTTCTCATCAATCCATCGGCATAACCAATCCCAATGATTGCAATTTTTGTGATTCTATCTACAATAGTATGATTTCCGTAACCTACAGATTGACCTGCAACAATTTTCTTAATTTGTATAATATTAGTTTTGAGAGTATGTACAGGGGCAAGATTGGCGTTCAGTTCAGAAAGCCCATATAGCCCAATTCCAATCCTTACGAGGTCGTATTGATGATTAGGAAATCGAAGTACACCATGCGAATTTAAGGCGTGTTTGATCGGTCTATATCCTAAGCCTTGGACTAATTTTTCAAACATTGTATCAAACAAATCCAACTGAGACAAGCAAGCTTTTTCTTCATTTGGATCATCACTTGCAGATAAATGTGTAAATATTCCTTCTACATTTACTTGGTTGCTAGACAATAAGTCAATGAGATTATCCAATTCATTTTCCATGAAGCCAAGACGATGCATCCCCGTATCAAGTTTTAGGTGGACTTTAATTTTCTTCTGATGGAGTTTTTGATAATTTGATAAACTATTCAAAGTAAGAGCATTGGAGAGCTCTAATGCTAAGTCATAAGTGTGATAGATAGAGAAATTATGAATGGATGGATTAAGAACTAGTATGGGTTTGTGAATGCCTTGTTCCCGTAATGCGATTGCTTCCTCAGGCACAGCGACCGCAAATCTATCTATCGACGAATGATTAAAAAAGGAACTCATGATTTCTGAGCCGCTTCCATAAGCCGACGCTTTTACAACAGCCATCAACTCAGTCTCATGGATTTTAGAAGAAAAATATTCGATGTTTTCAGCTAAATTGTTGAGCTTGATCTCTAGGATGGTCCCATTTATCTTTTCCGATAAAAAATATACGATAGAATCCAATTGAAACTTTCTTGCCCCTTTTATAAGTATGGATTCTTCATTTAATAAAGAAACATCAAAATGCTCTTTAAACCTTGTAGCATCGGAGTATAGAAATATTGAATTTACATTTGTAAATAAGTTCTTATAATTCGATAATTTTTCGCCGATTAGAATTAGTTTTTCTAATCTTTGGGAATTTACGATTTCCGACAATCGAACATAGGAAGGATGTCCAAAGTGAGCTTGATCAAAGTCACTGATAATGAGTGTTTTTTTGTTTTTTGAAGATAAAGAACTAAGCTTGCTAAAAGCAACTTGTAAGGATGATAAATCGAAAGAGTAACTATCGTCTAATAGAATACAGTTATTTATCCCTTCCTTGATTTGGAGTCTCATTGTCAAACTGCTCAAAGCCTGAAGCGATTCTTCTATCAAAAGCTGTGGACAGTCTAGATGGGTTAAAGTAGCAAAAACATGAAGCGCATTTTCAATGGATGCATCATCCGAGAATGGTATTGTAAAAGACCTTATAGAATCATCTATATTAAGTTGTAAATCACTCTTCAACTTTGATTTTTCAATGGCAATTACCTCATATTTAGACTGTTGAGTTTTTCCCCATATAACTTTTTCTAGCTTAAGGTTTTGGACTTTGTCATAAAGTTTATCAGAAGTTATTAGCACTTCAGAGTTTGTAAAAAGAAGGATTTTTTCTTGCAATTTTTCATCCAAATCTACAAAGCCACTGTTGTGTGCATCACCAATATTTGTTAAGATTCCAATATGAGGTTGGATCATTTTTTCCAACTGGATCATTTCATTTGTTTTTGAAATTCCAGCTTCAATAATGGCCCACTCATGGTGTTTTTGAATTTCTAAAATGGATAGAGCGACTCCCAATTGAGAGTTGTAGCTACCTGGACTTCTGTAGACAATATGGGCCTTGGACAATGCTTGGTATAGCCATTCTTTTACAATTGTCTTGCCGTTGCTTCCAGTAATGCCAATAATCTTGGCATCAATTTTTTCTCTATGTTTTCTAGCTAATCGTTGCAATGCCCACAACGTATTAGGTACTAGAAATACATTGGAATTAGGTAGGGTCGAGGGATTAATCTCTTTTTGGATCAAAAAATTTCTAACCCCTTTCGCATGTGCTTTTTCTAAGAATTGATGACCATCTGTTTTCTGTCCTACAAAGGCTACAAACAAAGTGTGATGAGGGTCCAAAATGGATCTAGAGTCAAAGGAAACCTTTTGACAAGATAAGTCTGTATTGTAGACGCTATTGGAATCAACATTGCTATCAATATTAGTTAATTCATTTGGATTTGTATCCAGTAGTTTACAAATTTCTAAAGCTTTAAAATTCATCTGTGTTACAAATCGAATCCTATGTCACTTCTAAAATATTTACCGTCAAATTGTACTTTTTTGCATACTACCATTGATTTTTTTGTGGCTTCAATATGATCCTTTCCAAATGAGGTGATGCTAAGTACTCTTCCTCCATTTGTAAATAACTTTCCATCTTGAGCTTTTGTACCAGCATGAAAAAGAACACTATTGCTATAATTTTCTGGAACTAAAATCTCTTTGTTCTTCTCATATTCTTGTGGATACCCTCCAGAAACTAGCATAACTGTGGCAGCCGTACGGGGGTCAAATTTGATATTGGTATTTGACAATTGATTGTTGAATACACTTTTGATAATAGCCATTAGATCCACATCCATTCTAGGTAAAATGACCTCCGTTTCAGGGTCGCCTAATCTGCAATTATATTCAATGACATAAGGTTCATCTTCGACCAAAATTAAACCGAAAAAAACAAAACCTTTATAATTCATATTTTCTTCTCTAAAACCAGCAATTGTTGGTTGAATAATTTTTTCAATCACCTTATTCATGATCTCAGGTTGGACAAACGGCACGGGAGATATGGCTCCCATTCCACCCGTATTTAAGCCCTTATCGCCTTCACCAATTCGCTTGTAATCTTTCGCTGTTGGGAGTAATTTATAGTTTTCACCATCTGTTATGACAAAGACTGAAAATTCAATGCCGGATAAAAATTCCTCTACCACTACTTTTGAGGAGGCCTCCCCAAATTTTCCGGACAGCATTTCTTCTATTGCTTTTTTAGCTTCGTTTTGATCCTCAAATATGAGGACTCCCTTGCCTCCTGCTAGTCCATCTGCTTTGAGTACATAAGGTCCTTTGGATTCTTCAATATGAGATTTGGCTTCTGTAATTTCATCTAAACTAAAAGTCTTATATCCTGCAGTAGGAATTTTATATTTCTCCATAAATCGATTCGCAAAATCCTTTGATCCCTCAAGTTGAGCGGCATTCTCATCTGGACCTAAGACTTTGATATTTGGAAAAGTGGTGGCAAAAAAATCAACGATTCCTTGTACCAAGGGTAATTCTGGTCCTACAATTAGGTATTCAATATTCTTCTCAAGACAAAAATTTCCAATGGATGAAAAGTCTGTAATGTCGAGATCTACATTCGTTCCTAATTGTTGGGTACCTGCATTGCCTGGTGCAATATAAATGAGATTGCAAAGATTAGATTGAGACAATTTCCAAGTTAATGCATGTTCTCGACCTCCAGACCCTAGTATTAATACATCATTCATGAATTAAATTTGAACGTAAATTTACAGATAGATAGGTGATTATGGAGGTATTCCTTCTCATTTTACATTCTCCAATTACAAAAGTCAACTAAATTATTCGAAAAAGTTGAATTTCACACAAATAAAATTGTCTTATAAGCTCATAAAGAGTGACTTACATATTGAGATACTAGTTAATGTATTTGTAATTTTATTATCTTCGCAGCTAAATCTAAGCATGAATGTTTGCATATCTACAAGGTAAAATTAGCTATAAATCACCAACTGAAGTTTATTTAGATGTAAATGGAGTAGGCTACCATTTATTAATAAGTCTAAATACATTTTCGGAAATAGAAAATTTGGAGGAGACAAAATTATATACTCATTTATATGTAAGAGAGGATGTGATGAGTTTATTTGGATTCAGCCGAGAAATGGAAAAAGTGATGTTTTTACACTTGCTATCGGTATCTGGAATTGGGCCAAATACTGCACGAGTAGTACTTTCTTCCATGACAACAGAAGAAGTAAATCAAGCAATTTTACACGAGAATGTAGCCGCTTTTAACAAAGTTAAAGGCATCGGACCAAAGACAGCTAAACGTTTGATATTAGATCTAAAAGATAAAATGGCTAAGCTAGAAACAAGCGGTCAAGCAGATTTCAAGGGGGCTGCACCAAGCTATTCTAATAGAGATGAAGTCATATCAGCTCTGATGTCACTGGGGTTTAATAAGCAAAAAGTTTCGAAAAAAGTAGATGATATAATGTCTTCTAATCCAAACTTAATTCAAGTGGAAGAGATTATCAAGGAGGTCTTGAAACAAATATCATAGAATATGTAATCTATGGGATATTAGTGCGTTATATGTCGAGGCTTTTAATCAAGAATATATTTTTCATCGATAATGAATATAAGTTTTAAGAAACTACTATTACTAATCACATTAGTAGCCATAACATGTCATTCAATCTTACTTTCCTCAGGACGGAATCTTCCAGATCCAATTCAAGTGGTCAGTATGGTATCAGATACCATTCCAATTCAGGATAATTATGGTGATTTTCTGACAGATCCTAATGATAATCCTTTTGACATTAAGGCTGGGAACATTGAAGAAGTAGTAGAGTATGACCCAGATTCAGATAGCTATCTTATCTACGAAAAAATTGGCGAAGAGTATTATCGGACTCCTATTTCAATGACATTCGAAGAATATCTTGACTATCGTTCTAAGCAAGAAGAAAGGCGATATTTTGAGCTTTTAGGGGGTGTCGGAGAAGAATATAAAAGTAAAACTCGAGGAATTCCAGATCCAATATCAAAAATCGATATCCAAGGAGATTTAGTAGATAGATTATTTGGTGGAACGGGCGTAACCATTAAGCCTCAAGGAAATATAGATTTAACCTTTCTTCCAGTTGATTTTACAAATAATGAGAATCCAAATATCCCAATACAAAGTCAGAGAAGATATAATTTTGATATAGATCCAGTTATTCAAATGAATGTAGATGGAGGAATTGGAGAAAAATTAAATTTAGGATTTAACTATAACACTCAAGCAACTTTTGATTTTGATAGAAAAATAAAGTTAGCTTATGATTCTGAAGAATTTTCTGAAGATGATATAATAAAAAAGATAGAAGCAGGAAATGTAAGCCTACCTCTTAGAAGCACATTGATCCAAGGGGCACAAACTCTTTTTGGGTTCAAAACAGAATTACAATTTGGTAATTTACGATTGACAGGAATCGCCTCTCAACAAAAATCTAGTCAAGAACAATTAACCATTCAAAATGGATCGATCGTTCAGCCTTTTGAAATTAGACCAGATGAATACGATGAAAATAGACACTTCTTTATTTCTCATTATCACAGAGAACACTTTGAGCAAGCTCTAAGTAATCTTCCATACATTGATTCAAGATTTACAATAAACAATATAGAGGTTTGGATTTCAGACGATAGAGCAGATTTTCAATCCAATCAAAGGCAGGTAGTTTCTATCGCCGATTTAGGTGTCGGTGAAGAGGAAGTCCTTTTAAATACCACTACAACCATCACCAATGATTTTAATTACTTCGATTTAAATAATGATGTTCTCCCAGTGAACCAAGCAAATGATATTTATGAAGAGCTAAGCGAAGATCTTGAGGCAAGAAGTAATGAATCACTTTTATTGTCAAGATATGGTTTAGCAAGAGATAGGGGAGACTTTGAGTCATTCAAAGGAAGATTATTGAGTCCTGGGGAGTTTGACTTTAATACGGATTTAGGGGTTTTATCCTTAAATGTGCGATTAAAACCAAATCAATCATTAGCCGTTGCTTACGATTATTACTATACACCAAAATGTGATACTTTGTACAAGGTTGGTGAATTGACCAGAAGCACTCAATTTGCTGCTGCTGATTCTACAGGGGAAGTAAAAACTGAACCTAGGATTTATCTAAAAATGCTAAAAAGTCAGTGCCAGAGTGTAAATCTTCCAACTTGGGATTTGATGATGAAAAACGTATACGCTCTACGTACGAATCAGTTGAATGTTGAGGACTTCAAATTTGATATCTTTTATGAAGATGATGAAGGAGATGGTTCTTTGAAAAAATATATTCCAGGTCTAGAGAACGTACCATTATTGAATGCATTTAATCTAGATCGATTAAATTCTATTAATGATCCCCAACCCGATGGTATTTTCGATTTTGTGCCGGGTATTACCGTCATACCAAGAAGTGGGGCTATAATTTTTCCAATTCTTGAACCCTTTGGAGAAGGCTTGGAACAAGTTTTAGGCAACTCACTCCTTGCAGAGAAATATGCATTTACTGAATTATATGATGAAAGTTTGATCGATGCTAGAGAAACGCTAGAAAAGAATAAATTTATCATGAGAGGTGAATTTAAGTCAAACCAATCAGCACAACAATCTTTAGGCGCTTGGAATATTCCGCAAGGGTCTGTCACCGTAAGAGCCGGTTCTCAAATTTTAGTGGAAGGATCAGATTATGAGGTCAACTATGCTACCGGTCAAGTGAACATTATAAATAAAGCGTACGAAGAACAAGGGATACCAATCGATATTCAGTTCGAGGATAATTCTGTTTTTTCTTTTCAGCAAAAAACAGTCTTAGGTTTGAGAGCAGATTATGCTTTATCTAAAAATGCGAATATTGGAGCGACGTACCTCAGACTATTCGAAAGACCATTTACTCAAAAAGTGAATATTGGTGATGACCCGATAAATAATCGAATATTTGGTGTTGACTTTGACTACAGTAAAGAATCTGCTTGGGTAACAAAAATGGTGGACAAATTACCATTCTATAGTACCAATGAAGTTTCGAATGTCATATTTACCGCAGAAGCAGCTGCCCTAAAGCCTGGTCACAGTAAAGCGATCAATCTTCCAGATGAAAGAGAAGGAGTCGTGAATATTGATGATTTTGAAGGAGCGGTAAGTGGCCTGCCTTTGAGTAGTCAATTAAATAGATGGGCCTTAGCTAGTACCCCATCAACAGAGGATCCCAATGAATTTCCAGAAGCAGGGTTAGTCAATAATATTGCAAATAACGCGAATCGAGCAAAACTAAATTGGTATGTAATTGACCAAGCTGCACGACGTAATAGTATTGATCAAGATCACCCCTATACACGAAGAATAAATCAAGATGAATTATTTGTCAGAGATTTAGAGCCAAGTCAATTGCCTGATTTATTTACTTTCGATTTAAATTATTTTCCAAAAGAAAGAGGCCCTTATAATTTTGATCCTCCAGATGGACTTGAAATTATAGATACAGTCACTGGAGCAACATTTAGAACTGAAGGTTCTCGGTTTAATTCTGAAACTGATAGAGTCGAATTACTAGAACCAGAATCAAGGTGGGCTGGAATCACTCGATACATGAATAACAGTGATTTTCAAGCAGCCAACTACGAATTTATAGATTTTTGGATGTTGAATCCTTACATGGAAAATTCAGCTGTAGGTGGAGAGCCGCATCTCGAAAATGAACAAGGAGTTATAGAATTTCATTTAGGTAATGTTTCAGAGGATATAATAAACGATGACGAAAGCTTTTTTGAAAATACGCTACCTGTGGATCAATTTGATTATGCCACTAGAGAAACAGTGTATGGGGTAACGACTATTCAAGACCCTGCAACGAATTCTTTTGATATAGAAAGAAGAGAAGCTCAAGATAGAGGGTTTGATGGAATAGACGATATAGAAGAAAGAATTAAACATGCAAACTATCTGGAAGCTTTAGGAAATCCTGCAAGTATCTTAGAAGATCCTAGTGCAGATAATTTTGCATATTTTTTGAATGAAAATGTTTTTGATTTACAAGAACCTCTTACCACACGATACAAACAATTTAATAATCCTCAAGGAAATGCTCCAGATGGAACTCAGAGAGAAAGAGGAAATCCATATCCAGACAAAGAAGATCTAAACAACAATTATTCCCTGAATAAGAGTGAAAGTTATCATAGATATCAAATCCCTATTTGGAACGAGAATGGTGAGATCAATGTAGAACAAGCTAAATATATCAAAGAACAACGACAAGTTGGAGATGAAATCTGGTATCGATTCCAAATACCATTGGATGATCCGACTGCAACTCAAGTCAATGGTATAAATGGATTTCGTTGTATCCAATACATGAGAATCATTACAAGAAATTTTTCTACTCAAAAAACTTTTAGACTTGCAGAATTTGAATTAGTAAGAAGTCAATGGAGAAGATTACCTGCTATTTGTGGACCTGAAGCGGGAACGCAAGAGATCGATTTTTCATTGGATATTGTAGGTCGAGAGGAAAATACAAATAAACAACCTTTTGGTTACCAATTACCAACAGGGATCATCCAAGAACGATTGTTCAATACCTTTTCTGCCGTGGCACAAGATGAACGATCTATTTCGATGAATTTCAAAGGTTTAACAGATTCCTGTGAAGTCAGTATGTATAAACTTACGGAATTGGATATGCGTTTTTATGACCGGCTCCAAATGTTTATTCATGCGGAAGATGATATAGAAACTCTTGGTGAAATCGAGGATGGAGATTTGGCCTTATTTATAAAGATTGGTAAAGATTGGACGGATAACTACTATGAATACGAAATCCCCTTGGTACCATCTAATATAAGAGATTCATTTCTATCGGTCAATGATCAAGTGTGGAGACCTGAAAACTTTTTAGATTTAAACTTAGATTGGTTTACTGAATTAAAAAAACAGAGGAGTTTGGATCAGGTTTCTCCAGCGGTCAGATATGCTTTCAATGGTCAAATGATAGGAGAGGTAGAAGATACAATACCTCTAAGTCACAAGTTATATATGAAAGGAAATCCAACATTAGGTTTCGTCAGAGGGATTCAAATTGGTGTTCGGAATATCGGTTCGGGTGACGTCCAAGAATCTTTTGATGGAGAAGTTTGGGTAAATGAATTAAGAGCTGTAGGATTTGAGGAAAGAGGCGGTGTAGCAGCAACTGCAAGACTGGATGTGCAAATGGCAGATCTAGGGAATATAACTTTTGCAGGAAATTATAATTCCATTGGTTGGGGAGCATTAGACCAGCAATTGAGCGAACGTTCCTTAGATGAAGTACTGGAATATGATGTAGCCACCAGCTTAGAATTGGGTAAATTTTTCCCAAGTAATTGGGGCTTACGTATTCCATTCTACGCTCAATATGCAAAGTCTATATCTACTCCAAAGTATGATCCCTATGCATTGGATTTAACAGTAGATGAGGCGGTAGATTTAGCTCTAGTTAATGGAGAAGATGTGCAAGAAGTACGTAATAGAGCAAACGATGTAACAACCATAAAAACCATCAATTTCACCAATGTAAGAAAAGAAAGATCGACGCCTTCGAATAAGGCGGACAAACCTCCTAAAGGTAGCAGCAAAGGTAATTCCAAAGATGATTCTACCGTTGATTTGGGTGATAAAAAAGATAAAGAAAAAAAGCAGAGAAAACCAATGCCTTGGGATATCTCTAATTTTAGTTTGAGTTACTCTTATACGGAGACCGACCATCGTGATGAAATACTTGAAGTCAATAACTTGAAAAATTATCGATTAGGAATAGATTATAATTATTCTATTCGATCAAAAGGCATATATCCATTCAAGAAATTGATTAATAAAAAATCTTTAAAGGTTATAAAAGAAATAAACTTCAATCCTGTACCTTCTAATTTTGGCTTCAGTTCAGACATAAATAGAATAATAAATACAAGAAGATTTAGACTTCCAGATGATCCAATTTTTGAATTTGATGATCGGCGTTTTGATTGGGAGCGGCGATATAATCTGCAATGGGATTTGATGAAAAACTTGAAAATGAACTTTACAGCTAGTAATGTATCTTTCATTGATGAGTTGAGACAAGTGGGAGTTGACCAAAGTCTTGAAGGTCGAGAATGGGTGGATGAAAATGGGTTGTCAAGAACTAATGATGTGACAAATGATCCTGGTTTCGTGCGTGACTATTGGAGACAAAATTTATTTGGCTGGGGTAGGAATATTAATTATAACCATAAGCTAGCCATAAATTATACGCTACCAACTAAGAATATCTCAATCTTAGACTGGATAGATGTGACTGCTAATTATAAAGCAGACTACAGTTGGGTTGCTGGAGCCTTAGTGCAGATTGATGAATTCGGTAATGGCACAGGTGCCCAAATTTCAAACGGCCAAGATCGAAACGCCAAGTTGAAATTAAACATAGATAAGTTTTACCAAAAATTTAAGTATTTCAAAAAGATAGAAGGTAAAACAAGTAGCTCGGGAAGAAGAGGACGAACGACAGAACCCAAAGCAGATCCGAATGCAGATCCGAATGCACCGGATACCGGAGGAAGAACCAAGAAGCCTAAGGACAGAAAACCATCAACCATTGAGAAAGCTTTAGTTAGACCATTCCTCTCCTTGAGAAAAATAACAGTAAATTATTCAGAAACTTTTGAGAGCTTTATTCCAGGATTCACGAATACACCTCAGCTTTTTGGATTGTCTGATAAATGGAGTTCACCTGGATGGAAATATGTGTTGGGTCATCAATATGATTTAGATCCAAATAATACCAGTAACTTTTTATATCAATCGGCAGAAAAAGGGTGGATCAACCCAAGTATAAATTTCAATGAGCAGTTGATGCAGACTGAAAGGCAAAATTTCAATGCGACAATAGATTTAGAGCCTTGGAAAGACCTAAATGTAAAAGTTGATTTTAAAAAGACATACACTAAATCAAGAACCGAACATTTTCAGAATAAATCACTAGATTTTGATAATCCTAATTTCCAACAATTTGCAGGAAATGATATTGGATCATTCGAAGTTACTTATTGGAATATTGCTACGATGTTTGGAAATAATACATTCGAAAGAGATTCTACGCTAGGATCTTTATTATTTGAGAACTTTTCTGACTATCGTACTGTGATTTCTCAAATTCAACCAAATTATACTGGTGCAGGAGGTCATTCCGTAGATGGCACTGAATATGCACAAGGTTACGGTCAACTAAGCTCTGATGTAATTGTCCCTGCATTTTTAGCGGCCTATGGAGGTCAAGACCCTAATGATGCAGATTTAGATCTTGAATCAACTGTGAAAAAGCATACCTATATTCCTAAGCCAAACTGGAGTATTTCCTATGATGGATTATCTAAGTTGAACATCTTTAAAGATATTATATCAAATTTTACTATAGAACATGCGTACAAGTCATCCCTTAGAGTAAATCAATTTAGAACAGACCCTGATTATAATTTTAATGAAAGTCCTATCAATAATCCTGGATTTTCTAATCCAGAAACTTCTGTGAATGGGAATTACTATTCTAGAATAAATCTAGATGCAATAGTGATCATGGAAGATTTTAGTCCTCTTATCGGGTTTACTCTTTTGACAACAACGGACTTTGAATTAAGTGCTAGATATCATAAATCAAGACAGCTCAATTTATCAGTTGTTACATCTTCGCTGGAAGAGCGTTTGACGGAAGGCATTGAAGCAGGAATTGGATATGTGTTTAAGAATGTAAACCTATTTGGGAATAAGAAGAGAGAAAGAAGTCGATCAAAACGATTAGATGCTATCGACAAGATTTCGGATGGAATACGAATAGGAGGAAATAGTGATGAGAACGAAGATGCAGAAGATGCGGCTGAGGATGGGGACGATAAAGGGGTCAATGATAACAGAGGTAAAGAATTGATTTTTAAATTTGATTTTTCAATCAACGATCAAATTTCTTGGATTCATAGATTTGACTTAGAAGGAGAGCCCACTCGAGGGCAAAGAACGATCAAGTTCCTACCATCGGTAGAATATGAAGTGAACAAATATCTATCCCTGAGGAGTTTTGTAGACTATAATCGTACGAATCCATATACCGGGAATAGCTTCCGAAGGACCAATCTTAAGGTCGGAATTACAATGCGATTCAAATTAAATTAAGCATAGAATTTTGAAATACATGAGAAGGGAGGGAAAGTAAACATTTTCTTCCCTTTTTTAAGTGAACCCAGATTGTAGTTCCATATTTATGCGAGTGAGATCTTTCGTTAAATTGTTAAAACAGTTTTAAAAACTTAAATTTTCATATTAATTGAAGTTTTTTGAAGTTACTTAGCTGTAAAATAAGGTTTGTTAGCTTGTTTGAACGGCATCAAGAAATAATCCATAGATTTTAATTTTCACATATTTAAGCTAACTTGGTGAGAGCTTTTAGTCACTATATTTATAAAGAATGAAAACAACCCTCAAAGAAATTGGTTTTGTACTTTCGTTAATCTGTTTTTTGGCACCCAGTATTATTGGTCAAAATGCCTATGTCACAAATAAAGGTTTAGAAGACCAAGCAAGAATGGGTTCTTTTGTCAATATATTCTCCTACACAAGACCCGTAAGCAAATGGTCTGACTGTGGAAGGATATTTTTTCCGAAAGAAACACCTCCAGATATTCATCCAAGTCCGGATTCTAGTTATTGGAAAAATACCACTCCACCTTATGAAGGAAATACATATGTGGGACTTGTGGTCCGTAATAATGATACTTGGGAGTCGATCTCACAGCGAATAGAAGGGTCCTTAGAGCAAAATAAATGTTATGAATGGTCTATTGCAATTTCGCGTTCTGATAGTTATTGGAGTAGAGTTAGATATGTAGAAGACAATCAATCCGATACGGAAAAAAATTATACGGAGCCCACCGTCATGCGTTTGTGGGGTGGAGATAGTTTTTGTGATAAAAAAGAGCTCTTGGCCGAATCTACTCCAATTGATCACTCCAAATGGAGAAAATATTCTTTTGAGGTAAATCCTAAGAATACACATAAGTATATTATCATAGAGGCCTTTTATAAAACACCGGTATGGTTGCCTTATAATGGTCATATCTTGATAGATGATATGTCAGATTTTATGCAAGTCGATTGTGAAACGGGGGCAGAAAAATATCCAGATAAAGTTATTGCAGAAGCTCCAACGCCTACTAAAAAACCAGTGGAGACTAAAGTAGAAGAACCTGATGAAGAGCCGATCATTGGAAAGCAAAATAATACCGGTATCACACAGTCACCTGCACCTACAATCAAACCGTTTAAACCGAAATTCATACCAGAATTAAATCGAAAAACGCTAGAAATAGGTCAAACAATAAGAGTAAAAAAATTATTCTTTGAGGCCGATACTTCTTCTTTAAGTGAAGATTCTTTTCCGATTTTGGATGAGCTCACTGAGTTTTTATTGAGAAATAAAGATATTTATTTAGAAGTGGGAGGACATACTAATGGTTTGCCACCAGAGGACTACTGTGATTCACTCTCTTTGAAAAGAGCTAAATTAGTTTCGGATTATCTTGTCCTAAATGGAATTGATTTGAGTAGAGTGGTATCAAAAGGATATGGGAAACGAAAACCCATAGCTTCTAATGCGACTCAGGTAGGTAGAAATAGAAACCAAAGAGTGGAAATAAAAATCCTAAAAATTGGGGGGAAGAAATAGCATCAAAATCAGAGATAAGAAATA
>Ga0114956_1000690_pt1 | contig 25261 bp, 23 predicted proteins | sample MaitaG_FD_87304 | JGI IMG/M metagenome (GOLD analysis project Ga0114956, IMG submission 87304) | Marine algal microbial communities from Maine, USA - Maine_Asex2 metaG | ecosystem: Host-associated > Algae > Red algae > Unclassified | place: Maine, USA | collected 2015-01-05
CGCACGATCAAATTACAAGTTATGTTTTTGATGTTGTGCGTGCAGAAGTACCAAAAATGATATTAGATGATGTGTTTTTAAAGAAAGATGATATTGCCATTGCGGTAAAAACCGAATTAAACGATGCCATGTTAGATTATGGTTTTGATATTATTAAAACCTTAGTAACAGATATCGATCCGGACGCTCAAGTAAAGGAAGCAATGAATAGAATTAACGCTGCAGATAGAGAAAAAACTGCTGCGCAATATGAAGGCGATGCACAACGTATTTTAATTGTTGAAAAAGCAAAAGCAGAAGCAGAGAGTAAACGTTTACAAGGACAAGGTATTGCAGACCAACGTCGTGAGATTGCACGAGGACTTGAAGAAAGTGTAGAAGTGCTAAATAAAGTTGGTATTAATAGCCAAGAAGCTTCGGCACTAATAGTAGTAACGCAACATTACGATACGTTGCAAGCTATTGGTAGTGAAACAAATAGTAATTTAATTTTATTACCTAACTCGCCACAAGCTGGAAGTAATATGCTAAACGATATGGTTGCTAGTTTTGCAGCAAGTAATGAAATTGGTGAAGCTATGAAAGAGGCTAAACTAAATAAAATAGCAAATACTAAAAAGAAATAATTAAACATTTCTATATATCGAAACCTCAAGTGTAAGCTTGAGGTTTTTTTATGCTTTAAAAGGGTGTCTCTCTACCCATTTTGTAACTGGGTTTAAATGCTTAAAAATTAACTGAAGCATAGAATTTGCAATAAAATTTGTATGCTTTAAGTAAATATGCATTGTTTTAGGTTTTGCACCAACAGAACTTTTAATTTCCATTGCTGTTCTTGCGTAAACAATATCTTTAAAATTGTTTTCTATAGCAAACTGAGCCATATCGAACAACATATTTAAGTATATTTGGTGCTTGTGTTGGTAGTTGTGATTATAGCCTAAAAAATATGTTTCAAGCGATTTATTGTTAACTATTAAAGTGAAAAAACCCACAAGGTCTTCATCTATAAAATAACCAAAAACCCTAAAGTTCTCTTTTAGCTCTTCTTTTAAGGTTTCAAAATGATTTTTGTTTAAAATAAAGGTGTTTACACGTGCATTGTCTGAAACATTTTTATAAAGCTGATACATTTTAGATTGAAATATTACTAAATCTTCAATAGTTAATTCGCGCTTAATAATTTGTTTTCCTTTTTTTCTTGCAGACTTAAAGCGGTCTCTGTATTTTTTTGTAAAAGCAGAAGTATAGTCTTCTAAAGTAGACCAAGATTCTGGAATATTAAAAACCATATTAGGTTGTACTTGCGCTTTGTAAAGCTTTTCGGTTTTAAAAAATGTTGTGTGTTTATGTATTAAGTCGTTTTCAAAATAATCCTTAAATACAACTAATCTTACTTTTTTATTAAAATCTTGTTTTATTTGAGCTTTAATATGGTCTATAACCAGAGATAATTGGTTTAAATAGTTTTTGTAACTTATTGCTTCATTGTTAAAATATAAACCATGTTGTCCTGTATGCATAATATTACCAACAACTAAAGTATTTCCTTTTACTATTTTAGATATTAATTGTTTAGAAGTTCTGGTTAAATACTTGTCGTTATTATTTCTAAAAATATCTTCAAGATACATTTCTACACGTTGTATTATTGCTATTCCAACAAGTACTTTTGCATTAAAAATTGCAATGTAATTAGGTGTAATATTTTTAGGGCAGGACAACTCTAAAGCGCTTAAAAAGGGTGTTTTTAAAAACAAATCGTTATTGGGTAAAGCGTCCCAAGATTCTGGAAGAGCTTTTACTGAAGAGTATATTTTATAATTAATCAAAATTTAAGACAAGAAAAAAGACTGAAACATTAATTTTTCAGTCTTTGTAAAGTTATATTTTATAGTGGTTATACCAAATAAATTTAAAAATTTATTAAACCCAACCACATATAATTGCTCCCATAGCAGTTAAAGAGACAATCCAGTATCCAGAATTAATAAAAATATATTTCCAGCTTTTACGTTCGAACATTCCATTTATTGCGATAACAGGGAAAAACAAACCAATACCAGCTAAAAGTCCATGTAAGGCACCATGTTTAAAAGTTCTAAAGGCATTTCCATAATCTGCCATAAAAGCATTAAAAGACGGTTTTGCCATAGCAGGATCTCCGCCTGTTAATTGTACAGCACCTATTTGATGAATGGCTAAGGATTGTACAAAAAGAGCTAAAAGAATTGAAAGTACTAAAGTTATAACGAAAATAACAGCCATGTTGCCACCTTTCATTTTCTCTGGTGTCATTTCTGCTTCTCGCATCCACGCATTTCCAAAAAGTATTGGATTATACCATAAAAAGCCAAGAATTATAGGTACAATTGCAGCTACCAAAATAGCTAAATAATTAAATTCCATAATAATTAATGTGTTGGTTAATTAATTAAATGTACAAAAAATCTTGTAGTGTATTTAAAACATACTGTTTACCATTACCAACTTCCACTCGCTCCACCACCACTTGACCTTCCTCCTCCTCCAGAAAAACTACTGCTTGATGATGCGCTTGACGAAAACGAAGAACGACCAGAGCTAACACCTCCAGAAGAATAGTTTTTATTTATTAAACTGTATTTTTTATCGCTTTTAAATAAAGAAAATTTAATAGGAGTAAATTCTTTTTTAGAACGTGTAAAATAAGCAATTGCAAGTGGAATTATAACAAATAGTATAATAGCAAAAATAATAATACTGTTAATTGTTAAGTATTCTGAATTTTCTACAACGTTAATTAAGTTTTTAACTTTCCCTTTTTCATAATAATCCAATACCATAACCACAGCAAATATTAATGGAATAATAATAAAAGGTAAACTAAAAGCCAGCGGAATTAAAGCTGTTAAAATTAATAAAAACGGAAATAACAAAATACTAAGTTTGCCAGTTATTAAACCCATGAAAAGGTTAATTAGTTGTTTATAACCTTCATAGAAAAACTTACCTCCAAAAAACAAAAATACACCTAAAAATAAGACGCAAAAAAATCCTGAAAGTATCATTACCCAGAGTGGGAATTTGTTTTCTTTTTCAATAATATTAGCGAATTCGTCGCGATATTCTGGACTATCTATTAACTTAATTATCTTAGTAGTTGCTGCGTTTATTCCTTGAAAATAGTTTTGCTCTTTAAAAGCAGGAATCATTATATTTTCTATAATTCTTTTCGAAAAAATATCTGTAATTATTGGTGTGAAACCATCGCCAACTTCAATTCTAACTTTTCTATCTGTATTTGAAAACAGTATTAAAATACCATTATCTTCTGCTGCTTTACCAAACTTATTACCATCTCTATTAAAAGTTTGCACAGCATAGTTTTCTATAGTATCGTTACCTAAACTCTCGATGGTTAGTACAACTATTTGATGAGTGGTTAGGGTTTCGTAATCAGTTAATTTTTGTTTAAGTTCAAGTAATTCTTCCTCACTAAAGACATTAGCATTGTCTGTAACAATTTGAGTTAAAATAGGGTATTCACTTTGTGCATTTAAGAAACAAGTTAAACTTAGAAATAGAATGATAAAAAAATTAAAATTTTTCATCTATTACTTTTTTAAATCTTTTACTAAGCTTGAGGTAAAATATAAAATAACAAATGCAGTTATAGCTATACAAATCCACATAAACCAAGTGGTTTGCCAAAACGATTTTTCTTTAGCTTTAGCTTGTTCTACCTCTTGTTTAACTATGTTATTTATGGTTGCGGTTGGTAAGTTTTCGGAAATATTGTTTCTAAAAAAAGATAAATCATATTCTGGAGCATCCATCGTTTTATCTCCTGTTTTTATAGTATAGTTTTCATTAGCCTTTAAAAAAGCAATAACATATAATGGCTTTTGAAAAAAATGAATATCACTAACTGTTAATTTATTACTGTCTTTATTTTCAATTTCTATGTAAATATCGTCTTCAAATATTTCAGATAAATAAAAAATAGTTTCATTTTTAGAGTTCAATTGAAGCGTTGCTAAAGTCCTATTATACGTCTGTTTTTTGTTTTTTATAGTTCTTGACTCTTTTTTATAAATGGTAACTTTTCTATTATAAAATTCTGGTGCTAAAACTTTAAATTGTACTTGGTTTATTATCTCTTTGTTATTAAATTGAATATAAATTTGGGTTGTTTTTTCTTCAGTTAAATCTACAGTAGTTAAAGATTTTACAGTTACCTTTTGTAATTCTCTATTTGTAATTGCATTAGCGAAACCTCCTACTTTTAACACATTTATTGGTAACGATTTTATATCGTTAAATTTAATTTTTAAATACTTATAATTACAACGTGGAAACGTAATAGTTTTATCTACACTCGTGCTATTTAAACCGTTTATATTAGATAAATAGCCAGTGTTTACTACTCCAAACCAGTTTGTAAGATCGTTGCTTCCTAAAACTTTATACCTTTTAGAACCCGAATAATTTGCTGTAGTTAGTACAAGGGTTTCAATAATTTTAAAAGGGTTTTTAAAAACAATTGAAGAGGTAGAATCTTTAACACTGTTTTTAGATTCTATATCAAATTTTACGTATTCGCTTGTTTTAAAACTGTTGGTTTTCTCTCGAATAAAATAAGGAACTTCTATCCCTTTGGTATCTAAAATTCTAAAATCGCTTAAATTTCTATTAGAGAACGAACGTATTTGGTTTGGTAAACTTATTTGATATAAACCATTCTCTTTAACGGTTGTAAGTTCTCCAGAAGTATTGTGTTGCGCAAAAGCTAAATTAACAAACGCTAATACCAGTAAAAGTTTAAATTGTTTCATTGCTTTTATCATTTATATCTTCTTTAATTTCCACTTTAGGATCGTCAATAACAAGTACTTTTATTTTTTGGTAAACAAACGAAATAATTAGAATTAATACACCTAACAGTATAAAAGCAATGATTTTACCGGTTTCAGAAATGTTGTTTATATCGTAAGTAAAAAGCTTAATAATTGTAATTCCTAAAAGTACTAAAGCTATAATTCTAATGCTTTTAATTTGCTTTTTAATACCAAAAATTAAGAAGATAAATGCCAATATTCCCCATAAAACAGGAAATGCAGTCTTAACTATTTTTTGTGTTGCTAATCTTACGTTTTCGTAAGACGAAAAATCTTGAGAATGTATTGGTTCTGTCAACAATTTTAAACCATGTATTAAAACCTCTCTACTCGCAATAAATACTAATATAAAAGCTGCAATCCAGATAAAAATCTTGTTATTAAATATATTAAAAACAGCTTTACTTTTATTAGAACGGTAAAGTAAAAAACCTAAAAATAAAGTTAAAGCTAACATGACATAATGTAAATAGAACGCTGTTTGATAGGTACTAAAAGCAGCCACATAATTGCTATGTTCTTCGAATGCTAAACCAGAGAACACAAAGGCAAAAAGAATAATATTAATACAAGAAATTATAGTTGCTATTTCTATGTTGAATTGTTTTTTTCTTCGGAATAAAACAAATGCAATTACAGTAGTGTACAATAAATGATACACTGATGGAATGGCTAAGGCGGAACTCCAATTTTCTATATGGTAAACACCTTGAAAAAGCGCTTCGATAAGACCAACAAAATATAAAAGTACTATGCCTGCAATAAAAATGAATTTTCGATACATAGTAGAATCGAAAGTGAATTGCCAAATATTAAAACGATGTGTTTCTTTTTTTAGTAAAAAGTAAACAGCAAATAAAGACGCGACTACAAAAATTCCTGTTGCAAAAATTGGGTTTATTATAATGTTTAAAACAGCTTCATCATTATATTTTTGAGCCCAATCTATAATAAGGCTAATAATGGCCAAAGCATGAACAATTACTGATGCATAACAGTAACTATTAATACTCGATTTTTTAGCTAACCACATTAATAAAACAGCTTCTGCAGCCCAAAATAATGTAATATAATTTCCTTTAAATTGAATAGGAATAGCTAACGTTATAAATGTTAATGTTAAACCTATTAGCATATAAACTGCAGTTTTGTCAAGGCGATATTTTTTATATAAAAACCAAGCAAAAAACAAATTAAGTACTGCTAATCCTGCTGTAAATAAGCCTTTATATTCTGGGTGGTAATTGTTTAAAATTACCATTCCAACTGTAAAAAAGAAAACAGTTGCTGCAAACAAAATACCTAATTGTGTTTTTGTAAAAACAGCTTTTGTTCTCAAGTTATTTATAATGTTTGTAACAATAAATATAAGGTAAAAAGCAAATGCAAATAGTAAGCCTCCAAGATAATGTGGCGTTTTAGTATTAATATCTATTGCAAACCAACTACCAAATAAAAGCACCGTAAAAATAAACGCAAGTGTATTTACTAAGCTCCATTTTTTATAGAATGCTAAAAGCGTTATGCCAATGTTTAGAATAATTATATAAGTAAACAAAACAATGTAGTTTCCAGAACCTGAACTTACCATAAAAGGGACTGCAAAACCTCCAATAAGAGATAAAACAGCAAGCTCTATTCTGTTATAAGACAAGGAAACTAAGCAACTAAAAATGGTAATTATAACCATAATTGCAAAGGCAACTTCTTGACTAAATAAATTGTATTCATGAAAAGCTATAGCAATAGTAAAGTAGAAAATAGCAATAGCTCCTGCGACTAAAACCGAACTAAATGCAGCATATTTTTTTCGCAGTTTATTAGCGATTACCATTACTAAAGAACCACATAAAACACCAATACCAACACGAGCTGGTTCGTTTATCCAGTTTTTATCTATTGCATATTTTACAAAGTAACTAATACCTAAAACAAGAATTAATATACCTATTTTATTTATTAAATTCTCGCCTATAAACTTCTCTAAATCTGGGTTTTTTTCTTTAAAACTTTCCCAAAACGATTGTTTTGGTGTAAATGCTTCTTTGGGTTTAATAGGTTTTTGTAGCGTTGGCGATTTAGCAGCGTCTGCAAAAACGTTATGTACCTCTAAAGGTATTTTATTTTCGGTTTGTAAAATAGGTTTTGGAGAATCTGGTATTTCTATTGTAGGTGTTTCAATTTCTGGTTTTATTTCCTCCTTAATTGGTTGCGTTACACTTTCTTTTTCTACATCTAAAGGTGAAGGTCTCTTTGGCTCTACTTTTTGTTCTAAAACTTTAAGCGCGTTAATTTTAGAGTTTATTATCTTTAAATTATCATTTAACCTTATGTTGTTTTCGTTTAAAACATTAAAATTAGATCTTATTTTATTAAGTATAACTATTAATAAAATAAGTATTACAATTACTACAATTACTGTAATTTCAGTCATAAATCTTGTTGTTATTAAACGTTACTAAAGTAGTTTGTAAAACTAATATACTTCATTTAGTTTAAAACCTATAAAAGCGCTTTAGCCTCTGCAACCAATAACTCATTTTTATCTTCTAAAGCTTTAGAAATAAAATCGTTTATAGCTTCGTTTTTATCTAATCCGTTGTCTAATAAAACACCCAAACTTATCATCGTAATAATACGAGTACCAGCTTTTTTAACTGCTGTTCCAAATAGAGACTCTAGATCTTGGTAACTTACGCTTTTGGCTAATTTTTGAATTTCAATTTTTGCTTTTTCACGTTGCTCATCTGGCATGCGATCGTACTTTTTACCATAAGATTTTATTTGCTCTATTGGAGAACGCTTATCGTTTTGTACTTGTTTTTGATTATTGTTAGACTTATTATTATTAGTTTTAGGCTTCACTTTTGCCCAAGAATCTCTTAAACCAACGGTTTTATTAAAAACTAAATTTTCTTTAGTAGAATCGTCGTCCACATTAAAATAACCTAAACGTTGAAACTGAAATTGTTTACCAATTTTGGCTTCAGCTAAACTTGGTTCTACAAAAGCCTCAATAGTTTTTAAAGAGTTAGGATTAATAAAATCCATAAATCCTTTATCTGCATGACTATCTGGTGCTTCGTCTGTAAATAATCTGTCGTATTCACGAACTTCTGCTTTAATAGCGTGTTTTATTGATACCCAATGTAAGGTTCCTTTTACTTTCTTTTCTGTATCTGTAGAATAGGTACAGTGAATTTCTTTAATCTTACCGTTAGAGTCTTTTACAACGCTTTCAGCTTTAATAATGTAAGCATTCTTTAACCTAACTTCTCCACCTAATCTTAATCTAAAAAACTTGCTACCAGCTTCTTCTTTAAAATCTTCTTTCTCGATATATAACTCGCGAGAAAAAGGGACTTTTCTAAAACCTGCACTTTCGTCTTCTTGATTATTTTCGGCTTCAAGCCATTCTTCTTTATCTTTTGGGTAGTTGGTAATTACTAATTTTATAGGATTTAAAACAGCCATAACACGGTCTGCTTTTTTATTTAAATCTTCACGAATACAAAATTCTAAAAGCGATACATCAATTAGGTTTTCGCGTTTAGCAACACCTACAGTTTCTACAAAATTTCTAATAGACTGTGGCGTATAACCACGACGACGCAAACCGGAAATGGTTGGCATTCTTGGATCGTTCCATCCAGAAACCACTCCATCTTCTACTAATTTAAGCAACTTACGCTTACTCATAATAGTGTAGCTTAAATTTAAACGCGCAAACTCACGTTGTTTAGGCAGCATAGGGTACTTGTTCTTAGCGAAGCCGTAAACTTGCTCCTTAAACCAATCGTAAAGCGCTCTATGTGGCTTAAATTCGAGCGAACATAATGAATGTGAAATCTGCTCGATATAATCGCTTTCGCCATGTGTCCAGTCGTACATTGGGTAAATGCACCAATCGCTTCCTGTTCTGTGGTGATCTTTTTTTAATACACGATACATAATTGGATCTCGCATTAACATGTTTACGTGCTGCATATCTATTTTAGCACGTAAAATATGTTCGCCTTCGTTACACTCTCCTGCTTTCATTTTAGCAAAAAGTGCTAAATTTTCTTCTACTGTTCTGTTTCTAAAAGGGCCATCTACTCCTGGTTGTGTTGGTGTTCCTTTTTGTTCTGCCATAGCTTCGCTTGTTTGCGAATCTATATAAGCTTTACCGTCTTTTATAAGTAAAATTGCCCAGTCGTAAAGTTCTTGAAAATAGTCTGACGAGTAACGCTCCTCTGCCCATTTGTAGCCTAACCAAGAGACGTCTTCTTTTATTGCGTCTACATATTCCTGCTCTTCTTTTGCTGGATTAGTATCGTCGAAACGAAGGTTTACTGGCGCATTATATTTTTCGCCTAAACCAAAACTAATGCCAATGGCTTTTGTGTGACCAATGTGTAAATAACCATTTGGCTCTGGAGGGAATCTAAAACGTAGCTTATCTTTAGATAATCCGTTTGCTAAATCTTCTTCTATTATGTGCTCTAAAAAATTGAGCGATTTTGTTTCTGTAGACATAAATTTATTCTTTCTTTTTATTGATTGTTTTTACAAAAAATTAGATTTGAGAATTAGCATCTTTTAATAACTGAGTTACTCTTTTTGTTTTCTCAAAATCAACATCAATCAACCATATTATTAAATTTTGGTTTTCCATTTCAAAATTTAAATTCGCTTTATCTTTTAATTTTCCACCAACGGCAACTCCTGTAAAAAAGTCAACAATTATACTTAAAGTTGAAACAAACCAATTGGTTTTTTCTTCTTTCAATTCAATATTTATTAATTTTTTGAATGAATAGGTTCCGCTATTTTTAGGTTCAGAAGCATCAATAATTTCAAATTCTTCATTGTTTAAAATTATTTTTAATTCTGGTTTATTTCTTAATTCAATAGTATTAATCATTTTTGTTTTCTGATTTTAACTTTCGTAAAAAACGCTATATATTCAACTTAAAATAGATTGTAAAATTAGTTAATTTTATTCTGAATTAAATTGGAAGTCATTTATAATTATTTAAAGCCTCTATTTTAATTACATTTGTTTTTCAAAATACAAAAAATGGGAATAATTAAAGTTGAAAATATACGTATTCACGCCAATCATGGTTGTTTAAAAGAAGAAACAGCAATAGGAAGTGATTACCGTGTAGATTTAAAAGTAAAAGCAGATTTAGAAAAAAGTGCAAGTTCTGATGCGCTAAGCGATACCGTAGATTATGTATTTTTAAATAAAGTTGTGGTAGAAGAAATGGCTACTCCAAGTGCACTTTTAGAGCATGTTGCAAAACGTATTTTAAGACGTATACTATCTGAATCTAAACAAGTTAGTATTGCAACAATTGCTGTTAGTAAAATAAATCCACCAATAGGAGGAGATGTTGAAATGGTGACTGTAGAATTAACCGAAAAAAGAAAAAGTTAATCAATATAGCTTAAAACGGTAAATATTTTTATATTTGCTGTCCTAATTAGGGTGTCGTGGCCGAGTGGCTAGGCAGTGGTCTGCAACACCATCTACAGCGGTTCGAATCCGCTCGACACCTCAGAGAAACCTTCAACTTAAGTTGGAGGTTTTTTTATGTTTAAATTTTAGGAAAATTTATAGTAATGTTTACAGCGCTTCGTTTGTAAATCTTGACGCTTCAAGAAAGAGTTCTTTTAAAGTAGCTCTTTTTTTTGTTTTAAATTTTAAGGAAAATCTGTAGTAGTATTTACAGTAGTTCTTTACTAAAATATTAAATGTTTGGCGCTTTAGAAGAACTTAAACATGAGTTAAAGGTTTTAATATTTAAAAATGACGAGGATGAAGAAAACCTTAGGGAAATAAAAGGAAAGGAAATAAAAAGTTTTGCAAAAAACTTATTTATCTAATTAGTTATTCCACCTTAACATAATACCTTAAATACCTATTAATTTTAGTGTGATCTGCATTTACAGCATCTGAAATTAGTTGAAAAAAGTAACGTTCGTTTTTGTAATCTATTAATCTTCCTGTTCCTAAAATACTTTGATTTTTGTATTTTATTACAAAATCTACTCTATCTAAATCGTTAGATTTTGTGTTTACTGTTAATGGTTTTTTAATTACTAATTCACTGCCTGGATACAAATCTGTAAATTGTGATCTTAAGCTTTTAAATTGTTCTAATTGACTTGTTTTTTTATCTTTTACTACTTTATTACATAAAAAATAATAACCTCTTGATGTTGCTTTTATTGGTAACTCTTTATCAACATCTGAAATTGATAATCGAAAGCCTTTTGGTAGTACTAATTTTACTTTTGGGTTTAAAACAATAACAGTATCGTAATCCATTTTTCTATTAAATGATGCTTGTCTGTTTCTTTCGCTTAAAAAGTTAATTGTAGGAACTTTGTTTCTTTTGTTTTTCGCTTTTTCTAATTCTTTTAAATAATCGTACTCGTATTGCGATTGTTTAGAGTTGTTATTATTTAACTTAGAAACAGAGCGCGCTATTTTTAAACCAATAACAATTACAGTAAATAAAATAGAACCACCTATCCAAAAAGGGCTTTTACTTTTTTTCTCTTTATGTTTATTATACCTTGGTTGCTGTTGTTTTGGTTGGTTATAATCTTTAGAATAGCTACTATTTCTATCTTGATTAAAATCTTTACAAGTCTCTTTAAATTGAGGTTTCTGGCTGGTTAAACCACAAAGCGTTCCATATCGAGCGTCTACTTTTTTATTAATGCATCTATTACAATATTTAAGTCGTTCTTGTTCTTGAGATTGCATAATATAAAATAATATTACTGTATGGTTTCTTATATTTTATCGAAAATTTCTTGAGGATTTAATTTGTCTTTTGGTAAAAAGCCTTTAATTATAAGTACTGTTCCACAAACTACTAAAATAAGTCCTAAAAGGCGTTTTACTTTAATAATTGTTTCTGGTGTTAGCTTGTTTTTAAGTTGTTTTGCTAGTAGAATTTTAAAAATATCTGTTATAAAATAAGCACTAATCATGGTACCAAAAAACACAATAAATCTATTAGAATCGTTTTCTAAACTTGGTCCAACAACTATTATTACACCTAACCAGAAAACTAAAACACCAATATTAATAAAATTTAAAAAAAAGCCTTTAATAAATAATGTGAAATAATTGGTTTTTGGTATCACTATTTTCATAGTTTCTATAGCTTCTTTCTTCTGTTTTTTAAAGTAAATAATAAAACCATAAACAGCTAAAATAGTACCACCAAAAACATAAAGTCCTGGTTGATTACTAAGATTTTCTAATAACTGAAAACTTGAAAAATAAGCAATTGCAATAAAAAGAATATCTGCAATAATAACACCAAAATCAAAAGCTAATGCTGCTCTAAATCCTTTAATAACACTAGTTTCTATAAGTACAAAAAATACAGGACCAATCATAAAAGCTAAAAAAAAGCCTAATGGAATTGCTGCTTGTATATCTTGAATCATAAAAAAAGTAAGAGTTTATTACAAAGTAAAGAAATTATGTGACTAAAGTAAAGGATTAACTGTTTTTAGTAATAAGATACTATTTTTCGTTTAACAAAAAAAGCTTCAGAAAAAAAATCTGAAGCTTTAATATTATTCTATAACGTTTTAACTATCTATTATTTCTTGACTCTATTTTACCACCAAACGTTTGTTTTTTCTTTATATTTTTAGGATCTCCATAAATGTAAATGTCTCCTCCTGCAGTTATTTTAGCATCTACCATCTCGCTTGCATTAACGTCTGCTTCTCCTCCTGCACTTATTTTTACTTTTGTTTTTTCAGTCTCAAACTCACGACCTTCATAAATACCACCTGTATTTATAGTAATGTTTTGAGATTTTGCTTTTCCTTTAGTTTTAATAACACCTCCAGAAACGGCTCTAACTTCAAGTTTTTTTACATCTAAACCTATATTTAAAATAGCACCTTCTTGGGCACGAAGTTCAATTTTATCTTGTTCTATTAACTCGTTACTAAAAATTTTTGCACCTTCATTTCCATCTATAACTTCAATGTTTTTATAGTGTACAGCAACAAAAGTTTTAGTGCCATCGAAACTACGCTCTATTTTCATGCGTACTTTTAAAATTCCGTTTTTAGAAATTATTTGTACATCTTCTGCATCTTTTCCAGAGATTATAACTTTGTTTTCTTTAGCTTTAACTAAACTTATATGGATTAAATCGAAAACTTTAACGGTTGTAAAATCGTCTACATTTATCTCTCTTGGGTTTTGAGAAAAGACAGATATTGTAATAAAAAGAAATAGTAATGATGTTATAAATTTCATAATAAATTAGAGTTTGTTTTAAAGAGCATAAAAAAACAAAAGTGTTACAGTTTTTTTAAATTATTTATCTGTAGCAACACTAACTGCAGTTCCTGTAATAGAAATTATTAATGTAGACGATTGCGACAATGGCTCGATATCTACTTTTATACCTACCACTGCATTAGCATTTAAAGCTTTTGCATTGTCTTTTAGCTTCTGGAATGCTTCTTCTTTAATATTTTGAAGGCCTGCCTCATAGGCTTCATAATATTTTTTCATACTAAACATATCTTTAAAAGACATTTTTGTGCCTTTATACTTATAGCTTGAATTGTAAGATATTCCTGTAACAATACCTTTGTATTCTATTATTCTAAAGCCTTCTATTGAATTTGTAGTTGTTAGTATCATGTTTTTTTGTTTAGTTTAGATAAATTACTAATCTCGTATTTTAGAGAGATTAGTAATAACGTTTTTATTTTTATTAGTTGAAAAAAATATAATAATGTTACAATTTAAAATAAAAAAGCTTCAGTTACCTGAAGCTTTAAATTGGTTATCTGTTGCTTCAGTAATTTCAAGTTTAAGATTAGATTTAATATTCACATGTGTTAAATCGATAATTTTAACATTAGGAATAATTTTATCAGAATTACAGGTAGAACAGTGTGATTTTATTATTTTTTTTGGTTTTAATAGCTAACCAAAGTTAAAAAAATATTATTTTTCAGGTTTACCTATTAATTCGAAATCTAAATGGCGTTTTACTAAATCAGCATTTTTTACTTTTACAATAACCTCGTCACCAAGCTGGTACATGGTTTTTGTTTTTTTACCAATTAATGCATATTGCTCTTGGTCAAACTCATAATAATCGCCTTTTATATCTCTTGTTCTAACCATACCTTCGCATTTATTAGACACTATTTCTATATAAATTCCCCAATCTGTAGCACCAGAAATTACACCTAAAAATTCTTCGTCTTGATGATCTTGCATAAAACGAATTTGCATGTATTTAATAGAATCTCTTTCTGCTTTTGTAGCTAAATATTCCATATTGCTGGAATGTTTACAACGTTCTTGATAAACCTCTGCATTTGCAGTTTTTTCACCATCTAAATAACGTTGTAATAAACGATGTGCCATAACATCTGGATAACGTCGAATTGGTGAGGTAAAGTGACTGTAATAATCGAATGCTAATCCATAATGACCAATGTTTTTAGTAGTATACTCTGCTTTAGACATTGTACGTATAGCTAAAGTATCTACCATATTTTGCTCTTTTTTACCTTGAACATCGCTTAGTAATTTATTTAAAGACGATGCTATACCTTCTTTACTGTTAAAGTTAAGTTTATGTCCAAACTTAGAAACAACGCCTTGTAAAGCCATTAATTTCTCTTCGTTTGGCTCATCATGTACTCTGTAAACAAAAGTTTTCTCTGGTTTTTGTTTTCCTACAAATTCTGAAACCTTTCGGTTTGCTAAAAGCATAAATTCTTCAATTAACTTATTAGCATCTTTACTGGTTTTAAAGAATACACCAACTGGATTTGATTCTTTATCTAAATCGAATTTTACTTCAACTTTATCGAAACTAATTGCACCATCTCGCATACGCCTTCCACGCATAATTTTCGCAAGTTCGTCCATTTTTAAAACAGCATCTGCAATAGCTTGATCTGTTTTATATTCTTTTCCTGTAAGTGAAACTTCGGCAGGAATTGTATTGTTTTTATTTTCTATAATAGCTTGTGCTTCTTCGTAGGCAAAACGTGCATCACTGTAAGTTACTGTTCTACCAAACCATTCGTTTTTAATTTCAGCTTTACTATTTAATTCAAAAACTGCAGAAAATGTATATTTTTCTTCGTGTGGACGTAAAGAACAGGCACCATTACTTAAAATTTCTGGAAGCATTGGTACAACTCTATCTACTAAATATACAGATGTTGCACGTTCGTAAGCTTCATCGTCTAAAACGGTTCCTTCTTGTAAATAATGCGAAACATCTGCAATGTGTATTCCTATTTCGTAATTACCGTTTTCTAAAACAGTAAACGATAACGCATCATCAAAATCTTTTGCATCTTTAGGATCTATAGTAAACGTTAAATCCTCTCGCATATCGCGACGTTTCTTAATTTCTTCTGGTTTAATGTTTAAATCTATGTTATTTGCAAAGTCTTCAACTTCTTTAGGAAATTCGTAAGGCAAACCATAATCTGCTAAAATAGCGTGAATTTCTGTATTGTGTTCTCCAGCTTTTCCTAAAACTTTAATAACTTTTCCGTTAGGAGAATCGGCTTTTTCTGGCCATTCTTCCATAGTAACCAATACTTTATCACCATCTTTGGCTTGCATGGTTTTATTAATTGGTACAAAAATGTCTGTTTTCATTTTATTACCATCTACTACTACAAAAGCAAAATTCTTTTTAGCGTGAATTTGAATAATACCAACATAATCCGTCTTTGCACGTTTTATTATCTTGGTAATTTCACCTTCTAATTTACCTTGCTTTCTACGTTTGTAAACATAAAGTTCTACTTCATCGTTATTTAATGCTTTATTTACGTTGTTTGAAGCAATATAAATATCGTCTTCAAAAGCATCGCAAATAACATAACCGTTACCACGTTGTGCAGCATCAAAAATTCCTGTATGGTATTCTGTATTATTAATTATTTGAAACTTGCCACGGTCTATTTCTTTAATCTCTTCTTTCGCTTTAAGTTGTTGTAGTTTTTTTATAATCTGGTTGCGACTACTTGCATCGTTAACGTCAAGTATGGCTGCAATTTGTTTATAGTTAAATGATTTGTTTCTATCTTTTTTTAAAATACTTAGAATTGTATTTGTTAGGTTCGAAATCTTATTGTTTGACGATTTCCTGTGTTTCTTTTTACTCATGTAATGTTTTAATGTAATGAATTCCTAAAGTTATTGGAATTTCTTGATTTTAAAGTCAATTATTATATTAAATAATTGATAATAAATAGCAATTAGAAGAAGATGTTTTGCTATTTGGTTTATGCAAAGCTACGTTTTTAATATTAAATAGTTATTTCTTGAATATTAAGTTAATGTAAACTCTTATCAACATTTACTATATATACTTTAATTATTTCTTTAAAATTTTAAAAATAAATGGTGATTATTATTGTCTGTTAATAACGGTATAACTTTATAGTATTTTGGTTTGGTATGTTACTTATCTCTTTCTACTAACATGTTATAAACTATATAAAGTATTGATTTTAAAATACTTTATCTTAACTATTAACAACTGTTTATAACCTAAGCTAACAACTAATTTTTAATAAGTATTTTATTTTTTTATGTTGGTATGTGTTGCTTTTTTAATGATAAATCCCAAAAAGAAAATAGCTAACTTTTTTGGTGGTTTAGTTTTAGTTTTTGTTTAAAAAATTAAATGGATAAACCTAATAAAAGTTTTAGAAAACCGTGATTAGATATTAACAAGTAGTCACTATTAAAAGATGTACTTGTTAACAACAGTTTAAAATAGGCTTTTTAAGATGAATTTATAAACCTATAAATTTTGAATAAGTTCATTAACATTACTTATTAATAGTTGCAAGCAATTATTAACTTTACCTTTTTAACATATAATATATTTCCAATTTTTAGGAAATTAAAATTAATTTATTAATTATGACAATTTCAATAGGTAACGACCACGCAGGAACAGACTATAAATTTGCAATCACAAAATATATAGAAACTAAAGGTTTTACAATTACAAACCATGGTACAGATGCTAACGATAGTGTAGATTATCCAGACTTTGTACATCCAGTTGCTAACGATGTAGTATTTAATAAAGCAGTTTTTGGTATTCTTATTTGTGGTAGTGCAAATGGTGTTGCAATGACAGCAAATAAACACCAAAGTATTCGTGCAGGAATTTGTTGGACTAAAGAAATTACTGCTTTAACAAGACAACATAACAACGCAAATATTTGCTGTATTCCTGCAAGGTACACTTCTTTACAACAAGCAATTGCAATTGTTGATACGTTTTTAAATACAGAATTTGAAGGTGGAAGACACCAAAATAGAGTAGATAAAATACCATGCTAAAAATAACAACTAAAACCTATAAAGAACTTACAACTAACGAGTTATACAGCATACTACAATTAAGAAGTGAAGTTTTTGTAGTAGAACAAGATTGTGTTTATCAAGATATTGATGGCAAGGACCAAAAAGCACTTCATATTTTAGGTTTTAAAAAAAATAAAATAGTTGCTTATACACGTATATTTAAACCTGGAGATTACTTTAATTTATCTAGTATTGGTAGAGTAGTAGTTGCAATAAATGAAAGAAAACATAAATATGGTTATACTATTATGGAAGCCTCTATAAAAGCAATAGGTGAATATTATAAAACAAGTGAAATAAGAATTTCTGCACAATGCTATTTGAAGCCTTTTTATAATAATTTAGATTTTTTTGAAGTAGGAGAGGAGTATCTTGAAGATGGAATTCCACATATTGGGATGCTTTATAAAAAATAAAAACCAGTGCTTAAACACTGGTTTTTATATAAGTAAAAAACCCTACTAAAAATTTATTACTTAAAAATAAATTATAAACCAAACATAGCGTTACAACCATTATTATTAAAAATAATTAGTCCAGTTTCATTTATTTTTGTTTAAGTGTATAAAAATAGGTGAGCGGTAAAATTAACAGGTTGAATTTAAGTGTAAATTATCTGTAATTATCTGTATTTCAAGGATTCTATGTCTTTAAAATATATAAAAACACTAAAATAAGGAGGTTTAAAAGTAAAAAATATAGATTCTAATCAGCTTTACCAACATAAGTTACTAAAATTTCTACTCTTCTATCGAATTTTGGTTCGCCTCCAAGAGGAAATTTTCTACGCATACCCACATATTTCATTCGTTTTTTATCCACACCTTTTTTAGCTAAATAATTGTAAATATATTGCGCACGAGCCACAGACAAATTACGTTTTCTGGTTTTTTTATCTACTGCATCTCGACTATTTTGTGTACAACAAACATGACCTTGTATAGTAAAATAGACGTTATCATTTTTAACAAGAACTTTAGCGAGTGCTTCAAGTGTTTTCTTAGAATCTGAAGTTACATAACTATAACTTGTTTTAAAATAAATTTTATCTAAACGAATTTTATCACCTTTTTTTATCGTTCCTTTTTTAATATCGTCTGTGGTTTTTTCTTTTGGTCCTTCATCTATAATAACACTATTATCGATAGTTTTTACAACCTCTTTAACCTTCTTGATTGGTGCTTTTTTAGTAACAATAATTTCTACTTTTCTATTTAAACCACGAATTTGGTGTACTTCTTCTTCATTTAAAACTTTTAAAAGTATTTCGCCTTTACCATTTACATTTGTAATTAAAATGGGGTCTATGCCATAACCTGCAAACGTTTCTTTTATAGCATTTGCACGGTTTTGTGAAAGCTCTAAATTATATTCATTAGAGCCTCTATCGTCTGTAAAACCATAAATAGCTACTTTTTGTATAGGAATAGTGTCTAACGATGAGATAAATAATAACAATCTATTTTCTTCGGTTAGAGGTACAATATATTTATCTGTATCAAAGTAGACATCATGCGTAAATTCTTCTTGCGAAAAACTAAACTGAGTGACAAATAATAGTATGTAAATTAAATATTTCATTTTTAGTAAATACGATATTAAATATACTAATTTTTAAATTTTTAAAAGATTTGGGTTAATCGTTTTAATTTAAATAACGTTGGTATTTTGATGGATTAGCTAAAATTTCTGTAGCCTTTTTAATTTCAGAATTATATATTTTATAATATTCGTATAATCCTTCTCTGTATACATAACGTTTAATAATTTCGTCGCTTAGTAAACTCATAAGTTGCGATTTATTATCGTCTACAGCTTTAAGTTTAGAGTTGTTTAAATTTTGAATTAAAGTATTATAATCACGTTGAATATCGTCATCTAAATTTTCGGTCTTAGCAACTTCAAAAGCTTTGTTAAGTGATTTTTCGGTATCAGTTTCAAACGAAAAATCAGAAGATTTTAAGAAGCTTTTAAAATTTTGAAAATCAGAATCTTTTAGTTTCCAATCATTAATTTCACCAATATTAGAATTACTATTGTAGTATTTTGTTGCAAAATCGAAAACACTTTGGTTGCTTAAAATAGCCTTGGTAATAGCAGAGTTTTTAGAGTATTCTAAAGCTTCGTCTGGAAAAACACCGCCACCATCAAACACCTTTCTACCATTTTTGGTTTTAAAGACATTGTAATCTTTTTGTTTTACACGAACAGCATTTCCTTTTTCGTCTTTATTCCAATAATCTAAAGCTTGAATACAGCGACCAGAAGGTGTATAATAGCGAGATATAGTTACTTTTAACTGTGTACCATAAGTGAGTTTTTTAGGACGTTGTACTAAGCCTTTACCAAAACTTCTTGAGCCTACAACAACACCTCTATCTAAATCTTGTATTGTTCCAGCAACAATTTCACTTGCAGATGCACTGCTACCATTTATTAAAACAACAACAGGAATCTCTGTATCTATTGGGTCTCTTTTGGTATAATATGTTCTATTGTATTTTTTAACTTTAGATTTTGTTGTTACAACCAATTGTCCTTTTGGTACAAAAAGGTTTACGATATTTACAGCTTCTCTTAACAATCCTCCAGGGTTACCACGAAGGTCTAAAATAATTGTTTTTGCGCCTTGTGTTTTTAAATCTTTTAAAGCATATCCTGTTTGTTGCGATGCTTTTTCGTTAAATTTTCTTAATACAATATAACCTGTAGTTTCATCTATCATAGAGAAATGTGGTACAGCATCAATTTCAATTTCGCTACGTTTTACAGTAGTGTTAGATGTTTTTCCTTGTCTTATGTAGGTAACTTTAACAGTAGAGTTAGCAACGCCTTTAAGTAAATTTCCTGCATCGTCTTTATAATCTGCCACAACTTGACCATCTACTTTTATTATTTCGTCTCCTGCTTTTAATCCTGCTTTATCTGCTGGATAACCTTTGTATGGTTCTACAATTAAAAGTTTGTCTTTAAAAATTCTAACTTGTGCTCCAACTCCTGTATAATCTCCAGTTCTTTTTATTCTTGCGGCTTCTACATCTTGTTCGTTATAGAATTTGGTATATGGATCTAAATCGTTTAACATATTTTTAATGGCATTATCCATTAAATCACCAGGATTTGTTTCATCTACATAATTCATGTTTAACTCCTTAAACATGGTTGTAAAAATTTCAATTTGTTTTGCAATTTCGAAAAAATCGTTATTGTATGCTTTAAAAGCAGATCCTGTTAGTAATATAGTGAGTGCAAAAACAGGAATAAGAATTCTTTTTTTTAATATTTTTTTCATTTTTTATTTCTTTTTTTGTACCATTTTTTAAAGAATATTATACCTAAAACAAGTACTATTATAAATGGCCAAATATTTAATAAACCAAGGAAAAATAAAGATAAACCATTAAAACCAGAAGCAATAGCTTTCCCCATTTTAGAACCATAGGATTTTGTAATTTTAGTATTTATCGTTGTTTTATAGAATGTAATATTTATTGTACTAAGTGACACTTTATTGTTTAAGTACTTTAAACGACCTTGTTTTGCTTCAATTTCTTCACGAATGTTAGATAGTTCTCGCTCTATTTCTAACATTTCTTTTACATTTTTTGCTTTTGTAAGTAGTTGTAAATATCGGGTTTCTAATGTTCTTTTTGCGTTTAATCGGGCTTCAAGATCAATAAATTCTTCTGTTACGTCTTTAGATGAAATTTGCTTGGTATCGAAATAATCTACAGTTTTACTTATACCATCTACAGTGTTTTGAAACCCTTTTGTTGGCACTCTAATAACCATAGTTCTTATAGAACGGTTATAGTTTTTTGAGGCATTATCGTTAGTTATTGAACCGTTATTTTGTTTTACAAAATTTAAAATACTTGTATACGTTGTATCTAAATTTTTTGTTTCAAATTCTAAATATGCCTCTTTAATAATTTTAGCTTCAATTTCTGGGGCATTTTCTGGAGTATTACTCTCTTTAATAGCGATCTCATTATAGACTTCGCCCATTTCGTAATCTGCACTAGAATTTAAAAGTCCTAAAACACCTTCTTTATTATTATTATAATTAGACGGTTCCTCGTGACAAGAAAAGAGAAGTAATGCTATAAAAACAGATAAAAATAAGCGCATGTACTATTTTTTTATTGAGTTAGAAATTTATTAAAAAGCGTTTTAACCTTGATATTTACCAAGTCGAAATCTGGCATATCTTTACTAATATATAAAATCATTAACGCATAATCGTTAATTTCATTATTAATTAACATGGTTTTATTTAATCTATAAGCTTCACGTAGCAAGCGTTTTATGCGAACCCTGTCTACTGCTCGTTTAAAATTTCGCTTAGAAACAGAAACACCAACCTTGTTACAATCGTTATGTTTTAAATACACTAATCGCAAAGGGTATGCCGAAATAGATTTTCCTTCAAGAAATAATTTCTCGATGGTTTTCTGGCTTTTTAGTTTTTCGTGTTTATTGTAGGTTAGTCTCATTAAGTTATTAGAAATGTATCTTAATTATTGTTATTTTTTCGTTTTAATTCTAATAAGTTATTTTCTAACGCTTGTAATTTAGCATGAACTCCAATAGGTTCTGGTATGTCTTTAGAGGCATACATAGTTACATACCAAACTTCTAAAATGTCTTTAAAATCAATTAAAATATCTGGATAATTACCATCAAAATTATCGCTTTTTAAAGTTAATTTGTTTTTAATAGTATTGTAAACACGTTTTAAAACAATACCATCATTTTTACTTATTATTACATAAATTTTACCATCTTTAATGGTATTTAAATTTTCTACATATTCACCAAAAACCAAATTACCGTCAAAAAAAGTTCTTGCCATAGAATCTCCTTTAACTTCAAAACAACGATAACTTCCATTTTGAAGTTGTGGCATTTTAAAGGTTGGTAATGTAGAAACAAAAGCTCTATCTCCATAACCATCTAAATAGCCAGCTCTTGCTTTAATAGGAACGAAAATAACATTTTCTTGATCGTTAGCATCAACCGAAATTACTTGAGGCATTCCAGAATATGTTTGAATTTTAGTTGCTTCTTTTTTTAAAAGCATTGTGCTTTTTCCAAATAAATAATCTGGATTTATATCGAATTCATTAATTATTGCAGACAATACATCGAAACCAGGTTTTGTTTTTTTTCTGGACCCATCACTCTGTGGTCTACCATTAATAATACTATCTATAGTAGTTCCTGTAACACCAATACGTTTTGAAAACGAATAGTTGTTAAGGTTAAAATGACTAATAATATGTTTTATTTTATCGTCTATTGCGATGTCCATAATTTTAAAGTATAATCTATCGCTAATATACAACATAACACAGAAATCGAATAGTTGTAAAAATAAAAAACCACATCCTAAGATGTGGTTTTTTAAGCAACAGCTTTTTATACTATTTCTTATTATTTGTTTTGTTAATGTCTGCCATTAAATTTTTTGGGTCAATTTCTACACTTTTTACTGCTTTTTTAGCTGTAAAAGTATAGGTTGGATAAGCCCAAGCCCAATCTTTAATTAATGTAGCATTTGTTGGTTTTTCTCCACGCATCATTTGTAACGGAATGTAAATACTTTCTGTAGTTCCATCAGTATAATTAACCTCTAAATCTATAGGCATTGGCATGTCTCCAATGCGCTCTAAAGTTACTTTGTTACCTTCTATGTTTTTTACACCATAATCTATAGTATTAGTAGTTAAAGTCCAGTCTGTTAAATACCATTCTAATTCTAAACCAGATACTTTTTCGGCTACACGAATAAAATCGTTTGGTGTAGGGTGTTTAAAAGCCCAATCGTTAAAATATTGTTTTAACGTTTTCTTTAAGTTGTCTTGACCAATAACATAGCCCAATTGAGATAAAAAGACCTCACCTTTGTTATAAGCAGTAATGCCATAAGCTAAATTAGTTGCATAACGATCTGCATGTGTACCTTGTGGTTTTTCTTTTCCAGATTTAGCTAAATAATCGTAACCTCTGTAAGCTCCAGCTGCTGGATTATCTGCATTTTTTTTATTTATATAGTCCATAGCATAGTGGCTAATATAACTTGTAAACCCTTCATCCATCCATTCATGTTTACCTTCATTAGTGGCTAATAGAAACTGAAACCAAGTGTGAGCTAATTCGTGTGCAGTAACTCCCATAAGGCTACCAAACTTGCGTTTACCAGTAATTAGTGTACACATTGCATATTCCATTCCGCCATCTCCACCTTGAATAACAGAGTATTGATCGTATGGATATTCACCAATATTTTCGCTAAAATATTGCATCATTTCTACTGTTTTTGGTTGTAAGTCTTTCCAAAATTGTAAGTTTTCAGCAGGTAAATCTTTCTTATAGAAGAAATTTAACATTGGGCCATTTGGTACTTGCAAAGTATCGTGAATATAATCAGGATCTGCAGCCCAAGTAAAATCGTGTACTTTTGGCGCTTTAAAATGAAGCGTTTTTTTATTACCATTTACTTTAGGGTTTGGTTGAAGATAACCTGTACCACCAACTACATAGTTTTTATCGATAGTTAGTTTTAAGTCGAAATCTCCCCAAACACCATGAAATTCTCTTCCTATATAAGGATACGCATGCCAACCTTCAAAATCGTATTCCGATAATTTTGGGTACCACTGCGTCATCGATAGTGTAACACCTTCTGCGTTGTTTCTTCCAGAACGACGAATTTGTACAGGAACCTGAGCATCGAAAACCATATCGAAAGTCACACTTTCTCCAGGTAGTATTGCTTTATTTAAAGTTACCTCTAAAATAGTTCCAGCAGTTATGTGATTTACAAAACTTCCATTTTGTTTTAAAGAGGTTACGTTAATGTAACCAATTTCATTTGGTTTTAATTTACTTATACGGCTCTCTTTTACATCTCCAACAGTAGTAACCATTCTACTATCTGGATCTTCTATAGACTGTAATCTAGCATCCATTTCACTTCCTGGTTGGAAAGCGTTAAAGAATAAATGGTAAAACACTTTATTTAAAACATCTGGAGAGTTATTAGTGTAAACCAGTTTTTGTTTTCCTTGATATTGATAATTATTTACATCCATATCAATCTCCATTTTGTAATCTACATGTTGTTGCCAATATGTAGATTTTTTAGTTGAAGAATTAGTAGGAGAACCACCTTGATTTGTTGTCGTAGACACACTTTTGGAAGCACCACAACCCATAAAAAATAATAAAGCCGAAAGGTTTAAAAGAATAACTTTTTTCATGTTAATTTATTTAAATAAAAAAGCCTCAGTAATTATTAACTACTGAGGCTTTCTTGTGTTTTATTATTACCTAGATAGTTGCGAAGCCATAATTAATGCATTATAAGCATTAACCATTTTACCAGATTTTGTTAATGTACCAAAATCTCTTATATCTTCTCCATTTCCACCAACAATAACTTTAGTTTTAATTGCTAAACCAGAATCTAAAATAATTTGCTTAACCTGCGCAGCTTTTAGTTTAGGATATTGAGACCAAATTAAAGCAGCAACTCCAGCAACAGCAGGAGCAGCCATAGATGTTCCGCCTTTAGTATCGTATTCGTTTTCTGGTGTTGTAGAATATATACTTGCTCCAGGAGCAAATACATCTACATTTTTCTTTCCGTAGTTAGAAAAACCAGCAACCATTTTAGTACCATAGCTTGGCGCTAATGCTCCAACACGAATATAAGTATTACCAACTTCTACAAAATTTACGTTATCGTCTGGAAAGTTTGGCGCTTTATCTACATCTTCGCTTGAGTTTCCTGCTGCATGAACAAAAACCACATCATTATCACTTGCATATTTAATGGCATCTCTTACCCATTCTGCATGAGGAGAGAAGCTTTTGCCAAAACTACCATTAATAATTTTTGCACCATTATCTACCGCATAACGTATTGCTTTTGCAACATCTTTATCGTACTCATCGCCATTTGGTA
>Ga0114956_1000692_pt1 | contig 25249 bp, 16 predicted proteins | sample MaitaG_FD_87304 | JGI IMG/M metagenome (GOLD analysis project Ga0114956, IMG submission 87304) | Marine algal microbial communities from Maine, USA - Maine_Asex2 metaG | ecosystem: Host-associated > Algae > Red algae > Unclassified | place: Maine, USA | collected 2015-01-05
ATAAATTTATGGATATCTAGTGCTGATGCATAAGGGTTGCCTAACAAGTAATCTGTTTTTGATACGGCTGGTACTGAGCCATTGCCTCCTGTGTCTGTTACTGGTATTAATATAGTACCATTGTTTGGCTTGCCTTCAAATAAATATTGCTGCTCTGAGCCTAATCCTGTGCCTTTTTGGGTGTATCCTACACCTGGCTCTAATACAGTGCTTGCATTCAGTGAACTATAGTCGTAATATGTTACACCATTTTTATAAGTATATAACCAGCGTGTGCTTATTTTACCTGTCTGATGATACGAACTTGTAAACTCAAAATTGGTGCCATTGGGCTTTTTTAGCATACTTAATCTGTAGTCCGAATTGTTGGTGTTGTTGCTCGTAGTATTATTATTTGTAAGTGAGGTAGATCCGCTAAGCCCAACTGGTGAGGCCCAATAATTATACCAGTACACACTAGAGTTACCTTCTTGTCTTCTCAGTATTTTACCTGTAGATGAACTTACTAAATCACTGTTGTTTGTCTGTATTAATTGTGAATCTCCTTGTAAATCGATGGTGCCGTTTAGCTCTAAATACCACGTGTTCTCAATACTATGATCTCCATTAACTGTTAACTTTCTATTAGTATCAACTAACAAACCTAAATTGGTGTGCGAATTTGATGTTGTAACATTATTCTTAATATTTACAATACTCCAATCTTTATTATTCGGCACATCTTCTATATCCCAAACATCTCCATGCAGCCATGTGTTCTCTGTAGTCCAATCACCATTATTATTAGTCTGGTATGGCATTGGTGCTGTTTCTTCTTGCCATGTTTCTATATTATAAGTTATAAGATGGTTATTATTTTCAGAATAATCTTTTACTTTCCCATCAGCCGTAAAATCAGTTCCCATTTTGTAATAACCAATTAGTTTATTCCACAAAACTTTTGTGTTTGACGAAACATCTAAAATATCTTTAGGGATAACACTACCCTGTATATTACCAGAATTATTCTCTATCTCTTGATAAACCATACGTTGAATTTGATCCTCTGTGAGAGCTTCATTGAATACTCTTACCTCATCTATATCACCATTAAAATATTCTTGATTGGAAGTGTTCCTTGATAAACGACCGACTTCAAATCTATCATTCCAACTTCCAGTTGATAGTATAGTTTGTCCTTCTTGAGTTGCGAGATATTTAGACGTACTTTGTTTGCCATCTATATAAATAGTTTGTACACCTTTTATACCTGAAAAAGTACCTGTGACATGATGCCATTCATTATAATTAATATTCACACCGTTAACCACACTGGTAAAACCTGCAGTAGTTCTTGTTCCAAACAATAATTTATTGCCATTTTGAATATATAATCTGCATCCAATACCTTCTCCTACAATAGTATTATTAGTTACTCCTGCATTAGCGGCATCTATTTTAACCCAAGCCATTATAGTAATTTCTCCTAAACCATTTAACATACTACTGCCAGATAAAAAATCATCTACACCATCAAAATCTAAATAACTAGGACAGCTACTTTCGGTAATATCTTGACTAGTTCCTACACCTTGAGAATCGTCTGTACCAACATTTCCATCTGTATTAGGAACACCATTAGAATCAACAGAAGTTCCTAGATTATCCACGATTTCACCGTTATAAAAACCCGAATAACTAGGACCGCTATTCCCTCCTGGTAAACTAGAAGCTATTAAATCACTATTAATGTAACTACCACTTCCTTCTACAGCGTCAGGACAACCATCACCATCACTATCTAAGTCTTGATGGTCATAAATTCCATCATTATCTGTATCTTGAATTCTACTAGCATTTACAAAAAAAGTAAAATCATCAATCGTAGAGTAATCTTCTGGTGAGTCATCTATTTGACCATAAGTGTAGAATCTACATGTATATAAAGTATTGGGCTTTAATTTAATATCTGGAATCGTCATGTTATCAAAATCGGCATAGGTTGATCCATCATCCGTATGAAAAACGTCCGTCGAAAGTGTAGTCCAAACTCCTGAAGTCCCTTCTGAAAACTGAGTTGTAGAATAGAATGAATCTCCTTCTGAAGGCAGGTGCCAACCGCTACCAACATTCCTAAGCGTCATGTCTGACACTTCGTTGCTCGTTACGAAACTCATTTCTATATAATCACCTTTTACAATAGCATCCATAAAACTATTTGAGGTCATTCCTCTAATTTCGATATCATTATAAGAAATACCATATATCCCACTGTTAAAGTTCAATGTTGATGTTGACGCTAATACCCAATCGGTTAACTTTGTATTATAAACCTCATCCATTGTAAGATTTCCTGGTGGAAAATTTAACGTCCACCTAAATTTACTCAGTACATAATCAGAAGATTCATTACGATCAGAAATACCATCATTATCATCATCTAAATCACATACATCTGATATGTTATCACCATCTGTATCTAAATAGCCTGATGCTGATGCGTCACAAGAATCTACTTTACAATCAAAACTATAAGCAAAAGTATCTAAACCGTGAGGTTCATGAGTATTAATAGCCATTTGACCTGAGACAACAATATGCCTAATTGACACTTTATTTATTCCTGAATTTGATGTGACACCAAAAGTATTCTCAATATTTTGACCAGAGTTAACAGCGCCTTTTAAAACTCCATTAACATCATAAAGATTTATATTCCCTGTACTGTCGTCACCAAAGAATGTATTGCTATAATAACCAACCAAAGTATCATTAACATACACCTCATAGTGACTCACCGCACCACTATCAAAATTTGTGTCAAATATATCTATTAGGTCAAAGCTGAATGATTTAACTGGTGTTGTGAAATTTATATTTACTGTATAATAATCATCTGTGTGCGCACCTGTTTCTGGATAAATATAAACTCCTTGTCCAGTATCACCAGAGATAAAACCTCCTGAAGTTGTTGTTCTTAATAAAGCTATTCTTGGAGAACTAGTCCTTCTGTAATAATTAGATTCGAAATCTATAGTACCATTTGCAAATGTTCCTATACTTGTATTGGCACTTCCAGCAGTCCAAGAACTACTTGGAAACGTGTAATCGTTAGCACCATCTAATACCGTTAGGGTTTGTCCGTTTGCAAAAACTTCTTCTTGAAATCCCGATTCTTGATATCCTAATCCATTTGTGTTGTTAGCTATTGTAAATACTTTAATGTTAGCATAATCCCAACTTATGGCATCTCCTTGCGGAGCAGTAGCGCCAGATACTGGAGGGCAATTTACTAAAACTTGGGCAACTAAATCTTCTGGAATAAAAAAGAATATTATAGCTAATAATGTGCAAAGTAGTTTTATTTTCATAATTAAAAGTTGTTGGAAAACAATAATTATGTACTACAATAAAGTCTTAATTCAATGGATGTTTACTATGAGGGAAGTTTTATATATACGACAAAAATTTGTTTAGGGTTTTGCCTAATTTAATACAATAGTAGTAATTTGTAGGAAATACTACAACTATTATACGTTGTTTTTTCGATGAAATGATTAAAAAATCCGATTAAACGATTTTTAGGTAGTCAAAATAGTTAGACTGATTCATTGTTTTACTTTCATATTCAATAGATTAGACCAAAAAGCTTACAACATCTTCAATCTTAGAAATCAATTGTATTTTAATCACAGTATTTTTTAAAGATATCTTGTTGTATTTAGACACAAAAATGGTCGAAAATCCTAATTTTTCAGCTTCCAAAATGCGTTGCTCAACGCGTTGAACTGGTCTAATTTCGCCAGAAAGTCCAACTTCTGCGGCAAAGCAATAATCACTCTGTAATGCAACATCTTCATTTGATGATAATATGGCTGCAACCACAGCTAAATCTATTGCAGGATCATCAACCGTGATACCTCCTGTAATATTTAAGAAGACATCTTTAGCGCCTAAACGAAAGCCAGCTCGCTTCTCTAAGACAGCCAACAGCATATTTAAGCGTTTAGCATTAAAACCTGTCGCAGAGCGTTGTGGCATACCATAAACTGCTGTACTTACCAAAGCTTGTACTTCTATCATCAATGGTCTTAAACCTTCGAGTGTTGCGGCTATTGCATTACCGGATAAGTCGCCATCCTTTTCTGAAATTAAAACTTCAGATGGATTAGAAACTTCTCTCAGACCAGAACCTTGCATTTCGTAAATACCTAATTCATTTGTAGAACCAAAACGATTTTTATTAGACCTTAGAATTCTAAAAACGTGATTTCTATCGCCTTCAAACTGTAATACAGTATCTACCATGTGCTCCAATATTTTTGGCCCAGCGATATGACCGTCTTTAGTGATATGTCCTATCAATAAAACAGGTGTAGATGTTTCTTTTGCAAATTTAATAAGTTCTGTAGTACACTCTTTAATCTGAGAAATACTGCCTGCAGAAGATTCAATGTAATCGCTGTGTAAAGTTTGAATAGAATCTATGATAACAATAACTGGCTCTAAAGCCTCGATTTGTTTAAAGATATTTTGAGTTTTTGTTTCTGTAAGAATGAAACAATTACTACTATTTGGATTAATACGTTCTGCACGCATTTTAATCTGCTTTTGGCTTTCTTCACCAGAAACATATAATGTTTTATATTCTAATTTTAGAGCTATTTGAAGTAATAATGTGCTTTTACCAATGCCTGGTTCACCACCAAGGAGCGTTAACGAACCATAAACCATACCACCACCTAGTACACGGTTAAATTCTGCATCTTGCATATTTAAACGTGCTTCCTGAGACGTATTTATTTCATTAATTTTTAAAGGTTTTGAAACACGTTCTGAAGAAGATGACCGCAATTTCCAATCACTCTTTTTTGGTGTTTGAATCACCTCTTCTGTTATGGTATTCCATGCTTTACAAGAGGTACATTGCCCTTGCCATTTTGCGTATTGACTCCCACAATTTTGACAAAAAAAAGTTGTTTTTACTTTAGCCATATTTAGTTTCCGACTTCATCAGAAATCTTTAAAATTTTGAACAGCTAAATTAAGGTATTTTTAATTTATATCTTTAAACCAACTTGCAATAGCCAGAACTTTAAGTGTTGCAAGTTTTAACGGAATATTGGACACTAAAAATGATTTTGTTTTTTTATATAATGCTTCAAAAAAATAGTCAGTTGATAAGGTTTTCTTTTTAGTTGTCTTCATCATCGTCCTCCTCTCCTTGATCATCTTCGTCTGTATCAACAACTGTTAATTCATCAATCTTTGAAAAGATAAAATCTTTATTAATATGGCTTACATCATTCAATGTTAATGCAGACTCATATAGTTTTTTTGCTTTTTTAGTGTTTCCTACTTTTTCTGCATACTGTGCTAAATAGTACGTACCTAAAAGAGATTCTGGGTTTAGTTTCTTAGCTAACTTTCCTATTTTCTCTAGTGACTCTAAATCGTTCCGTTGTTCTGCAATTTTTACGACTTTTTCAATCTCTGCTTCGGTGATTGGCTTTTTAATGCCAAATAAGTCTTCAATTCTGTCGTAACGATTTACCAAATATTTATCTAGAGTACCTTCGTAAGTCAGAACTTTTTCTTCTAACTCTTTTTCACGTAATGGCTTATAAATTTCAAAAATCTTATCGAATGATTTTGCAATAGCACTATTTACCAAAGTATAATGTGTATCGTTTTTAAAATCATCAAAATAATAAGTTAAATACTGATTCTTAACATCGGCTATTTGTGTGTTTGCGTCTAAAACAGCGTCTCTTATTCCTGGTAAATCTTTATCTGAGGTTGCCATGTAATAGAAAATATCGTCTTTAAAAAACTCTAATCGCTCCCCTAAATAATCTTTTACGTTACCCGATAAATCTGGGCTAATACATACATAAGCTTGAAAAAGTGGGTCTTCTTTAAATAGATACGAATTAATAAAATTACCCATTAAGTCGTGTCCAACCGCAACTCTAAATTTACTAGTATTATATTTTTTATCTAGATAAGGGATGAGCTCGTCTGCCACAAAATTGTGAAATCTTAAACCAGATTCTTTTGGTAAGCCTGTAACTTCGTCACAATAACCATCATAAAATCGTTCTGATCCTTGTACTACTCCGACAATAATTGAGCCTGGCATATCATCGAAATAGGTTTGAAAATCAACCTGACCAGCAATGGGTTCAAACAAATAATCGCCATCAAAAACTACGATTAAGGGGTATTTTACTTCCGATGAAGGGTCGTAGTCTTTTGGTAGTTTAATCTTTAGCTGGCGTACAGAATTTAACTTTGAGGAGTTAATTTCGTCATAACTGATTTGGGCAAATACTGATGCGCAAAAAGCACAAGCCAAAACTATAAAAATAGCTCTTTTCATTTATAAGTAGGTTTAGTTAAGGGATTCCAAACATACCTATTATATCGTTAATTAACCAATTTTTTCGATGAACTGTAATTAGTTTTTCATTGCATCTTGTATATCGTACATTTTTTCGAGCATCAATTCCTTGTCTATAAATTGCGAGGGCTCTAATAGCAAACCAGATTTGTAACGTTGTAACGCTCTTTTCAGATTGCCCTCTTTTTCATTATACATACCTAAGTAGTAGGCACTTAACATAGATTTTGGAAATTCTTTCTTTACTAATTTAGATAATTTCTCTAAAGATTCTAAGTCGTCTTTTTTGTTGCAAGCTGCAGCAATTGCTCGCACATCATTTTCAATTAATTTTTTTTCAAAGCCATAAAAATATTCTATGTCTTCGTATTTTTTCATAAGATAATCGTAGGGAGAACCTTCAAAAGTTAACACTTTTTCTTTGTATTCTTTACCATTTATAGGTTTATACAATTCAAATATTTCATTTAAGGCTTTCGGAATTCCTCTGCCTACTAAGGAGTAGTGGTTAGCATCTTCAAAATTATCGAACTTATAATGCAGTTTTGTATTTTCAACCATTTTGAGTTTAGCATCACTTTCTATTATAGCATTACGTAATGCTTTTACATCTGCGTCTGCGGTTGCCATATAGTAAAATGTTTCTTCTTGTAGAATTGATAACCGCTGTTGTATTCTGCTTGCCATCTCTGGTGCTAAATCTGGACTTAAAGCAACATAAGCTCTAAAAAGCGGTTCATCTTTAAAGAGATAATAATTAATGAAATTGGCGCTTAAATCGTGTCCAAATATTATTCTATAATCAGATACTTTATATTTATCTTCTATATATGGTAATAGTTCAGCTCCCATAAATTCATAAAAGTCTGCACCTTCATGGGCTGGAAAAAAAGTTTCATCATCATAAAAGAAATCATCTTCTCTTGTACTTCCTTGTTTTATACCAACTACAATGCAATCTGGTATATCTTCCCAATAGGCTTGGTAATCAATATTACCAGCAACAGGTTCAAATAAATAATCGCCATCTAAAACAATAACTAAAGGATAGGTTCTGTCTGCTTCTGCGTCGTAATTTCTGGGTAATTGAATCTTTAATTCGCGTTTACCCTCGAGCTTATATGAGTCAATAGTCTCATAAATTGCTTGTGCTTGTAGGTTCCACCCGATACAGCAAAATATAAGTAGAATGTAAGTAGATTTCATCAGTAAGTGGGCTTTATAAATTAAGGCAAGGTAAAAAATATTTCTAAATAGTGTTTTTCTTTCTGTTATATATTGGTAAATAGATAAGTGATAATCCGCCAAATATTATAATTACTAAGGTTTGTGTAGACCACATTATCCAACCAAAAGCTCTACTCGGATCTTCAGCCATACCAAACGGCAAAAATGCTAAAACTATAGCTTCTGGAAACGAACCAATACCTCCATTTGTAGCTGCAATACTAAAACTAGCGAGAATAAACCCAATTAGAACAGCCGCAATTGATATGTTTTGTAATTCTGGTAAAGCAAATGTAGTGACATAAAACATAAGCACATACATGACCCAAATAAATATAGTGTGACCAATGAAAGACCACTTATTTTTCATCTTGAAAATGCTTAGTGCACCTTCAATCAGTCCACTGATAAAATGTCTTACTTTCAACGCGAGTTTAGAACTGCTTCGCTTTATAAACACAAATAAAGCACTTGCAGTTCCTACTATTGTCAATGCTCCAACGACTAATGAAATAAGATTAAATTTTTCAGCAAAGAAATTATAGATAAATTCAAATTCTAAAAAAAGGGCTAGAGTTATTATTATAAGTAACATAATTGTATCCGCAACGCGCTCTGCAACTATAGTCCCAAAACCTTTGTCAAAAGGTAGGCCTTCGTAATTAGTTAAAATTGAAGCTCTGGCTATTTCACCAGCTCTAGGAATTGTAAAATTTATGAGATAGGCAGAATATACAGCCATAAAGCTATTTGCAAATTTAGGTTTATAACCTAAAGGCTTTGCCATGTATAACCAACGATAGGCTCTAGAAGCATGACTGAATATTCCTAAAGCTACACCAAGGATTATCCACGTATAATCTGCATCCTTAAAATATTGAACTAATTTAGAAATGGAGATTTGAGATAATGAATACCAAACTAAAACAACTCCTAAAAGTAAGGGCAATACAACCTTTAAGATGGATTTAGATGTGTTCAATGGATTATTTTAGAAGATTTGTAGCTTCATCAGGAAAAACTAAAGACGGCTTAAATACTTTAGCATCTTCAATATCCATGAATGCATATGTAATTAAAATCAAAGTATCACCCACAGCAACTTTGCGCGCTGCTGCGCCATTTAATGTAATTTCTCCACTATTTCTAGGGCCAGGAATACAATAGGTTTCTAAACGCTCACCGTTATCATTATTAACGATTTGAACTTTTTCACCTTGAATAATATTAGCGGCTTCCATTAAATCCTCATCAATGGTTATGCTACCTATATAATTAAGGTCTGCACCTGTAACTTTTACACGGTGAATCTTAGATTTTACAACTTGAATTTGCATTTGGCAAAGATAATTAATTTAAAGCGATATTATCTATAAGTCTTATATCACCTGCATATACAGCTATAAAAGCTCTATATGACTTTTTTTCCCGATAGCTATCGGGAGATTTTCTTTTAACTGGTCTTAAGGTTTTTATGTCAGCAATACTAAAATACTCCAACTCTAAGAGTGGTTGTTGTTTAAATTGCTTTTCAACCCATTCCGTAACACTTTGAGCACTTTTTGTGCCAAACTTTGTTTTGGCAGTTTTTAAAGTTTTATAAATAAATGGTGCAATAGCTCTATGTTCTGATGATAACCTTGTGTTTCTAGAACTCATAGCCAAACCGTCTTCTGCTCTATGAATTGCACAACCAATAACTTTTACAGGCATGCAGTGCAATTCAACTAATTTTTTAATAATCTGCAATTGCTGAAAATCTTTCTCACCAAAATAAGCATAATCTGGTTTTACAATTTCAAATAAACGTTTTACTATAGTACCAACGCCATTAAAATGCCCATCTCTAAAAGCACCTTCCATTTCATGTTCTAAACCAGCAAAAGTAAACGCTTGCGATTTTACATTATTCTCGTAAATGTCTTCAACCGTTGGCGCATAAACAATAATAGCGGTGTCACTAACGGTTTGCAAAAGTGTAATATCAGCATCTAAAGTTCTTGGATATTTAACTAAATCTTCTTTGTTATTAAACTGAGTAGGGTTAACAAAAACACTCACGACAACAAAGTCATTTTTACTTAATCCTTTATTAACCAACGACAAATGCCCATTATGTAGCGCTCCCATAGTTGGTACTAATCCTATAGACCCTCCTTTGACTTTTAAAGAAGCAATATGATTTCCTAATTCTATTTTATTATGAAATTTTTTCAATACTCTAACAAAAAATTAACGCTTGCAAACATAATATTTTACTGGCAATCTGCCCAAAATTTTGTAATTTTGCATGTTTTTTACTTTTAATTTACAAAAGCAGAAGATTTATGAAATGAGCGTGTTTATATTATTATCATCTAAACAAATGATGAATGGCGAACCGCAAGTAATCATAAAATAACAATAAATAAAAATACATGAAAGATAAACGAATATTGTATGTGTCCTCGGAAGTTGTGCCATATTTACCAGAAACTGAGATTTCTTCAATGTCATTTGAAGCTCCTAGAATGGTAAATAAACAAGGAGGCCAAATACGTATATTTATGCCCCGCTTTGGTAATATAAATGAAAGAAGACATCAATTACATGAAGTTATCAGACTTTCTGGTATCAATTTGGTAATTAACGATTTAGACATGCCTCTCATTATTAAGGTTGCTTCTATACCTAAAGAACGTATTCAAGTTTACTTTATAGATAACGAAGACTATTTTAAGCGAAAAGCAACTTTAACTGATGAAGATGGGAAGTTATTTCCAGACAATGATGAGCGCGCTATTTTCTTTGCTAAAGGAGTTATTGAAACTGTTAAGAAGTTAAATTGGGCTCCAGATATTATTCATGTTAATGGATGGCTAGCATCTTTACTCCCATTATACTTAAAAGAGTTTTACAAAACTGAACCACTATTTGCAGAAAGTAAAATTGTAACCTCTGTGTACAATCAAAGCTTTGAAGGTACGTTAGATAAAAACATGATATCTAAAATAAATTTTGACGAGCTAGATACTGAAGCAACAAAACTTTTAAAGCAACCAGATTATATAAATTTAATGAAAGTTGCTATAGATAACTCTGATGCAATTATTAGAGGCTCTGAAGAACTACCAAAAGAATTAGACACATATATTAATGATTTAACAAAACCTGTATTGGATTTTCATGCCATTGAAGAGTTCGCAGATCCATATACAGAATTTTATACTAATACTGTACTTGAAAGTTAATATTACCTATGAAAAAGAATAAATTTGCCCTACAGATTGCATCATTTAGCTTAATACTATTAAGTTTTATTGCTTGCGATAAAGATTTTGCAGTAATAGAATCAGACATTATTAATGATGATGTTGCAACTAATTTTGATATTTTAAAGCTCAGTGAGACCAGTCCTGAATTTACAGAAATCATTACCTATACTGATGCTCTAGAGCCTGTTCAAACCAATGGACTTGGACTAAATACTTTGGGGATTTACGATGATTCGTATGGTAGAACATCAACTAATTTTGTGACACAAGTTACAACCTCAACATTCAACCCTGATTTTGGAAATGGAGTGTCCATTGACTCAGTTGTCTTAACAATGCCTTATTTCGGCTCAGCAACAGATATAGATGACGATGGCAATATAACTTACGAAATTGATTCGGTAATTGGGAGAAATGATATTAAACTAAGTCTTTTTGAAAGCAATTATTTTATTAGAGATTTTGATCCTAATGCAGAGTTTAACGACTCGCAATCTTATTTCTCAAATAAATCTGCTTCCGCTACAGAAACAATATCCGAGGCCATTTTAGAAGGTGAAGAATTAATATTTTTAGAAGCTCCTGAAACTTCGCATCTTGGCAATAATATTATAGACATTTCTGATGAGGGCTTTGTTTTAACAGCATTAGACGATGAAGATGAAGTTCAAATCTCTCAGCGCCAATTCCCTGGCATGAGAATTAAATTAGACACCACCTTTTGGAGAGAAAAAATTATAGATAAAGAAGGTGATGCTGTTTTAAGTTCTGCAAATAATTTTGAAGAATATTTTAGAGGAATTTATTTTAAAGCTGAATCTGTAAATAATAATGGGAGTTTTCTCATTTTAAATACAGGTGCCCTAACCTCTAACATTGTGATTTACTATACAAGACTTACAGCTTCTACAACCGATGAACCTGAAGAAACCGAACAAGCTACTTTCGAATTAAGATTTGGTCCAAGTAGAATTAATTTTATTGATAATGATTTTGTAGCACCAATTATTGATGGTGACCCAATAAATGGTGATAGTAGATTGTTTTTAAAAGGAGGTGAGGGATCAATAGGCAGAATTAAATTATTCAATGGGGAAGATTTAGATGGAGACGACACAACACTTAATCCATTTGAAATTTGGAAAAACGACTTCGTTGAGACAGATGCCGATGGTAAATTTGTTAAATCTAAGCGTTTAGTAAATGAGGCTCATTTAGTTTTCTATGTAGATCAAGACGCTGTTAACACTCAAAATATAATGCAAGATGGCGAACCTAATCGCATTTACCTGTATGATATAGATAATAAATTACCGTTGACAGATTTTTTTATAGATGGTACAAACAATGCTTTACCTTCGTTTTCTAAATTTAGCCACCTTGGTCCTTTGCAACGTGAAGGAGATGAACCTACAGGAGACGGAGTTAAATACAAACTTAAAATTACAGAACACATTAATAATTTATTATTAAGAGATTCTACTAATGTTGAGTTAGGTTTATCCGTATCCATAAATGTTAATTTGGAAGAACTGCTGGTGCAAAGAGAAGTGCAAACTACAGACGGATCAGACTTTTCAACACCAATAAGTTCAATAATAACACCAAGAGGGACAGTGTTACACGGAAATAATACTGAAGATGATAGTAAAAAAGTGTATTTAGAAATATATTACACAGAACCAAATAACTAAAAATTAACCTATGTGTGGAATTGTTGGATATATAGGCCATAGAGAGGCTTATCCTATTGTAATTAAAGGACTTCAAAGATTAGAGTATCGTGGCTATGACAGTGCTGGTATAGCATTATATGACGGAAAAAATATTAAACTTTCGAAGACTAAAGGTAAAGTTTCTGATTTAAAAGAAAAATTAGAAAGTGAAATTTCAACTGATGGGACATTGGCAATTGGTCATACGCGTTGGGCAACCCATGGTGTGCCGAACGATGTAAACTCCCATCCGCATTATTCGAATTCTGGAGATTTAGTCATAATCCATAACGGAATTATTGAAAACTACGCTGCCTTAAAAAAGGAATTAATTAAACGTGGTTATACATTTCAATCAGATACAGATACAGAAGTATTAGTTAACCTAATTGAAGATGTAAAGAAAAAAGAAAATTTAAAACTTGGTAAAGCCGTTCAAGTCGCTTTAAATCAGGTTATAGGTGCTTACGCTATAGCGGTTTTTGACAAAAAGAAGCCTAATGAAATTGTAGTTGCAAGACTAGGGAGTCCTTTAGCTATTGGTATTGGTGATGATGAATTTTTTATTGCTAGCGACGCTTCCCCTTTTATAGAATACACAAAAAATGCTATTTATCTTGAAGATGAAGAAATGGCAATTATTAGAAGAGGAAAAGACATAAAAGTTCGGAAAATTAAAAATGATAAGCTTATAAAACCATACGTACAAGAGCTTCAACTTAATTTAGAACAAATAGAGAAAGGTGGTTACGATCACTTTATGCTTAAAGAAATTTATGAACAACCAAAAGCTATTTTAGATACTTTTAGAGGTAGACTTCTAACTAATGAAGCTATGGTGAAACTTGCAGGTGTTGAGGATAATATGAAAAAATTCTTAGCTGCAGACCGTATCATTGTAGTAGCTTGTGGAACTTCGTGGCATGCTGGGTTAGTTTCAGAATATATATTTGAAGATTTAGCGCGCATTCCTGTTGAAGTAGAATATGCTTCGGAGTTCAGATATAGAAATCCTGTAATTACAGAAAAAGATATCGTTATTGCTATTTCTCAATCTGGCGAAACAGCAGATACATTAGCTGCAATAAAATTGGCAAAATCTAAAGGTGCTTTTGTTTTTGGAGTTTGTAATGTTGTTGGTTCTTCTATCGCTAGAGAATCAGACGCAGGTGCTTATACACATGCTGGTCCAGAAATTGGTGTAGCATCAACGAAAGCATTTACAACACAGATTACCGTTTTAACTCTAATAGCATTGCGTTTAGCAAGAGCAAAAGGAACTATTTCTAGTTCTGAGTTTAGACAACATTTAATTGAATTAGAAACTATACCTAGTAAAGTAGAAGAAGCTCTTAAATCTGATGCTTACGTGGAAACCGTAGCAGAAATATATAAAGACGCAACTAACTTCCTATATTTAGGACGAGGATTTAATTTTCCTGTAGCTTTAGAAGGCGCATTAAAGTTAAAAGAGATTTCTTATATCCACGCAGAAGGCTATCCAGCTGCAGAGATGAAGCATGGTCCAATTGCTTTAATTGATGAAAACATGCCAATTGTTGTAATTGCCACTAAAAAAGGGCATTACGAAAAAGTGGTTAGTAACATTCAAGAAATAAAATCTCGAAAAGGTAAAATTATTGGTATAGTTACCAAAGGAGATACAAGTGTAAAGGAATTAGCAGATCACGTTATTGAAGTACCAGAAACTATAGAGTGCCTAACACCTCTATTAACTACTATTCCTTTACAGCTATTGTCTTACCACATTGCAGTAATGCTCAACAAAAATGTGGATCAACCACGTAATTTAGCAAAATCCGTTACAGTTGAGTAGATAGATACTAATTATTAGAATAATAAAAATAGGCTGATAAATTGAATAATTCTCAATTTATCAGCCTATTTTTTTTGATAATTTACTATGCGTGCATAATTTTATGAATATTTGTTACCTAATTTTCATATATTTAATTAAATTGCTCAACTAATAAAATAACTACTCTCTAAAATGAAGACAATCTTAAAGCTTTTCACTCTGCTTTTTTGTGTGGCATCTTTTTCACAGACCACTGTAAAAGGTAAAATTATTGACAATACTGGGTTACCCTTACCTGGTGCAAATATTGTGGTAGTAGGCACCAGTTCTGGTACAGTATCGGATTTTGATGGTAACTATGCATTGACCATAGAACAAGATCCACCTTTTTCCATACGTGTGAGTTATACAGGATTTGAAACTCAAAAAATTGAAATAACAACCAACAATCAAACCGTGGATGTGACCTTACTAGAAGGAAACGCTCTCGATGAAGTTGTAATTTCAGCCTCTAGAACACCCGAGCGAATTTTTGAATCTCCTGTAACTGTTGAACGTTTTGGGCTAAAAGAAATTAAAAATACAGCATCTGTTGATTTTTATGACGGTCTTGAAAATTTAAAAGGTGTAGATATAAATACAAACAGTTTAACCTTCAAATCTATTAATACAAGAGGATTTGCAACTTTTGCAAATACGCGTTTTATGCAGTTAGTGGATGGAATGGATAACTCGGCACCAGCATTAAACTTCCCACTGGGAAACTTATTGGGTATGACGGAGACAGATGTTCTTAGTGTAGAACTTCTTCCTGGTGCATCTTCAGCACTTTATGGTGCAAATGCTTTTAACGGTATTCTTTTTATGAGAAGTAAAAGTCCTTTTAACAACTCAGGTATTAGTGCATACATAAAAAGAGGTATTACTTCTCAAGAAGCCGCTGGTGATAATGAATATACCGACTTAGGTATTAGAATGGCTTATAAGTTTAGTGAAAAATTTGCCGCTAAAGTTAACTTTGGTTATTTAAAAGGTACAGATTGGTTTGCTGTCAATGAAGAAGACAAGCTTAATCGTGGTCTTACAAGAGCAGACATTGACTATGATGGGATAAATGTTTATGGTGATGAAGTAAGTACAGATATTAATGGTGTAGCACAAATATTAGAAGGGTTAGGTTTAGCACCTCCTGGTTCTTCTGCTTTGGTACCATCCGTTAACGTCAGTAGAACAGGTTATAACGAACGTGATTTAACCAATTACAATGCCGAAAGTATTAAAGCAGATTGGGGATTATATTTCCGTCCTTGGGAAGATGATTTTGAAATTCAATATGTTGGTAAAGTAGGCTCTGGTAATACTATATATCAAGGAGCTAACCGATACAATATTAAAAATTTCTTTTTACAGCAACACAAATTAGAAATTAAAAACGATAACTTCTTCGTTAGAGGTTATGTTACAGAAGATAAAGCTGGTGATTCTTACGATATGGTATTTACTGGTATCAATATTAACAGAGCTTGGAAAGATGACAATACGTGGTTTGGTGAATATGTTGGGACATATATAGGAGCAACCTTAGGTGGTGCTACAAATGACGCTGCACATAATGCTGCACGAGCTCAAGCAGATACTGGGCGTTTTTTACCTGGTACTCCTGAATATGAAGCTGCATTTAATAGAAGTATTAATGATCCTGATTTGACAACAGGTTCTAAATTCCAGGATAATTCTAAAATCTATCATGGAGATGCAAATTACAACTTTGGTGATTTGATTAATTTTGCTGAAGTTCAAGTTGGTGGTTCTTACAGAAGATACCGATTAAATTCATTTGGAACAATTTATACAGATACTGATGGACCTATTAACTATTCAGAAGTTGGTTTTTACACACAATTGCAACGATCTTTAGACATATCTGAAGATGTAGAACTAAAACTAACAGGATCTCTTCGTTACGACAAATCAGAATTATTTGATGGTTTCTTCTCACCGCGTTTATCTGCTGGTTTCACTATTAACCAAAACCATAATATTAGAGCATCTTTTCAAACAGGGTTTAGAAATCCAACAACTCAAGATTTATACATAGGTTTAGATGTCGGACGTGCAATTTTAATTGGAGGTGCTTCAGATAATCCTGCAAGAGATGTGCGTAATTACGGTTTGAGTGCAACTGGTACTACAATCACTGGTCAGACAAACTTAGATATAGATGGTACAGGAGCGTATAATAACTCATTCTTTGCTTCATCTGTTTCAGCCTTTGCTGCATCAGGCAATCCAGCAGCATTGGAAATAGCAAATTCTAACTTAGCACAGCCAGAGCAAGTAAGTTCAATTGAAATTGGATATCGTGGTAAAATAGATGCTATAATCATTGACGCTTCTGCATATTATAATAAATATGAAGATTTTTTAGCGAATGAAACTGTCATTGCACCATTTTATGGGGACGTGCAATTATCGCAAGCACTTCCTGATGGTACTCCTTTAGCAATTGCGGCAATTGCTAGTGGCGATTTTCAAGCTTATCAAACATACACCAATTCTGATGAAGTGGTAAACTCATATGGAGCTGCGATACAAGTTTCTACTAAAGTTTTTAATGGTTTTGATTTAAGCGCCAATTACACATATTCTAAATTAGATTTTGATGTTCAAGAGAATCCAGATTTTAGAACTAACTTTAATACGCCAGAGCATAAAGTAAAAGCGTCGTTTGGAAAAACAGAGTTATTTAAAAATGTAGGATTTAATGTCTCTTGGAGATGGAGTGACAACTATTTCTGGGAAGCGTCTTTTGGTGATGGAGATGTACCTGCATTCCATGTATTAGATGCCCAGGTAAACTTTAGAATTCCTAGTTTCAAATCTACGTTTAAGCTTGGAGCCACTAATTTATTACAAGATGAATACTTTACTGCATTCGGTACTGGTTTAATCGGTTCTCAGTATTATGTTTCATGGACAATTAATAACCTTTAATAACGAAAAAGAAAACACAAGATGAAAAATATAAAATATATAGCATTATCATTTCTTGCCTTTGGGATATTGTCTTGCGAGAATGAAACCGTAAGAGATTTAAGAGAAAGAAATAATCCTACTGAAGAACCTTTACCAGATTTAACAGCTGGTTCTGCAGATTTTTCAAACTTTGTAGCTGTGGGAGCATCGTTTACTGCTGGTTTTACAGATAATGGTTTATTTATTGCTAGTCAACAGAATTCTTTTCCAAACCTTATGGCAGATAAGTTTGCGAATGCTGGAGGAGGAACTTTTATACAACCTTTAATGAATGATAACTTTGGAGGTTTAACGTTAGGTGGTAATCGAATAGCACAGCCAAGATTAGTTTTTGGTGGTGCTGGTCCAGTACCATTAGAAGCAGTTATAGGTCCAGTAACGGTAAGTACAGATATTACAAATAATCCTACTGGCCCTTTTAATAACTTAGGAATACCTGGCGCTAAAAGTTTTCATTTATTAGCACCTGGTTATGGAAATATTCAAAACCTACCAAACGCAAATCCTTATGCAGTTAGAGTAACAGGTAATGCGCCAAATGCTTCTATTTTAGATTTAGCTATGGCCCAAAGCCCTTCGTTTTTCACACTTTCAGAAATTGGTGGGAATGATGTTTTAGGCTATGCCACTTCTGGTGGTGACGGAACTAATTCTATTACTCCAACAGCAACTTTTGATGCCTCTTTAAATGCTTTGGTAGCAGGAATGACTGCTAATGGAGCTAAAGGAGCAATAGGAAATTTACCAAATATTACAAGTTTATCACACTTTACAACGGTTCCATTTAATCCGCTTGATCCTTCGAACCCAGATTTTGGGCCATTAATCCCAACATTAAATTCATTATTCGGTGCACTAAACGGCGTTTATGCGTTTTTAGAATCACAAGGTGCTATTACTGATGCTGCAAAGCGTTCAGTTGTTTTCGCAACGGATGCTGCAAATGCTGTGGTAATTGTAGATGAAAATTTAACCAATATTTCTACTCTAATTACACAAACTTTGTTGGCAAATCCTGGATTTCCTGCATTTTTAGCTCAGTTTGGATTACCTGCTGCAGCCGCACCACAAGTTGCCGGACTTTTAGGCATAGTATATGGGCAATCTAGACAAGCAACAGCAGATGACTTATTTGTACTACCAAGTTCTTCTGTTATAGGAACAGTGAATGCAAATTTCTTTGCTTTCTTACAAAGTCAAGGTTTACCACCAGCAGTTGCTGGTCAATTCTCTGTTGAAGGTGTAACGTTACCACTAGCAGACAAATGGGCACTATTACCAGAGGAACAAGCAGAGATTGCAACTGCAACGCAAGCTTATAATGCAACTATTTCGGCTGCGGCAAGTTCTAACGGTATAGCTCTAGTAGATCTTAATAGTATTTTGGTAGAAGCATCTACTACAGGCATACTATTTGACGAGTATAATTTAAACACAGATTTAGTTTTTGGTGGTTTGGTCAGTTTAGATGGTATTCATCTTACAGCGAGGGGTTATGCGCTTATGGCTAACGCCTTTCTTCAAGCGATTGATGCCACTTATGGTTCTAATTTCGAAGCTTCTGGAAACTTAACAAAAGCAGGTGACTTTCCAACAAATTATTCACCACTACTTCAATAAAATAAAACTTCAGAATAATCTTAAAAATGCGTTCAAATTGAGCGCATTTTTTTTGTTCAAAAAAGCTGAAATAAAAGACTTTTATTTTTAAATAAAACTATATCTTTGCAGCGCGAAAAACCAACGTATTTAACTCAATTAGATACAATTATTTTTCATATTTAAATTATTGCAAAACAAAAACATAAGAGTAATGTCAAAAGTTACAGGTAAAGTTGCACAAATCGTAGGTCCAGTTATCGATGTAGAATTCGCTGCTGGTTCAGAGCTTCCAAAGATTTATGATTCGTTAGAAATTAACAACCAAGATGGTTCTAAATTAGTATTAGAAGTACAGTCTCACATTGGTGAAGATACAGTACGTACAATTGCTATGGATTCTTCTGATGGTTTAAGTAGAGGCACAGAAGTTCACGCCACTGGTGCTCCAATTCAAATGCCAATCGGTGAAGATGTTTACGGACGTCTATTTAATGTTATTGGTGATGCAATTGATGGCTTAGGTGATTTACCTAAAGCTGGTGATGCTGGTTTACCGATTCACAGACAAGCTCCTAAATTCGAAGATTTATCAACGTCAACGGAAGTTTTATTTACAGGTATTAAAGTAATTGACTTAATTGAGCCTTATGCAAAAGGTGGTAAAATTGGTTTATTTGGTGGTGCTGGTGTAGGTAAAACAGTGTTGATCCAAGAGTTGATTAACAATATTGCAAAAGGACATGGTGGTCTTTCTGTATTTGCAGGTGTTGGTGAAAGAACACGTGAAGGAAATGATTTACTTCGTGAGATGTTAGAGTCAGGAATTATCAAATATGGTGATGATTTTATGCATTCTATGGAAGAAGGAGGATGGGATTTATCTAAAGTTGATAAATCTGGAATGAAAGAATCTAAAGCAACTTTCGTATTCGGACAAATGAATGAGCCTCCTGGAGCTCGTGCTCGTGTAGCACTTTCAGGATTAACTATAGCAGAATATTTTCGTGATGGAGCTGGTGATGGACAAGGAAAAGATGTATTATTCTTCGTGGATAATATCTTTCGTTTTACACAAGCTGGTTCTGAGGTATCTGCATTATTAGGTCGTATGCCATCTGCGGTAGGTTACCAACCTACACTAGCAACTGAAATGGGTGCGATGCAAGAACGTATTACTTCAACTAAAAAAGGTTCTATTACATCTGTACAAGCGGTTTATGTACCTGCGGATGATTTAACGGATCCTGCACCAGCAACAACGTTTGCTCACTTAGATGCAACAACAGTATTATCTCGTAAGATTGCTGAGTTAGGTATTTACCCAGCGGTAGATCCGTTAGATTCTACTTCAAGAATTCTAACAGCTGAAATTTTAGGTGATGAGCATTATGATTGTGCGCAACGTGTAAAAGAGTTGTTACAACGTTATAAAGAATTACAAGATATCATTGCTATCCTTGGTATGGAAGAATTATCTGAAGAGGATAAAATGGCCGTAGGTAGAGCAAGACGTGTACAACGTTTTTTATCTCAACCGTTCCACGTAGCAGAGCAATTTACAGGTCTTAAAGGTGTTTTGGTAGATATTAAAGAAACTATTAAAGGTTTTAATATGATTATGGATGGTGAATTAGACCACTTACCAGAAGCAGCATTTAACCTTAAAGGTTCTATTGAAGAAGCTGTTGAAGCAGGAGAGAAAATGTTAGCTGAGGCGTAAATCAGTAAGCAGTTGTCAGTATTCAGTCCTCAGTGTGACTACAAACTGCAAACTGCGACTGCAAACTAAAAGAATATGTATTTAGAAATTGTATCACCAGAAGCTACTTTATTTAGTTCGGAAGTTGATTCTGTAGTTGTACCAGGTGTTAATGGTGAGTTTGAGATGTTAACAGATCACGCTCCTATTGTATCTATATTAAAAGAAGGCACAATACGAATTAACACACATACACAAAGTCATTTAGTTTTTGATGAATTACATGCCCATGTTATTCCTCATAACGATGACAAAAAAGTATTAACTGTAAATATTAATTCTGGCACGATTGAAATGAAAGATAACAAGCTTATTATTTTAGCTGATTAATATATCTTCAATTAAAAATATAGAAAAACGCAAAACATAATGTTTTGCGTTTTTTGTTTTCACCCTTTTCTATTCTAAATTTTTTATATATGCTTTATAGCCTCCAATTCTACTTTCAATTCTTGAAACATTCTCATAATACTACTTAACTTTAATTCCTTTTCATCATACTCTTGTGTATTAATACAACAGGTAAACTCCCAAAGCTCTAAAATATTCTCTTTAGACACTAAATAAGGTTGATACGATTTGTTATCAGAACTTAATAATAAATTCGTTACACTATCATCAATTGTATAAACACGTTTATATACCAAACCATCATCCTTAGTTAAGACTACATACGTTCTACCACTCTTAATATCAGTAATATCTTCTAAGAATTTTGCTACTACAAAAGCTCCATCTTTTACTGGTAGCATAGAATCCCCTTTAATAGGAAACGCTCTATGTGTACCTGTTGGCAAAAAAGGTAGTTTTATTTTTTGAAGTTGCTCTATATATTCTGGATCATCATAACCAGACAGATAACCTGCAGACGCTTTTGTTGGTACGATTTCAATTAAATCTTCATTGTTTTCGTTTACGGTAACTGGAAATAATACACGCTTGTTTCCTATTTCAATAAAGGACGTGTCTTTTGCTTTTCGTAAATCATTCTTCACCAAAATATCAATAGGAATATCGAAGTAATTAGAAACATCTATTAAACGATCTATTGGTGGCTCAGAACGACCTTCCTCATATGAACCTACCATTGAACGACTCCATTTTAACTCATCTGCAAAACGCTCTTGAGACATCTTCTTGAGGGTTCTTAAATGTCTTATGTTGGCTTGGATAGGTTTCATGTATTTATATCTATTATTTTTTTTATAGGACACATGGTACATCCATATAATCACTGTCCTTGGGTATTAGTCTTTTCGTTATGGATATTTCATATTTATTTCCAACGAAAGTGAGAATCAATTTTAAGTTTAACATTATTTACTACAAATATAAGCAATAAAAACTACATATAGTAGCTAATTTTACAAACTCATTATTAACTATGTATTTAAATTGTCACACATACTACAGTCTCCGTTATGGCACTATAAAGCCAGAGCAATTACTTGCTATTGCTTCAGAAAATGGTGCGCAAACTTTGGCGTTGACAGATATTAATAACACCTCTGCATGTCTCGATATCGTTAGACTTTCAGAAAAGTATAAAGTAAAACCTGTACTTGGTGTCGATTTTAGAAATAGAGCACAACAGCAATTTATTTTGATTGCAAAAAATAATAATGGTTTTAAAAACATCAATGATTATCTCTCTCAATTTCTACATCATCACGATTTAAAAATACCTGAACGACCAGATGAAATCTTAGACGATTGTTTCGTGATTTATCCATTTCAAAAAGGAAAAGATTTCAAACTAAAGTCCAATGAATTTTTAGGCATTGCGCCAGAAGATCTTAATCACTTAAAATTTTCAAAATGGAACCAATTCCGTGAAAAATTAGTTGTCCTAAAAACGGTCTCGTTTCAAAATAAAAAGGGATTCAATACACATCGCTTACTTAGAGCTATTGATAATAATACGTTATTAAGCATGCTCCCAAAATCTGAAGAAGGTAAAGAGAATGACATCATGTTACCTTATAATGAACTCTGTGAAACCTATACAGAATTCCCTGAGCTTATCAATAATACTGGAAAATTATTAGACAACTGCACCATTGATTTTAATTTTAAAACCAATAGTTCTAAAAACCAAAAATGCTTAACTGAAAATGAAACTTCAGACTATGAATTACTAGAGCAACTTACCTATAATGGTATTCATTACCGTTATGGAACTGATGTCGACCAAAAAGTATATGATCGTATTAAAAAAGAACTGACTCTCATTAAGGAGAAAAATTTTGTGTCTTATTTTCTCATCAATTGGAGAATTTTAGAATACGCAAGAAGCAAAGATTACTATTATGTTGGTCGTGGTAGTGGAGCTAACAGTATTATAGCCTACTTACTCAGAATCACAGATGTAGATCCTATTGAACTCGATTTGTATTTTGAACGTTTTATCAACCTTTTTAGACAGAATCCGCCAGATTTTGATATCGATTTTTCTTGGAGAGATAGAGATGATATCACCCAATACATTTTTAAAACCTTTAAACACACAGCCCTTATCGCTGTCTATAATACTTTTAAATTTAAAGCCTCAGTACGCGAATTAGGTAAAGTCTTCGGTCTGCCAAAATCTGAAATGGATAAGCTTACTAGAGGAAAATATAACATAGCACAACTCGATAGATTATCGCAACTCGTTATTAAATACAGTACTTATATTAAAGGATTTCCAAACTATTTAGGTATTCATGCAGGCGGAATTTTAATTTCAGAAGAACCTATTCATAACTATTGTGCCACATTTATGCCACCAAAAGGCTTTGCCACCACACAGTTTGATATGGTCGTTGCAGAAGATATTGGACTTTATAAATTTGATATTCTAAGTCAACGTGGTTTAGGTAAAATAAAAGAAGCCGTAGAAATTATTGATGCCAATTATACAACGCAACCACCAATTGACATCCATGATATTAAGCGATTTAAACAAGATGAACGGATAAAAGATTTACTTAGAAATGCCAAAGCTATCGGTTGTTTTTACGTAGAATCTCCCGCTATGCGCATGTTATTAAAAAAACTTCAGGTAGATGATTATTTAGGTTTGGTTGCTGCAAGCTCTATTATTAGACCTGGTGTTTCTAATAGCGGTATGATGCGACAATATATTTTACGCCATCGCCATCCTGAAAAACGTCAAGAAGCGCATCCTGTATTACAAAGCATTATGCCAGAAACTTATGGAGTTATGGTATACCAAGAAGACGTGATTAAAGTCGCACATATTTTTGGAGGTTTGGATTTGGGCGAATCTGATATGTTACGTCGTGGTATGTCGGGAAAATTTAGGTCTCGAAAAGAATTTTTAAAAGTGAAACAACAATTTTTTGATAATTGTGAAAAACGGGGAGAAGCTAATGATGTCGTTACAGATATTTGGAGACAGATTGAAAGTTTTGCTGGCTATGCTTTTGCTAAAGGCCATTCTGCATCGTATGCTGTAGAGAGTTACCAAAGTCTATTCTTAAAAGCCTACTATCCATTGGAATATATGACAGCTACTATTAATAATTTTGGAGGTTTTTACAGTACCGAACTCTATGTGCACGAGGCTAGAATGCATAATGGTAAAATAGAAGCACCATGTATTAATCGCTCGTTTGTACAAACGATTATAAAAGGGCAAACTATTATTCTCGGGTTTCTATTTTTACAGTCTTTTGAATCTAAAACTATAGAACGCATTCTTAATGAACGCCACAAGAATGGTAAATTTAAATCGCTTGATGATTTTATAGAACGTGTCCCAATTTCTATTGAGCAGATTTCGATTTTAATTAAAATAAATGCATTTCGTTTCACCGAAGTTAATAAACGTGAATTGCTCTGGGAAGCCCACTTAAAAATTAGTAAAACGGTGACTCAAGAGCATGTCATTAATTTGTTTAAAACCGAACGTATTAATTACAAAACACCAGAATTACCAAGTACAGCTTTAGAAAATGCGTTTGACGAATTAGAACTATTAGGCTTTGCCTTATGCAACCCTTTTTTATTATTAACTACAGAAACTACAGGCAATTTACGCGCCAAACATCTTGAAAAGTTAAAAGGGAAATTTATAGTTATTGAAGGGTACCTAATCACTATAAAAAAGACAAAAACAAAGCAAGGCAAACTGATGCATTTTGGAACCTTTTTAGATCGCGATGGCGATTTTATAGATACGGTTCACTTCCCTCCTATTGCTGCTAAATATCCGTTTAGAGGAAAAGGTATTTATAAAATTACAGGTAAAGTTATGGTAGAGTTTAATTGTGTAAATATTGAAGTTTCACAATTAGAGCGTTTAGCAATAATTGAAGATCCTCGTTATTCAGTGAAATCTACAAATCCGACGTTTCAGAATAAAAAGAGTTTTGAGGATCATAAGTTGGCTCAAGGATGAAATTAAAAACTTTTCGTCACTTCGAGTGATTTACGAAGCATGAGTAAATG
>Ga0114956_1000694_pt1 | contig 25244 bp, 37 predicted proteins | sample MaitaG_FD_87304 | JGI IMG/M metagenome (GOLD analysis project Ga0114956, IMG submission 87304) | Marine algal microbial communities from Maine, USA - Maine_Asex2 metaG | ecosystem: Host-associated > Algae > Red algae > Unclassified | place: Maine, USA | collected 2015-01-05
CTTCTAATGACAATGCTACCTGTACGGATTGTGCAGGAGTAGTGAACGGTTCTAGTACAACCGACGAATGTGGCGTTTGTGATGATGATCCATCCAATGATAATTCTACTTGCTCTGATTGCGCAGGTGTTCCAGGCGGATCATCTACAGTTGATGACTGTGGCGTGTGTGACGATATTGCGAGCAACGACAATGCTACTTGTATAGATTGCGCAGGGGTTGCTGGTGGTTCTTCCACTGTTGATGACTGTGGCGTGTGTGACGATATTGCGAGCAACGACAACGCTTGTAACGATTGCGCAGGAGTGCCAAACGGATCTTCTACAGTTGACAACTGTGGCGTTTGTGATGATGATCCTTCTAATGACAACAGCACTTGTACAGATTGTGCCGGTGTAGTTGGCGGAACTAGCACAGTAGATAATTGTGGCGTTTGTGACGATGATGCTTCGAATGACAATACAACTTGTGCTGACTGTGAAGGAACATTGAACGGTAGCGCTGGAGTTGGTTCAGCTTGTAGCGACAACGATGATTGTACTACTGGTGATGTTTATGATGCTAACTGTAATTGCGTTGGTACCTTGATTGATTCAGATGGAGATGGCGTCTGTGATGCCTTCGATCTTTGTCCTGGAATTGCTGACAACTCATCTGAGTGTTTGGCTTGTCAAGATCTCGTGTTCACAGCAGAAGTTGTTTGTGAAGGCTTGACCGATTCTTACATCGTAGTTCTCAGCTATGCTGGAGGCGATGCAAACAGCGGTTACACCATTACTAATAACATAACTGGTGAAGCTTCTACTGTAGCGGCCTCAGGCTCAACCGCCCAGTCCGGTTTCGCTCAAGGTGATGGTTTCTCATTCACGATTGCAGTAGTAGGAAATCCTACTTGTTCTCTCGTTGCGGCAGCCAATCTAATTGATTGTGTTAGTACTGCTGTGGAAATCATCAGCTTCAATGCTAGTGCTCAAGCTGATGCGAATAACATCGAATGGCAAACAGCTTCCGAAGACGAATGTGCTTTGTTCATTGTTGAGCGATCTGAAAATGGACGCGACTTCTACAATATTGAAGAACAACAATGTGGTTCTTCGAATACTGTGAAAGGATACACATTCTTAGATAAGAGCTTCATCGGCGAACTATCGTACTATCGTCTGATTGAAAGATCTGACAATGGTAGCTTAACTGTAGTTTCGGATGTTGTTGCAGTAAACCGAAAAGATGCTGAGAGCATCGGAGTAAACGTATTCCCAGTTCCTGCAACAGATTGGTTGCAAATTGAATTGGATTCTGATGTTGATACAGAAGTTCGAATTGATGTTTACGATCCAAGTGGACGAATCATCAAAACCTACGATGCTGTTAAACCTGAAGAAGGTCGCAAGATGCAAATCAATACCACCGACCTACCAGTTGGGGTTTACTTCTTGACGATCGACATTGATGGAAACAAATTGACGCAGCGCTTCATGAAGTAAGTCTTGCGTTTCTCTTGAAAATTCAAGGGCTGCTCCGATTTCGGGGCAGCCCTTTTTTCATATTTATGAACGACCCATAGTTAGATACTTCCTATTTCACTTTTGCTCTTTAGATCAATTCAAGGATTAAAAATCACAACTCTCTCTTTCAGCAAATTCAAGTATTGGATTTTGTATTCATCCGATAGGAATGACTTTCCAATTAACTCAACAGCTTGGGGAAACCATTTCCCAACTCGGGCATATACAGCTTGCATTTGTATTCTATTTAACTTTAGGACTGCTGCGAATCGATCAAAGTATTTCTTATTGAAATTCATTTTCTTACCTCCCAACATCAATGCAGTATCCTCCGGATCTTGTGGAAGTATCAATTTCACATTTAACATATCATAAGCTGGAGATAGCACCCAGCCCAAATCCGATAAGTACATCGAAAAATTTTTCAAATGCATGTCGTTGTTGCCTATCAAATAATTAAATACTGTGAGTTCAAAGAAACGCAGTTTGTCATGCATCTCGTTTTGAGATAAATCGCCTATCTTTTTTCCAAGCCCTTCCATCGTTCCTTTATACTTGTTTTCCAATTCTGTAATCTGCAAGAAATCGATCATATGTATTTTTCCTCCCTTAATTTTACGATCAATGCGTTTTGTGATATAGCACAGCTCTCCAGACCTAAGTCTTATCAGACTTACTGGAACAATCTCAATCTTAAATAATTTGGCTAAACACATAGACAGATGCTCGTTTTCAGGCATCTCAGGATACTTTGAGTTCGGTGGCTTCATAATATAAAGACCATCTAGGGCATTCATTATGGTTAGTCGAAATTTGTGACCATCTTCAATGTCGTTCTTTATCCAACCCAGCGAAAGTTTTGGCTGAACACCCGGCACTGAAATGGATTGAAGCGCCACTTGCTCCGCAAGTTTCTCCATTTCAGAGAAATCAAAGTGTAATACTGGTGCTTCACTTTGATTAAAAAATGCTTTTATGCAGCTCACATGATAATCGACTTCACTTTCAGATAAGAAATCGTAGCAATGTAAACACCTATGCTCCATCTTCAGTCTTTAAGGGGTGTACACTTATAGCACCTATAGCATTTTGACAACAGGACAACAGAAGGCCCATGCGATCATTCTTATTTACCCTCCAACTTTCAGAAGCTATATTTAGTAGCCATCCTTCTGGTATCAATCCATCAAAAAAGGGAAAAAGCTGTTTGCTTCGATAAATTTGTTTGGTTACTGGCATTTGAAAAGTAATGAACAGTTCTGGGTAATTTTTCACATAATCATTATCGTATACAAAGTGATACTCTCCATTCCCTTGTTCACTCAGAAGACCTGCATTTACGTTATTATACTTCACGATAGCTTGTCGCATCTTTGAGATTTACAGGTTGTAATTCATGGCCAAACATCAATAACACTCGATTAACCTTAACTAAGCTCAAGTTGGTTTTTCCTTGCTCTATCTTTCTAATGACCGTAAGGCTAACACCAGCTCTTTCAGCGAATGTGACCTGCGTCAAATTCAACTTTTTCCGTCTTTCCTTTACAAAACTTGATAATCGGCTCATCGCATTATATGCTTTTACGTATATAATTAGTGATATAACTCTTTCTTTATGCTTGTGAGTATAAAACTAATCACTTTTTATATGCTTTTACATATAAATAAAGAGATATGGCCATTTTTATATGCATTTACATATAAATGTAGAGATGTGGTGCTTTTTATATGCTTTTGCATATAGCCAGATTGTTGATTCCTTCGACGTCTGCGGAGATGTACAATGCGTCTCTATATGGGAATAATCGCTAGGTTTACTCTCTATCCACCACCAAACAGCCAGCCCACCTGAAATTGTAAAACTACATCTAGAATACTACCAGAACTACCTTTTTGCAGAAGTACAGATCTATCTTCCCGTTGAAAGCCTTCGGGGAAATTATCAATCGGATAATCCCAAAATAGTAATCCCATCCCAAAGGAGAAATCATAAAATAAACGATCACTATAGCCTAATAGACCACTACTTCCTATCTGAAGAGAAGGACCGTAAGATTGTAGCGTTCCTTTCAACAAAAACTCTTCCTGCCAATTGGATCCAAGGGAAAGAACTGTTTCATAACTCTTATTAACGACTCGATTAAATTTCAAGACTCCCTTTACATAGCCAGTTGTGCTATTATCAACAGTGAAGTAATATTTCATACTTCCCCGTAATCGATAGCCCTTATGGCTTTCGTTTTCAAAGTTGTTTCCAAGGTGGTAGAAAATCGGACCTGCCTCTCCTTGAATGGCCCAGCCTTTTCCAAGCGGTATTTCATAAGATAGTCCGATTCCTCCATTAACCAGATTGAAAAGCGGACTCAAATTTAGACTGAGAGACTGCCGCTGGGACCAGTTGGACGACTCCTGCTCTTGTAGTGCATCTTGACTAAAAATTAGCTGCCAAGAAAAACACAATACAAACCCCAATAGCAGTATTCTCATTCTCATTCTCCTTTTGCTATTGTTTTGATAAAGGTGATATTTTGCAAATCACTTGCATCCAAAATTTGAAAGTTGGTTTTGGTGGAAACAATTACCCGGTCCCCATCAACGATTAAATCAAATGGATCCATAATAGGAAGAGTCACATTTGGCAGCAAAACAGGATCTGTAGGATCACCAATATCAAAAGCCACTAGTTGGTCTGTCCCTGTATCGCAGACCAACAAGACATCGCCTAGAATACCTAAGCCATTGGGTTCGCTTAGCGTACGAACGGCGACTTCCATAGGGTTGCTAGAGTCACTTACATCGTAAATAATTAGGGCGCTTTCAGCATTCCAGTTGCCACAAATATTTTCTATGATCTTAATGGTCGAAAAGGCGTAATTGTCTCGAACAACAACTGGATCACAGCCTCCAAAAAAGACTTCCGAACGAATGGCTTCTGATAAAATCACTGGTTCTGCAGGATTGGCTAAATCCAAAATATAAAGACCTGTTCTTGCCCCTAAAAATGCCTTGCCTTCATAAATAAAAATGGTCTCCAGTCCGTATTCTGTTTGAATAGCATGCACCAAAAGAGGATTTTCTCGGTCTGCCAAATCAAATGTTTGAATTTCATTTGAATTCAAAACATACATGTGGTTTTCGTACACAGCAAACCGAGTAATGGATCCGGACGATCCCTCAAGATTGCTTATGCTAGTAGAATCACTTTTACTGCAGCTTGGCAGTGTTAAAACAAGCACAGACAATAAAAAGAAAAAGAATAAGACTATTCTCATGATTTTTAGTTTACAGTTTCACAAAGTGCCGCCACCAATTCAGTCTCTTCCCACCCAACGATTGCGCCACGCGAAAGATCAACACATTCAAACCAACCATTATAAAGGGCCGGATACAGTATCGGATCAATGACGTTTAGTTGGCGGCTAATGAATTGAATGTTGGAGATGTCGCTAATCTCAATGGTAACGATGTCCATCCAGCTATCAGCATATAAGTAATTCCCATCAATAGTAAAATCAGTGATGGCCGGTACTTGAATAAAAGTCAAAGCCTCCTCTTGCTGATCATCCGAGACATCAAAAACATGAAGGCCTCTTTTATCTTCAATCATAAAAAAATAATCCCCGATCAAATATATCGGCCCACTGTTAATGATTGCCTGCGGTGCCTGGTTTGTTATATCATCTAATTCGCTAAGGGGCAAATAGACGGGCTTTTTACCTTGCCCACTAAAGCCAGGTGCTGTCTTTTCACAGCCCACTAAACTTAGCAGTGCAATTAAAATGCAGAATCTCAAAATCACAATCACAACAAGTAGACTTGGGAAAGGGCGAGCTCGTTGCATCTGTGGGTTTGTCAACGTAGCATGTAGAGACTGTTGCAAGGCGGCCCACCATCTGGCATATCGTTCGCTCGACTCTATTGCACCAATCCATCGGATCTGTTTGGAACCATACCTATAAAATCGGCAGCGCGTGTTGAAGAAGGAGAAATACAACTCTATATTTAAAAATTGGCCAAGTTCTAGCGTGCCAAGGCTGCTGCGTAATAGTGCGGCAAAAATTCACAACAATCTGATTCAAACTCAAAAACAATCACCACCCGATAGTTAGTTATTCTAAAGGCTAACTACGTCTTTCTGTCGATGCATAACCCCTAAATAAATAAGCAATGGAAATAAGTCCATCTACGGCTAAACGCCTTTCCCGTTTGGCAATAGGCAAAAAAAAGCCCTTGATCAATTGACCAAGGGCTCCAGAATTTCTAATTAGTCAGCGGTTAAGCGTCCTCTGTGGGAGTTTCGCTATCTTCTACTGATGGAGTTTCCGGTGCAGCCTCCTCGACATTGTCGACAATCCCATCCTGAACTTCCTCTACTTTGTTTTCTACAGCATCCGCAATATCTGCTGCTGGATCTACTGCAGCTGCAGCACTATCAGTGGCCGTTGCATCTTTCGCTGCTGCGTCAGTCTGCTTAGACTTACTTCTTCTAGTACGCTTCTTCTTCCCTGATCCAGATCCAGCACCGCCAGATAAGTTCTCGTTGTAATCTACTAGCTCAATAATGCACATCTCTGCAGCATCTCCCAAACGGAATCCCGTGCGAAGAATACGAGTGTACCCTCCTGGACGTGCTGCCACTTTTGCTCCTACCTCATCAAAAAGCTCTTTTACAGCTTCTTTGTTTTGCAAATAAGAAAAAACCGTTCTGCGGTTGTGTGTGGTGTTTACCTTCGATCGTGTGATCATTGGCTCCACATACGGTCGCAAAGCTTTTGCTTTTGCAACGGTTGTGCTGATGCGTTTGTGCTCAATAAGAGAACAAGCCATATTCGCCAGCATCGCCTTACGGTGAGCCGACTTTCTTCCGAGGTGATTGAATTTCTTTCCGTGTCTCATGACAATATACTTTAGCGGGAGGAATCTCTTCCTTCCTTTCTCTTTTTAATCTTACTCTTCGTCCAATTTGTATTTCGAAAGATCCATTCCGAAAGACAATCCTTTGTCCATTACCAATTGCTCAATCTCCATCAAAGACTTCTTACCAAAGTTTCTGAACTTGATCAATGATGAGGTATCGTACTTGACCAATTCTCCCAAGTTGTTGATCTTCGCCGCCTTCAAACAATTGTAAGCACGAACCGATAGATCGAGATCTTCCAAATTCGTCTTGAGCAATTTGCGCATGTGCAAAATGTGCTCGTCTACAATATCGTCTTCATTGCTGGTATTCGTATCAAAGGCAATGTTCTCATCTGAAATCAACATCAAGTGCTGAATCAAAATCTTCGCTGCTTCCTTGATAGCCTCCTCCGGATGAATCGTTCCGTCAGTCTCTATTTCAATGATCAATTTCTCGTAATCCGTCTTTTGCTCAACTCTGGTATTCTCTACTGTGTAGCGAACATTTTTGATTGGCGTAAAGATCGAATCCACCGGAATTGTTCCCACTGGAGCCTCTTTGGTAATGTTTTCATCAGCCGGTACATATCCACGACCCTTTACAACCGTCAACTCCATTTCTAAATCAATGGAATCATCCATGTTGCAAATCAACAAGTCTGGATTCGTGATCTCAAAACGGCTCGTATACTTCTCGATATCTCCAGCAGCCAAAGCTTTCTTCTTGCTTGTGCTTATGAAAATTTTCTCCGGTGAACCATCGTCTTCTTCACTAGTCGCTTTGAAACGAACTTGCTTTAGGTTCAATACGATTTCCGTTACATCTTCCAACACACCTTTAACAGTGGTGAATTCATGATCAACTCCTGAAATCTTTACCGCTGTAATTGCGTATCCTTCCAAAGAGGAAAGCAAAACACGACGCAGAGCATTTCCCACTGTAACACCGAATCCCGGCTCTAGTGGTCTAAATTCAAATAAGCCCTCAAAATCGGTGGCCTTCTGAAGAATGATCTTGTCTGGTTTTTGAAATGTTAACAACCCCATATAAATCTTTGGTTTTTCTTCAATTGTGAATTGGTTACTTGCTGAAAATCAGCAAAAACTCTACTACTTAGAGTAAAGCTCTACGATGAGTTGTTCTTTCACATTCTCCGGAATTTCTTCGCGCTCTGGAATGCTCATAAATACTCCTGACATCGTATCTCGGTTGAAATCAACCCATGGAAACTTCTTTCCACGCTTGCTCAGTGCATCGTGCACTAGGTCGAGATCTTTCGACTTCTCTCTCATTGAAAGAACATCGTTTGGCTTCACACGTGCTGAAGGAATGTTGCAAATTCTGCCATTCACTTTGATGTGACGGTGAGAAACCAATTGACGTGCCGCACGACGAGTCGGTGCCAATCCCATTCGGAATACAACATTGTCCAATCGTGACTCAAGTAGTTGTAACAGAATTGTACCTGTTACTCCTGAACGCAATGCTGATTCTCTGAAAAGATTACGAAATTGTCTTTCTAGCAAGCCGTAAATGTGCTTTGCTTTCTGCTTCTCCTTGAGTTGAATTCCGTATTCAGAAGGTTGTTTTCTTCGGCGGTTAGGACCGTGTTGTCCTGGTGGGTGAGGCTTCTTGTCGAAGCTCTTATCGTAGCCAAAAATGGCTTCACCGAATTTTCTGGCAATTTTGGTCTTAGGACCTCTATATCTGGCCATTTGTCTTGTTTTATTTCCCAGCTTGATTACCTAAAATCAGAAACTGGTTATCATTGAAAAACATGAACGCTCTCGGTTCATGTTGAAATAAAGAAACAGACACGAATAGGAGTTGAACTGCAAGCAGCCAACTCCATTTCAGTCTTAATTTTTAAACTCTACGTTTCTTTGGAGGACGACATCCATTGTGTGGAGTCGGGCTCACATCGCGGATCACCGTTACTTCGATACCGCTGTTGTTGATAGTACGAATCGCGGACTCTCTTCCTGACCCTGGTCCTCGAACAGTTACCTCACAACGACGCATTCCTGCATCATAAGCAACCTTTGCAGCATCTTGCGCTGCAATTTGGGCTGCATATGGAGTGTTCTTCTTTGAACCACGGAAACCGGCCTTACCAGCTGATGCCCACGATACTGTCTGACCCTCCAAGTTGGTCATTGTGATAATAATGTTGTTGAAACTAGCTCGGATGAAAGCGCGACCTTCTGCACCTACAACTACCGTTCTTTTCTTTACTACTTTTTTTGCCTTAGCCATTTTGCTTTGTTTTTACATGCGGCGCTTCAATTCAATCAAACATTGACTGAAATTGAAACAACCAGCAAAATTTTACTTCGTAGCCTTTTTCTTGTTTGCCACTGTCTTTCTCTTACCCTTACGACTACGGGCATTCGTTTGAGTACGTTGACCACGAACTGGCAATCCTTTACGATGTCTCAAACCTCGGTTGCAACCGATGTCCATCAATCGCTTGATGTTGGTTTGTACTTCTGATCGCAATTCACCCTCAACAGTAAGCTCACCAATTGCCTCACGAATCAATGTGATTTCTTCGTCTGACCATTCTTGAACCTTCTTGATTGGATCAATTCCCTTCTCGTCTAAAATTTGAGAAGCAACCGTACGGCCTATACCATATATGTAGGTAAGACCAATGTGTCCTTTTTTGTATTTGGGTAAATCTACCCCTGCAATCCTAGCCATATCTTAACCTTGTCTTTGTTTGAATCGAGGGTTCTTCTTGTTGATCACATAAAGACGTCCCTTTCTGCGGACAATCTTGCAATCGACACTTCTCTTCTTAATTGATGCTCGTACCTTCATCTTATTTGTATCTATATGTTATCCTTCCGCGACTGAGATCGTATGGTGACATTTCAACAGCCACTTTGTCACCAGGAAGTATACGGATGTAGTGCATACGCATCTTTCCAGCTATGTGACATAAGATCTGATGGCCATTTTCGAGCTCCACGGTGAACTTTGCGTTCCCCAAGGCCTCTATGACCACTCCATCTTGTTTTATGACGTCTTGTTTCCCCATTTTAAAAATCAGTGTGCAAAGATAATAAAAAAATCATATCTGCGATAGTGCAGCGTTTCCTTTAATTGACTCTTCTGTATACTCGAAGGTTGAAAGGATATCTGCTTTGTCTCCTACCACTGCAATTGTGTGTTCAAAATGAGCAGAAGGCTTTCGATCTTTTGTTGAGATCGTCCATCCATCACTGAGCTGCTCTACATGCCTCTTACCCAAGTTAATCATGGGTTCTATAGCAATAACCAGCCCTTTTTTCAGTCGGCTTCCAGAGCCTCTTTTTCCGTAATTTGGCACTTCTGGTTTTTCGTGAAGTTGTCTTCCAACTCCATGGCCAACCAACTCTCGTACCACTCCGTAACCGTATTTTTTTTCTGTATGCTCTTGAATGGCATTTCCGATGTCTCCTATTCGGTTACCTTCTACAGCTTGTTCGATTCCTTTGTAAAGTGACTCTTTCGTTACTCTTAGCAACTGCGCAACTTCTGGACTAATCTCTCCTACCGCATAGGTGTAGGCAGAATCTCCATAAAAATTATTTGCAATCGCACCACAATCAATCGATACTACATCACCATTCTGCAACTCACGTTCTCCTGGGAAGCCGTGAACGACTTCCTCGTTTACCGACATGCACAAAGTGTATGGAAATCCACGATACCCCTTAAATCCAGGAATCGCTTTATGATCTCGTATAAATTCCTCCGCTATCTGATCCAATTGGATCGTCTTGATACCCGGACGAATATGTTTCGCTACCTCAGCATGAGTCTTTGAAACTAACAAACAACTATTACGGATCAATTCGATCTCTTCGGCTGTTTTGTATATAATCAATCGAGCTGAATTAAACACTGGCTCCAATTGCGCCAGCTCCGCGGCCTTTGATTCTAGTTCCACCTTCCATCAACCCGTCGTAGTGACGCATTAGAAGGTGACTTTCAATTTGTTGTAAAGTATCTAGTACTACTGCAACCAAAATCAGCAAAGATGTTCCTCCGTAAAATTGCGCAAACTGTGGATTCACACCAAAGGCCATCGCAAATACTGGAAGAATAGCAATCACTCCAAGAGCAATAGATCCAGGCAAAGTAATTTTCGAAAGAATCGAATCCACAAATTCTGCTGTTTTCTTTCCTGGCTTCACACCCGGAATGAATCCGTTGTTGCGCTTCATGTTCTCAGCCATCTCATTTGGATTGATGATCAAAGCTGTATAGAAATAGGTAAATAATACCACTAATAAGAACATTACAATGTTGTACCACCATGAAGTCAAGTAAGCACCTGAATTCATTTCAGTAGCAATCGCAGATTCTGGGAAAAACTGTCCCGCTAGAGATGGAATGAACATCAATGCCTGAGCAAAGATGATTGGCATTACACCTGAAGCATTCACTCTCAAAGGAATGAAATCACGACTTCCTCCAAATTCTTTATTTCCTACCATTCGCTTGGCGTAGTTCACCGGAATTCGACGAACCCCTTGCACCATGAGTATAGTAAAGATCACCACCGCTAGTAGCAATAACATTTCAATTACAAAGAAGATTATTCCACCACTTGCTCCGAGAATCTTCGACTGAAATTCCGCAGAGAGACCGAAAGGCAACTGAGCGATGATACCGATCATGATAATCAATGAAATACCATTTCCAATTCCTTTATCGGTAATTTTCTCACCCAACCACATCGTAAATATGGTACCTGCGGTGAGAACAATTATAGTAGACAAACCAAACATCAGCGAGTTCAAAATAATTGCATTCGGAGCAATCTGGTTCAAGAACGCGATGTAACCTAAACCTTGAACTAACGTAACCGCAATGGTACCGTAGCGTGTCCATTGTGAAATTTTCTTTCTTCCACTTTCTCCTTCTTTCTGGAGTTTTTGGAAATACGGTACTGCAAGCGTTAAGAGCTGCATGGCAATCGATGCCGAGATATAAGGCATGATTCCAAGAGCAAAAACCGATGCTCTCAAGAAGGATCCTCCCACAAACATGTTGAGGATACTCAAAATACCTTGGCCTCCTTGACTTTGGAAAGCACTGGATGCCAATACTTCCGGATCAATTCCTGGAAGTACCACAAAACACCCAATTCGGTATACAAGGACAAGACCGAGAGTGTAGAGAATTTTGTTTCTCAGATCCTCGATCTTCCAAATGTTTCTTAGCGTTTCTAAAAACTTGCTCATAATAGTGGACTCAAAGTCAGTTTAGATCAAATCTGCTGATCCGCCGGCTTGTTCGATTGAAGCCTTGGCTGATTCACTGTAAGCATGTACTTGAACTTGAATTGCCTTGGTAAGCTCTCCTCTTCCTAGTACTTTGACTTTCTCAGTTTTCTTAATGATGTTTAATTCTTGCAGCTTCTCAATTGAGAAAACTGACAAGTTGTGCTTTTCAGCCAACATCTGAATAGTATCAAGATTCAGACCGACATATTCAACTCGGAAAGGATTTTTGAATCCTCTCTTCGGAATTCGACGTTGAAGGGGCATTTGACCACCTTCAAAACCTCTCTTTCTTGAATAACCGGAACGAGACTGCGCTCCTTTGTGTCCTCGGGTAGCAGTACCACCTCGGGTAGAACCTTGACCTCGACCAATTCGCTTGCCCTTCTTAATAGAACCGGCAGCTGGTTTTAATGTGTGCAGTTTCATTGTTAAACAGCTTCAACTTTTATCAAATGCGACACTTTAGTAATCATACCCTGAATCTGTGGTGTCAATTCCTGTTCTACAACTCGACCAATTTTGCCCAATCCCAGTGCTTGCACTGTTAATTTTTGACGTTTAGTGCGGTCGATTGTACTTTTTACTTGTGTGATTTTGACTTTCGCCATTATTTTCACTTTTTATGTTCAAGTCCCCCTGTAAAAAAGGAAACAAGTACTTTTTTTAATTACCGTTGAAAAGCTTTCCCAAACTGATGTTACGCGTTCGCGCTACTGTGTATGGGTCACGGAGTCTGCTTAGTGCATCCAATGTCGCCTTGATCACGTTGTGTGGATTCGAAGATCCCAGTGACTTAGCAATTACATCAGTAACTCCTACACTCTCAAGAACTGCACGCATCGGACCTCCTGCAATCACACCTGTTCCTTTCGAAGCAGGGCGAATGAGTACTCTACCAGCACCGTACTTTCCGAGCTGACGGTGAGGAATTGTGCCTTCCATGATAGTATACTTCTTCATGCTTTTTATGCCCTCTTCCTTGCCCTTGCCGATAGCTTCCACTACCTCACGAGCTTTTCCCAATCCATAACCAACAGAACCTTTTCCGTCTCCTACTACAACTACTGCAGAGAAACTGAATGTACGTCCACCCTTGGTTACTTTGGTTACTCGGTTGATGGTTACTACCTTATCGGTTAGTTCCCGATCGGAGGTATTTACCTTTTGCTTTCCTCTCACGATACTCTATTTATTGTTCTTCCGATTAAATGCTTAAAACTGCAGACCTGCTTCACGAGCTCCATCCGCCAATGCTTTTACTCTACCATGGTAAAGATATCCACCACGATCAAAGACAACATTGTCGAAGCCTGCTGCTTTGGCAGCATCTCCTATTACCTTTCCAACTTTGGCAGCCATTTCTATCTTAGTTCCTCCCGCTTCTAAACTGCGAGAACTTGCTGATAATAATGTGTGTGCCGCTACGTCGTCAATCAACTGAACGTAGATTTCTTTGTTGCTTCGGTATACCGCCAAACGTGGGCGCTCCGCCGTTCCACTGATTCTACTACGAATCTTGAAGTGGATTTTTCTTCGGCGTGTTACTTTCTTACTTGTTCTTCCCATTGGGTTATTTCATTTATCGGCCACGACTTCTGCGATGTTTTGCAGACCGGAAGCCCTTTCAATGGCTATTATTTAGCAACTGCTTTACCAGCTTTTCTTCTAACGTACTCGTCTCTGTAACGAACACCCTTTCCTTTGTAAGGCTCAGGTTTTCTGAAGGCTCTGATTTTGGCTGCTACTTGTCCTAACAATTGCTTATCAATTCCAGTAAGAACCACTACCGGATCCTTTCCTTTTTCAGAAATCGTTTCCAACTTCAGCTCTCCAGGAACCATGAAATAGATAGGGTGAGAGTAACCAACTGCTAATTCCAGCAAGTTGCCAGTATTAGTGGCTCGATAACCTACACCGATAACAATCAACTCTTTCTTGTATCCTTCTGAAACACCAATTACCATATTGTTGATCAGACTACGGTATAAACCGTGCAACGACTTGTGACGCTTTTGCTCCGTAGGTCGCTCTATTGTCAAAACACCATCTTCCATGGTTAGCTTCAAGTCTGGATCAACCTGCTGCTTCAATTCGCCTTTGCTACCTTTTACAGTAACAACATTTCCTTTATCAAATTCGATGGTTACACCGCTTGGTACAGTAATCGGCGCTTTTCCTATCCTAGACATAATTTCTGCTTATTTACTTTTAGTAAACGGTACAAAGTACCTCTCCACCTACATTCTGCTCCTTGGCTTGCTTGTCGGTCATCACTCCTCTCGAAGTGGAAACGATTGCAATTCCTAGACCATTGATTACTCGCGGAATACTTTGAGAACCTGAAAATCTACGGAATCCTGGCTTGCTAAAACGCTCCAGTTTCGTGATTGCTGATTCCTTTGTTGCCGCATCATACTTCAAAGCGATTCGAATCAGACCCTGATGGTTATCAGTGTCTTCAAACTTATACTTCGAAATGTAACCCTGATCGTAGAGGATTTCCGTCATTCTCTTTTTGAGATTCGAAGCAGGGATGTCTACGATGCGCTTGTTGGCCATAATGCCATTGCGAATTCGTGTCAAATAATCTGCTATCGGGTCAGTCACTCCAGACATATCTATTGTGCTTTACTTTTCTTCTAAATTAATTCTAACTACCAGCTGGCCTTAGTCACTCCTGGAATCTTACCTTCCAACGCCAATTTTCTCATTTGTACACGACTGATTCCGAAGAAACGCATGTAACCTTTTGGACGACCAGTGATTCGACAACGGTTCTTCAATCTTACAGCAGAAGAGTTTTTGGGCATCTTGTCTAAAAGTTCCCATTCTCCAGCAGCTTTTAATGCGGCACGCTTTTCAGCGTAACGAGCTACCATTTTTTCTCTCTTTCTCTGACGAGCTTTTACTGATTCTCTAGCCATCTTACTGTGGATTATTTTTATTCTTAAAAGGAAGACCCAAGGCTAATAACAATGCATATGCTTCTGCATCATTATTGGCTGAAGTAACGAAAGTTACGTCCATTCCTGAAATACGTGACACTTTGTCCAAGTTGATCTCAGGAAAAATGATCTGCTCTGTGATACCAGTGGAGTAATTTCCACGTCCATCAAAACTCTTATCATTAATTCCCCGGAAATCACGTACTCGTGGCAATGCTACGGATACAAATCGATCCAAGAATTCCCACATCATTAGGCGTCGCAATGTCACTCTCGCTCCAATCGGCATTCCCTCACGAAGCTTAAAGTTGGAAACCGACTTCTTTGCTTTGGTCGAAACTGCCAGCTGACCTGTGATCAGCGACATTTCTTTTACTGCTACATCGACCATTTTCTTGTCCTGTGTAGCTTCTCCCAATCCTTGATTGATGCAAATCTTAAGCAAACGCGGTACTTGCATCACCGAAGTATAGTTAAATTGCTCTTTTAACTTAGCAACAATCTCGTCTTCGTATTTCTTCTGTAATCTCTGAATTTCTGCCATTAGTCAATAACCTCTCCGGTCTTTTTAGAGTAACGAACTGATTTCCCATCCACTTTCTTTCTTCCGATTCTGGTAGGATTTCCTGTCTTAGGCTCAATCACCATCAAATTCGAAATGTGTATTGCTGCTTCTTTTTCAACAATACCGCCATTCGGATTCGCAGTGTTCGGCTTAGTGTGTCGTGAAACTTTGTTCAATTCCTCGACAATGGCCCGATTCGCCTTCTTGTCCACCGTCAAAACTTTCCCAGACTTTCCTTTGTCTGGACCAGAGATTACCATAACGGAATCTCCTCTTTTGACGTGTAACTTTATGTTTTTCTGATTTTTCATTCCTTAAAGTACTTCCGGTGCCAGTGAAACAATCTTCATGTAATTCTTTTCACGAAGTTCACGTGCAACGGGTCCAAAAATACGTGTTCCGCGTGGCTCATCGTTCGGAGTAAGTAAAACCACTGCGTTGTCATCGAAACGAATGTAAGAACCGTCTTTGCGACGAATCTCTTTTCTCGTTCTTACTACTACGGCTGGGCTCACCAGTCCTTTTCGAACTCCACCATTTGGCATAGCATCTTTCACGGTAACAATAATCTTGTCTCCAATTGATGCATACCGCGTCTTCGTTCCACCAAGGACTCTGATACAGAGCACCTCTTTCGCGCCGCTGTTGTCGGCTACTTTTAATCTCGATTCCTGCTGTATCATTACTTAGCTCTTGAAAGGATTTCAACTACACGCCATCGCTTCTTCTTGCTCAAAGGACGAGTTTCCATGATCTTCACAGTATCTCCTTCGTTACAATCGTTTGCTTCATCGTGTGCTGCAAATTTCTTTGTCTTCTTAATGAACTTCCCGTATAACGGGTGCTTCAATGTACGCTCTACAGATACGGTGATGGTTTTGTCCATCTTGTCACTGGTCACCAAACCAATCCGTGTCTTTCTGAGATTTCTTTTTTGCTGTTGCTCTTCCATATCAAAAATAGATAAAGGGATGGTTTATGATTTTCTTGCTGTTAATTCCGTCTTCAAACGCGCAATGCCTCTTCTGAGAATCTTGATCTCATTGGGATTTTGCAATGGTGTTACTGTATGCCCAAAGCTCTTTGTCTTTAGCTCTTCAATTCCTGCAACCAATTTCTCATTGAGTTCAGTAACTGATAGTTCAGTAATTTTTACTTCTTTATTCTTAGCCATCCTGCTAGTGCTTTATTATTCCGAGTAATCGTGACGAACAACGAATTTGGTTAAAACAGGCATCTTCTGAGCTGCTAGACGAAAGCCCTCACGAGCTACTTCCAACGGTACTCCTTCTGCCTCGAACATGATCGTTCCTGGCTTAACTACAGCCACAAATCGATCAGGTGCCCCCTTACCCTTACCCATACGAACCTCTGCAGGCTTCGAAGTAAGTGGCTTGGTTGGGAAAATCCGGATCCACACCTTTCCTTCCCTTTTCATGTATCTGGTCAAAGCCACACGAGCTGCCTCGATGGTCTTCGCAGAAATGAATCCTGTACCCAGTGACTTGAGGCCAAATGAACCAAAAGCAACTGTTGATCCTCTTCCAGCGATTCCTTTAACTCTTCCTTTTTGGGTACGTCTCCAACGTACTCTCTTCGGCTGTAACATGATCTATTTCGTTTTTCTCTTTTCTAACAACTTAAATTATTGCCGTCATTTTAAGCTTCGCTACTAGCGACGCTTTTTTCGTGGCTGACGACCACCTTGAGAACCTCCTCGGCCTCCACCTGCTCTCTGGTTTGAAGTATCTGGTGACAAATCTACTTTGCCAAACTTCTCACCTTTACAGATCCACACTTTCACACCAATGATCCCATAGATGGTTTGTGCTTCCTTCAATGCATAGTCGATGTCTGCTCGGAAGGTGTGCAAAGGAGTTCTTCCCTGCTTGTATTCCTCCGTTCTTGCCATCTCTGCACCGTTCAATCGACCCGAAACTCGTACCTTGATTCCTTCAGCCCCCATTCGCATGGTTGATGAAATCGCCATCTTGATGGCACGACGGAAATTGATTCGACCTTCCAATTGCTTGGCGATTGTCTCGCCTACAATGTTGGCGTCCAACTCAGGACGGCGGATCTCAACGATGTTGATTTGTACTTCCTTTCCAGTCAGCTTCTTCAACTCTTCCTTGATCCGGTCAACTTCACCACCACCTTTTCCAATGATAATCCCTGGACGTGATGTGTTGATGGTGATCGTAATTCTTTTGAGTGTTCTTTCGATTACAATTTTCGAAAGACCACCTTTTTGGATACGTGCGTTAAGGTAAGCGCGGATCTTTTCATCTTCTACCAACTTATCGGCAAAGTCACGACCACTAGCGTACCAGTTGGAATCCCAACCGCGAATAATACCCAATCTATTTCCTATCGGACTTGTCTTCTGTCCCATGTTTTTTGCTTTTCTGGAGTTTAGCCTTCGCTTTTGCTATCGACAACAATGGTTAAGTGATTGGAACGCTTACGAATTCTGTGTGGGCGACCGAAAGGTGCCGGACGGAATCGCTTGATCATTCCTGCTCCATCAACAGTGATGGTTTTAACAACCAGACTAGCATCTTCTGCTGCTGATTCGTTCTTCTGTTCCCAATTGGCAATAGCAGAAGCTAGGAGCTTCTCCACATCACGTGAAGCATGCTTCTTTGAGTAGCGGAGAATGTTTAATGCTTTCTCCACACTTTCTCCTCTCACTATATCGGCCACTAACCTCATCTTTCGTGCTGAGGAAGGGCAATTACGTAGTTTAGCTACAGCTTCCATTCTTATTTGAGCTTTTTAGATGAATGACCTTTGAAATTTCTTGTCAACGCAAACTCACCTAATTTGTGTCCTACCATGTTCTCCGTGATATAAACTGGAATGAATTTGTTACCGTTATGAACCATGATGGTGTGACCAACAAAATCTGGTGTGATCATAGATGCACGAGACCAAGTTTTGATCGGCTTCTTCTTACCTGCATCGTTCATCAGGTCAACCTTCTTCTGTAACTTGAACGCTACGTAAGGTCCTTTTTTCAGTGATCTAGCCATTATCTACGTTTCTTTTTCTTACTGATGATAAGTTTAGACGAGTACTTCTTACGGTTTCTCGTCTTCTGACCTTTGGCCATCACTCCCGTTCGTGAACGTGGGTGACCTCCTGAAGATCGACCTTCACCACCACCCATCGGGTGGTCTACTGGGTTCATCGCAACACCTCTTACTCGAGGGCGGTTACCCATCCAACGACGGCGACCTGCTTTACCCAAATTTTGCAAACTGTGATCTCCATTCGAAACAGTACCAATGGTAGCCATACAAGTCAGCAAAACCATACGAGTCTCTCCTGAAGGCAACTTGATGATGGCATACTTACCATCCTTTGCAGCCAACTGAGCATAAGTTCCTGCGCTACGCGCCATTACTCCACCACGTCCTGGCTCCAACTCAATGTTGTGAATGATAGATCCCAAAGGAATCTCCTCCAAATAAAGCGCATTACCGAGATCCGGTGTTGCCCCTTTTCCAGAGTTTACTTTGTCTCCTACTTTAATTCCATCAGGAGCAACGATGTATCGCTTCTCACCATCGGCGTAGTTAATCAAAGCGATGAATGCAGTTCTGTTCGGATCGTACTCTACGGTCGCTACAGTACCCGGAATTCCGTGCTTGTTTCTTTTGAAGTCCATGAGACGGTAACGTCTCTTGTGGCCTCCACCTACATTGCGCACGGTCATCTTTCCTGTGTTGTTTCTACCTGCTTTCTGGTAAATCTTCCGTAGAAGACTCTTTTCCGGCGTGGCAGTCGTCAACTCAGAGAAGTCCACGCTCATTCTGAAGCGTGTTCCCGGGGTCGTTGGATTGTACTTTTTTATTGCCATTATCGATAGTTGTCGGTTATCGAGAACCTTAGTTGTTAGAAAATATTATTCTCGCGCCTCTACTGAAGACCAGTGTAAAGATCGATATCATCTCCCTTTTTCAAGCTAATGATCGCCTTTTTTGTTACACTAGTTTTGCCTTTTAGCAAACCACCTTTGGTATAGCGCGTTTTATTCTTTGCTGGAAGAGTGATCGTGTTTACAGCTGTTACTGTTACACTAAACATTTTTTCAACTTCCTGCTTGATCTCAATCTTGTTTGCTCTCGTGTCAACCAAGAAAGTGTAGCGACCTAATTTATCGGTCAGCATTGCACCTTTCTCTGTAATTAGAGGCTTTTTAAGAATCGTGTATCCCATTTTCTTCGTCTTTCTGTATTAGCTAGAAAAGTGTTTTACCGCATCTTCCGACAGAATCAATACTCCTGCATTCAAGATGTCGTAAGTGTTCAAACTTGCTGCTGGAACAACTTTCGTCTTTGGAAGATTACTGGCAGATTTGATCAAGTTGTGGTCGCTTTCGCCGATTACAATCAAGCTTCTCATTCCATCAGCTCCGATTCCTTTCAAAACTTCAGCAAATTCTTTCGTCTTTGGTACGTCGAACTTTAAATTCTCGATGACTTTCAAACCATCTTCTTTCACCTTGTAAGTGAGTGCACTAGCGCGAGCCAACTGCTTCACTTTCTTGTTCAATTTGAATCCGTAGTTGCGTGGTCGAGGACCAAACACACGTCCACCTCCTCTAAAGAGTGGATTTTTGATATCACCAAAACGAGCGGTACCTGTACCCTTCTGCTTCTTTATCTTTCGTGTAGATCCTTTGACCTCTCCTCTCTCCTTAGCCTTGTGCGTTCCTTGACGCTGGTTAGCTAGGTATTGCTTTACTGCGAGATAGATAGCGTGATCGTTGACTTGCACATCAAATATGCTGTCGGTTAAATCAACCTGTCGTCCCGTAGAACTGCCCTGTATATTTATTACATCGACTTTCATATTCCTTACTTTTCAATGTAAACAAGTGAACCCTTTGCCCCTGGCAATGCTCCTTTGATAAGGATGAGATTCTTTTCTTTGAATATTTTCAACACTTCGAGGTTCTTCACCTTGACCTTGTCGCTTCCGGTTCTTCCAGCCATTCGCATTCCTTTGAATACACGTGCTGGATAAGAGGCTGCACCAATCGATCCTGGAGCTCTCAAACGGTTGTGTTGTCCGTGAGTCGCATCACCAACTCCATGGAAGTTGTGTCGCTTAACTACACCCTGAAAACCTTTACCTTTCGAGGTTCCTGTTACAGCCACGTAGTCTCCTTCTTCGAAGAGCTCGACAGTGATTTCATCACCGACCTTTGCTTCTTCTTCGAAACTCCGAAACTCCTTCAGGGTTACCATTGGATCAACACCTGCCTTGCTGTAGTGACCGGCTTTAGCCTTATTCACTCGCTTAGGATTGGCTTTACCGTAGCCCAGTTGAACCGATGTATAACCGTCGGTATCTTGGTCTTTCACCTGAGTGACAAGACAAGGTCCCGCTTGAACGATTGTACAAGCGATGTTCAAACCCTCTCCTGCATATATGCTGGTCATTCCGACCTTTTTTCCTATAATGCCTGGCATCGTTTACACTTTTATTTCTACGTCAACTCCACTAGGCAATTCCAATCTCATTAGCGCATCAATCGTCTTTGAAGTTGAACTGTAGATGTCCAACAAACGCTTATACGTACATAATTGAAACTGCTCCCTTGCTGTCTTGTTCACGTGTGGTGACTTAAGAACAGTAAAAATCTTCTTTTTGGTAGGCAGAGGTATCGGACCCGATACTACTGCTCCAGTTGCTCTTACTGTCTTAACAATCTTCTCCGAAGATTTGTCTACGAGGTTATGATCGTAAGACTTGAGTTTAATTCTAATTCGCTGTGTCATAATTCAATTAGACTTTAACGACTCCTTGAGCCTTAGCAATGATTTCTTCCTGAATGCTGCTTGGTGCTGCTTGGTAGTGTGAGAACTCCATAGTTGAAGTTGCACGACCCGACGTAATGGTTCTTAAAGCAGTTACGTACCCAAACATCTGTGAAAGAGGTACTTTCGCTTTAATTACCTGAGCACCGTTCTTCATTTCCATTCCTTCCATAAGCCCACGTCGACGGTTGATATCACTCACAACGTCACCGGTATTGGCTTCTGGGCTCAATACCTCTAACTTCATGATAGGCTCCAACAATTCTGGCTTAGCTAGTCTACAAGCTGATCGGTAAGCTGACTTAGCACAAAGCTCAAAGGCAACCTGATCCGAATCCACTTGGTGGAAACTTCCATCATACAGACGGATTCGCATTGAATCCATTTGATATCCGGCAAGAACACCATTCTTCATGGCTTCTTTAAAACCTTTCTCTACTGCTGGAATGAATTCCCGCGGGATATTTCCACCAACAATATTGTTTACAAACTGAAGACCCTCTTCTACCATACCTTCTTCGTTTGGCTCCGCTGGACCCATTTCGAAAGTGATATCGGCAAACTTACCACGACCACCAGACTGCTTCTTATACACTTCGCGGTGCTGAATCAACTTAGTAATGGCTTCTTTGTAATTTACCTGAGGAGGTCCTTGGTTGCACTCTACTTTAAACTCTCTCTTGAGACGATCAACAATGATCTCCAAGTGAAGCTCGCCCATTCCGCTGATCACTGTTTGACCAGTTTCCTCATCGTATGCTACTTTGAAAGTAGGATCTTCTTCCGCCAATTTGGCCAAGGACATTCCCAATTTGTCCAAGTCTTTTTGAGTTTTGGGCTCAATAGCTATCTGGATCACTGGTTCTGGAAAATCCATACTTTCCAAAATAATTGGGTGAGCCATATCGGTGAGAGTATCACCTGTTTTGATGTCTTTGAAACCTACAGCCGCACCAATGTCACCAGCTTCAATCGTATCGATTGGCAACTGTTTGTTGGCGTGCATTTGGTATATACGAGAGATTCTCTCTTTTTTTCCTGAACGGTTGTTCAATACATAAGAACCAGCATCCAATTTTCCACTATAAGTACGGAAGAAAGCCAAACGACCTACATAAGGATCAGTAGCGATCTTGAAAGCTAGCGCCGAAAATGGCTCTGTCACATCTGGCTTTCTAAAGGCTGGTTCGTCGGTTTTTGGATTGATTCCTTCAATGGCCTCAATATCTAAAGGAGAAGGCAAGTAAGTAATTACTGCGTCCAACAAATTCTGAACTCCTTTATTTTTAAAGGCTGAACCACACATCATTGGTATGATCGAAAGATCAATTACTGCTGCACGAATTGCCGCTCTCATTTCATCTGGAGTGATAGAGTCTGGGTCTTCGAAGTATTTCTCTAGAAGGTTGTCATCGTATTCAGCTACTGCCTCTACCAACTTTCCACGATACTCCTTAACCTGATCAACCATATCTTCAGGAATGTCGATTACATCGTACTTCATACCCTGAGATTCGTCATCCCAAACAATGGCTTCGTTGGTGATCAAATCAACTACTCCTCGAAAATCATCTTCCGCGCCAATTGGCAACTGAAGTGGAACTGGATTTGCCTTCAGCATGTCTTTCACTTGGAAAACCACGTTTAGGAAATCTGCACCAGAACGATCCATTTTGTTCACAAAACCAATGCGAGGAACTTTGTAGCGATCTGCCTGACGCCAAACGGTTTCAGACTGTGGTTCTACACCACCCACTGCGCAGAAAAGTGCGACAACACCATCGAGAACACGTAATGAACGCTCTACCTCAACGGTAAAATCAACGTGTCCTGGTGTGTCAATAATATTTATCTGATATTCTTCGTCTAGGTATTTCCATGACGTCTTAGTGGCAGCTGAAGTAATCGTGATACCACGCTCCTGCTCTTGCTCCATCCAATCCATCGTTGCAGCTCCATCGTGTACCTCTCCAATCTTATGAGTAATACCGGTGTAGTACAGGATTCTTTCCGTTGTCGTGGTCTTACCTGCATCAATGTGAGCAGCAATACCAATATTTCTAACTTTCTTTAGATCTTTAGCCATTTTCTTTACTGTTTTAGTTTTTAGATGTAATCAATTATTACCCCTAAACCCTGAAATGCGAGAACGCTTTGTTTGCTTCAGCCATTCTGTGAACATCTTCTCTTTTCTTGATAGATGCACCTTCTTTCTTTGAAGCAGCAATCAACTCAGCAGCTAGCTTCTCAGCCATTGACTTTCCGTTTCTTGCTCTTGCGTAGGTAATTACCCACTTAATACCCATTGCCATTTTTCGATCTTGTCGAATCTCTGTAGGAATCTGAAAAGTTGATCCACCAATTCTTCGGCTTCTCACTTCAACTTCTGGCATTGCATTGGCCAAAGCTTTCTTCCATACAGCATGAGGATCTTCACCGGTTGTGTCGGCAATAACATCCATAGCATCATAAAATATACGGAAAGCAAGACTCTTCTTACCGCTCCACATTAAGTTATTTACGAAACGAGTTACCATCGGATCGGAGAATCGCGGATCTGGGCTTCTTTCTCTTTTCTTTGCTCTACTTTTTCTCATGGATAATAATAATTGAGTGGCCTATGACTTTGGTTTCTTAGCTCCGTACTTTGATCGGCTCTGAGTCCGACCCGAAACTCCTGCAGTATCCAAAACTCCACGTACAATATGATATCTTACTCCCGGCAAGTCTTTCACCCTTCCGCCTCTAATCAGTACAATCGAGTGCTCTTGAAGGTTGTGCCCTTCTCCCCCAATGTATGCAATAATCTCCCTTCCATTGGTCAAACGAACCTTCGCTACCTTACGGAGAGCCGAGTTCGGCTTCTTGGGTGTTGTTGTATACACTCTGGTGCATACTCCTCGTCGCTGAGGGCATGACATCAGTGCTTTTGACTTGGTAGGCGTCTTAATGACTTTCCTTCCTTTTCTTACCAGTTGTTGTATCGTTGGCATATATCTAACAATTTTCGGAAGTTGTTAAGCCAAAAAGAAGTTGCCGCGGTGTCATCTAAAATGGGAAGAAATTCCCAAGGAAAGATGATTAAGCGGGAAGCTGCCTTCTTGACATTTTGGTGAGGAACATTGTTCCTCGACTCCCTTTAATCGATGAATTTCAGAGATCAGGTCTCTTGAAAAGCGATGCAAAGATAGGCATCTTTCTGATAAACCGCAGCTTTCCTTGCTTTTATTTCATCTACTTTCTTAAAATCTTTAGTACCAACTGGCGAATGGGTAATCCCCGTAAACTCTTACTCTTGATTCTATGAATCCATATATCAGTAGCAGTAGGGCGTAATGAGTAAAATTTGGTTTTTTTCTGAATGATTAGGTAACGAAAACGATCATCATCCGACCATTTTTTAGCTGTCTTTTTTACACTTAAAGAACCAATTACTCGTAAGTAAGCAAAACTAGGTGCCCCCGTAGTTGAACAAGCGTATACCGAAATTCGAGTCCACTCTAGACAATGGGTGTGGCAACATACTCAAAGCCAAATCCGAAACCAAATCCAACAGATCCTTTGATATCAACATCCTTCGTTGTGCAAATAATCCGAATGTGATTGATGCCAGCAAGCGGTTAAACTCCGAATTTGCCTCTATGGAATAAGGTATTACGGAAAGCGCCAGACAAGTGCTGCTTCCATTGATATGTCGCTCTTTTCAAAAACCCTCCGATTCCATCTCCGTCGTTTTGTGGAAGACTATTGATCGAGAGGGCTCAGTCAAACTCTTTAAGTAATCATTTACACAAAGGATATCGATGTGCCTGCAGTTCTTTATTACACCCTTCAATTCCGGTATAGCGAAAGTAGAAGAAAAGATGCCTGTTAAAACTGGTCGAGAGATAGGTGTTCTTGTTTCTCAATACAAACTCGACTGAAGCAGCTTTAAAAGCCTTCCTGATGCTTTATTCCAATCAGGCTACTCGTTTAACTTATTTCTGTTCTATTGATGATGTGGGCATGGAATCGGCCTCTATCAGAGAATGTCTTAATTCAAGATTCCTACTTGCATACCGGTGCTTTCGATCGCCCACTAGCACGGGGCAATTATAAATCGAGTAGGAGAAACGAGCGAGATTTTCAAGCCTCGTTCGTTTCGTCCTCTCACACCACCCAGCGTACGCCTCACGTACTGGGCGGTTTCATTAATTGTGAACAATAATTAGCAGAGAGA
>Ga0114956_1000702_pt1 | contig 25068 bp, 20 predicted proteins | sample MaitaG_FD_87304 | JGI IMG/M metagenome (GOLD analysis project Ga0114956, IMG submission 87304) | Marine algal microbial communities from Maine, USA - Maine_Asex2 metaG | ecosystem: Host-associated > Algae > Red algae > Unclassified | place: Maine, USA | collected 2015-01-05
AGTCAGACAGAAAAGCCTTTGTCGATATGCGACTCAAAGCGGCCGCTGACGGGCTGCGTGCTCCTCCTGTAATAGATTGTCCCTGGCTATATGATCTGCGCTCGCGCAGTTAAATGGCGATGCTGTAGATGAGTTCGGATACAACGAGTTCCAAAACAGTACAGTTTGATGTCGCAATCGTTGGCTATGGTCCGACTGGTGCTACGCTGGCTAACCTGCTGGCGCAATGTGGCATTACCGTTGTGGTCATTGAGCGAGAAGCCGCGATGTATCGCTTGCCGCGTGCTGTGCATTTTGATGGCGAAACCATGCGTGTATTTCAGACCGTTGGAATAGCTGACGAGCTAAGTGAGAAGGTACGGGTTAATGCTGGAATGCGTTTTGTTGATCAAGACTGGAACCTGTTACTGGATTGGCCGCGTCCGCAAGAATTGGGGCCACTAGGATGGTATGCAAGCTATCGATTCCATCAACCTGATCTGGAAAACCTGTTACGCGCAAAACTGAGTAGCTACCCATGCGTTACTGAACTGACGAATACGGAAGTAGTATCGATCAATGATGACGCGGACGGGGTGGTGCTCAACTGTCGCACTGTTAAAGACAGCTTTGCAACCAAAGTAAAAGCACAATATGTCGTCGGCTGCGATGGCGCCCGTTCACTTGTGCGCGATGCAATTGGTTCGGACATAGACGATCTTGGATTTAAGGAGCGCTGGCTTGTGGTTGATGTGTTATTAAATCGAGAGCGACCTGATCTTGGGGATCATTCTGTGCAGTATTGTGACCCGATACGTCCGATGACTTACTGTCGCAGCCCGGCTAATCGAAGACGTTGGGAAATCACCGTACTCAAAGATGAGACTGATGAAGAGGTTACCAGTCACGCTCGAATTTGGGAGTTTCTCGAGCCCTGGATTAAACCAGATGATGCGGAGCTGGAGCGCACTGCTGTCTATACCTTTCACTCAGCTGTTGCGAAGACATGGCGGCGTGGCAGGTTAATGATTGCTGGTGACTCTGCCCACTTAACACCACCCTTTATGGGACAGGGCATGTGTGCAGGCATACGAGATGCGTCAAACCTGGCGTGGAAGCTGGCACTTTGTATTAAGAGGCAAGTGAGCGGCGATATTCTCGACAGTTATCAACAAGAGCGTGCTCCGAACGTAGTTGAGTTCATTGAAACAGCGATGCGACTGGGAGGTTTGATCAATAATGTGGACCGTGAGACTGCACTGACTCAGGCAGACACGAGTGGGTCCGGCTCCCGGCGGATGGCCACTATCACACCGCCACTTGGGCCAAGCACTTTGGCTGGGCTAGTTAGTGGTGATAGCACCCATAGAGGGAAATTGTATTCGCAACCACTGCTTGGTAATGAACAGCGGCTAGACGATTTTATCGGCTATGAACCCGTTCTGATTCTTAGGCACAAACTGCCAGGTGCAATCGTGACAAGTGGTCGTTCACTTGATGCAGAAACGCACCCGGCACTTGTTGATACGCTGAATGAGTTGAACACCAATGCCTTGCTGGTTCGACCCGATAGATACATTGCTGCAAGTGCAGTAACTCAGGAAGACATTGTCAGAATTGCCGCGCTGAAATTACCTTCTCCGATATCGAATAGTAGCTAGTTCGAATCTCGTCGCGTGTACCAATTTAGTTACAGTCAGTCGTTATCAGGAGCGCATTATATGACTACACCTAACGATGTTGAAACAGCATTTCTTGTTCCCAACGATTGGGAACCCTGGTGCAGGCTTTGGAAAGCTTATCTCGAATACTACGAGACAACGGTGCCGGACGCAGTCTATACCTCTACTTTCGAACGCATGCTTGCAGGTAATGCTGGTGTGGCAAATGAATTCCGCGGGATGATTATTCGTAACGATGGTGAGCCTGCTGGCTTAGTCCACTTCCTTTACCATCGTCATGGCTGGAAGATTGAGAACGTCTGTTATTTGCAGGACCTCTATGTAGACCCTGACGTTCGAGGTACGGGGCTTGGCAGAAAATTAATCGAGGCGGTCTACGACGATGCCGACACTGAGGGCTGTCCATCGGTTTACTGGCTTACTCAGGATTTTAACGCGGCGGGTCGGCAATTGTATGATCGCGTTGGTGTGCTAACGCCATTTATCAAGTACTCGAGGAGCTGATGGAGTTAAAAATTTAGCTGGCTACAGAAGATAGTTCCAGGCACTTCTTACATGCTGGACTGCGTATCGCCATATAAAAGCGCGATACGCGATCCTTCGAAGCTGCTCTAGGCAAACAGCACGTTATTGTGTTGCAGTTGTCCAGGTCCATTGTCGGTTGTAATCGATGCTACCCGAAAATGCTTTCGGCCATAACGGGCATCCAACGTCGTTTCGGATGCAGTGCTGCTGGTTTCATGCACAGGTATAACTCGGGTTTTACCTGCTCCGATAGCATAAGCGCTACCCACTAATGAATGATTCATATCGTATGATTTATCACCGATGTGTATAACACCCGGATTAATCTTACGAACAATTGCGAGTTCGTCACTGGTATTAGTGACCTTCATGACTGGCGCACCATTGGTTAAGAGAGTGATACTTAGATCAGAATCGATGCCGGGTATAACTTGTGATATTGGTTGTGTATTTAAAACCGGTTTGAATTTTTTGCTCGCCCCAGTTGAAGCAGATACCATGCCTGGTACGAACGGTAAGGCCATCACGCCACCAAGTGACATTAGGGATTTACGTTTGCTGCTGTCTACCATTGTTTAATCCGAGTGTTTTGGAATGAATCAATAGCTTACCGTCTAATCGTAACTGGCATCTTAAATAGATACACGATGTAACAATTCAGCCGGCTTCGGGTGGCGCGTTTAGACGATCACATAGGTGGTTTAGCATGTTCTCTTCTGCTTTTGCATGAATATCATTGAGGCGATAAGTTTGCTACTCACTAGTTAATATAGTTGGGAGATTAAATGCGGTAACTTTTGGCGGTACACCACTGAATTTGACAATATCGACAAGGCAAGTTTGAGCACTGGGGCCCTGTACCAGTTCTGAGCTTGGTACATCGGCAGTTAATACGTTGGGATTTCCATGCTTACAACACAGGCTGTCGTTGTCCCAGTCAGGGTCGTACCAGGCACCGGTTGCGATTGCCAATACACCACTTCTAACGCCGATATCCAGACAGGCCACACTGATTAATGAGCCGCGATCGTTAAATACTTTAATCAGATCACCATCAGCGATATCACGTGCTTTTGCATCTTCGGTATTTATCCGGCATGGTTCTCTACCATGTTGTTTGCCAGCGCGACTGTATGCGCTGTCGTCAAGTTGGCTATGAAGCCTGCGTGCTGGTTGATGGGATATCATGTGAAACGGGAACTTAAGTGTTTTGCAAGACCCCAGCCATTCCACTGGAGTATTCCAGACGGGGTGCCCCGGATTATCATCAAGATTGAAATCGGCAATAACCTGGCTGAATATTTCAATGCGGCCTGAAGGTGTTTGCAGTGAATACTTTTCCGGGTCAGCGCGGAAATCGCTGAGTAGGGTCTTTGGTTGTTCCGGTTCGGATAAACTAAATACGCCTTCTTTTAAAAAGTCATCGTAGTTGGGTAAAATTACGCCAATATCCTCGCCTCGTTGTCTGGACTGTTCGTACAACAACTGAATCCATTGTTCACTATTTTTACCTTCCGTGAACTTAGCTTCAAAATTGGTATTGCTGTCACCCTTTGCACTCAGACGTTTGGCTAGTTGTCGAAAGATGTTGTGATCGGTTTGGGCAGAGTTAAAAGGTTCGGCAACTTGTTCAGTGTGAAACAGATAGCCATCACGTGGAGAGCCTGCAATATCTGATCGCTCAAGACCAACAGCTGCCGGTAATACAATATCTGCATGTTTTGCCAATGGATTCCAGACAGTTTCATGCACGATGACGGTTTCAACGTTTTGCCACGCCTTGCGAAATCGATTTAAATCCTGGTGGTGATGAAATGGATTGCCACCAGCCCAGTAAACCAGTCGAATATCGGGGTAAGTGTACTTGTTACCGTTGTATGAGTAAGGTTCTCCGGGTTTGCTTAGCATATCGGTGATGCGTGCAACCGGGATAAACGTGTCAACTGGATTGTCACCCGTTGGCAATGCAGCCCACGGCAGGTGCGAGCGATGACTGCCAACACCATTGACCGCGCCTAACCCTATACCGAAACCTAAACCGCTCTTGCCAATATCCCCAAGCATAGCTGCAAGCACAACGGCCATCCAATAAGCTTGTTCGCCATATTGTTGTCTGGTCAGGGACCAACTGACATTGATCAGCGTTTTGGTTGACCCCATGCGTTCTGCCAGGGCTTGAATGTCATCTGAGCTAATGCCGGTTATATCTGACGCCCAATTAGCATCCTTGGGTTGTTGGTCGTTGTCCCCCAATAGATAGGTTTGAAACACATCGAACCCTTCGCAATAGCGATCAAGAAAGTCAACTTTGTGCAGGTTGTTAATGATGAGTGTATGGGCAATTGCCAGCATTAAAGCGGTGTCGGTATTAGGCCGAACTGGCAGCCATTGCGCATCCAGTTCTGAAGCAACATCATTTTCTATTGGACTGACGTTAACAAACTCTACACCGTTCTGACGTGCCAGCATCATGTCCTGATGTTGTTCGTGCCTGCCAGCGCCACCGGAATTTATCTGAGCGTTGCGTCGAGCCATACCCCCGAAAGCTACGAGCAACTTTGCACCTTCGGCAATAGACTTCCATGAAGTATGGTCGATTAAAAATCGCGTCATAGACCCTGCAATATGAGGCAGTATCACTTCACCGGAAGAATAACTGTAGGAGTCTTTGGAAGTAGTACTCCCGCCAAACAGATTCATAAATCGGCGTAGTTGACTTTGAGCATGGTGAAATCGGCCGGCACTGGCCCAGCCGTAGGACCCGGCGAAAATAGATTCATTAGTGTGATTATCGCGAACACGATTCAATTCTTCGGCGACCAGGTCGAGTGCTCTATCCCACTCGACTTCTACGAAACTGTCTCTGCCACGATGCGTTCTGTCGCAATTAAGTCTATTTTCTAACCAATCTTTGCGGATAGCCGGTTTGCCGATGCGGCAGGGACTATTCAGAGCGTCGATTGCCGCCTGACCAATTTGAGTTGGGGCAGGGTCGTCTTCAAATCCACGCAACGAAACTGGTTTGCCGTCTTTGCTGACAACTCTGTAGGTACCCCAATGACTGGTAATAAGCGGCAGTTTGTCTTTTGTTGGACTCACGTGGTTTCCGTAGTCGATGCTTTAGGTCGCTAATTTTATTCGGTGGCTAATTACTTGTCGATTAATTATATAGCTGGCTATCTTGTCTATTAGATCGCTGATTTTATTTCTGGCCCTTCAGTGGCTATCATTAAGCATCGGGCATCAGGTGGTAGTTTTGTAGCCAACGCACCTGCCAATGGGGCAGCCCCGCTCGAGGTTGTTGAGATGTTGTGCTTGGCCAGTAACCCTGTGGCAGCTTGCGCTTGAGCATCTGTTACGGCCATAAATATTTCAGCGTCCAACTTGAGCGACTCAAACGCAATTAAAGAAGCGTCTTTGCAATCCAGTCTGCCCATATGAGAAACAGGACCTGCTACTTGCACAAGATGTCCCGCTTCTATACTGCTACCAAGACAGGGTGCAGCGTCTGGTTCAACGATTGTAATGGTCGGTTGCTTAGCCCAATGTTCCCGGATATGGGCGGCTACCGACGCTGCAAGTCCACCGACGCCCGCTTGAAGAAAAACGTGACTGGGCCACAATCCAGATTGTTCAAACTCTTGTCGAGACTCTTCGGCAAGTACTGAGTAGCCTTCCATTACCAATGCGGGCCGCTCAGTGTAGCCATCCCATGATCCATCGGCGAGGTGCAACCAATTGTTTTCCTCAGCTAGATTAACTGCTTGCTGAACACTGTCTTCGTAGGAGCCTGTCACTCGTTCAATCTGTGCTCCCATGCTTCGAATACGAACTGCGAAAGCTTCAGGTACCGCAGCGCTAAGTACAATCACAGCATTACTGCCAAAAATGCTTGCACCTGCGGCGATGGATAGCCCGTGATTGCCAGCACTTGCCGTTATGAACGTTAACTCAGACGCTACCTGCCGCGTTTTCTCACCAAGTAAATCAGTTTCTGATGTCGCGTCTTGCAGTAGCTGCGCAATGGCATAGATGCCACCCAGCGCTTTAAAACTGCCCAGCCGCATTCTATTGGTTTCATCTTTTACCTGAAACGACTCAACACCGAGTTGTTTCGCCAGATCGGATAAATTATGCAGCGGAGTTTTCTGATATACCGGGCACTGCTTGAGCAGTGCGAGTGGTCGTTGCGCGCTGGCTTTGAATCTTCTGCCAGAAGACGGGCCACTTGGACGTGTGTTATGAATCATCATCGCTACAAGATAACTCAGGCAGTCGACAGCTGCTTGAAAGATTCAGTACTATTTTGAGAATATTTTTCATTCAGTTGACTGGTCGATTTATTCTCACCATGTTATCCCCAACATGGATTCTACATCGTATCAATCAGACTGTGGCAGCTTTGTAGGTACAGCACAGGGGTTACTTGTAGATGCGAGTTAGGCCAATCTGGAAACATACTTGCAACACAGTTATTTACAATTGAAAATAGATTGCTGCTGCTATATAAGATGTTCCCCCTGCCTGGATATATTTTCCGATTTGCGCTATGTATTGTCAGCCTGTGGTTCGGACTGTCATCTGCAAATGCTGCCGTACATAGTTTAGGTGCTTTCGATCAAGGCTGGTACAACTCAACCGGCGCGCATAATACGGGTAATACCAACACCATCACTGGCAACTACGGTGCCACTGAATATCGCGCTTGGTTCAAATTCACGGTACCTGCCGAATGCGCAGATGGAGTTGCTTCAGCACAGTGGACGATAAACTCGGTGGCCAATTCTGCCGGCTCTGGTTCGCTTCCGCATAACGTGTCAGTAAACGCAATAAGTCAGGCAAACGTTGACACTCTTGGTGTGTTGACCCCGAGCGTTGCTTTATTCAATGACATTGGCAGCGGTTCTGTTGGCTCGATGAGTATTCCAAGTAACGCTAATTTTAATCAAACGGTGGTGTTGAGTGGGGCTGCACTAACCGCAATTGAAATAGCTGCCGGGAATCCGTCTGGAGCTTATGCAATCGGGTTAAATCATCTGCCCGCTGTTGGAAACTACTACATTATGGGCTACAGCAATCCCAGTGTTGTTAGCGCAACGCTTAACATTAATTGCGAAGCAAAATCGACCATTACGTTAAACAAGACCGTCATTAACAATCACGGCGGTACTGCCACTGCGGTTGACTTTATTCCTTCAGTTAACGCAACAGCGATAACCTGGGGCAGCGCTACAACCTTTACACCGGGAAGCTATACCGTAAGCGAGACAACACTACCAGGTTACTCAGCTGGTGATTGGGGAGGCGATTGTGCAGCTGATGGGTCTATAAATCTGATTGCCGGCCAAAACGCTGTTTGCAATATCATAAACGACGATCAGGGTATCGATCTGGATATTGTGAAAACAGTGGATAATCCAGCTCCCAACATAGGAGCTACGGTGACGTTTACGCTGAACATAAGCAATCTTGGTCCCGATGTGGCAACCGACTTGTTAATCAACGATATTGTTCCTGCCGGATTTGTGTATCAGGCTGCAAGCATCGGAGGAGGCGACAGCCGCGATGATACTGATCCCGTTGGCGCTGGCTTGTCCTGGGTTATAAATTCTCTACCGCCAGGTTCTCCGGTTAGCCTGGTATTTTCAACTGTTGTCCAGTCACCTTAGATTTCATACAGTCTTTTTACTGTTGAATCTAAATGCCGCTGATTTTAGCTATAGTGTCGATTCGAACTATCGAAGTAGACGCTTTTCAGTCAACTGGTATCCAGACCAATGCAACATCATCAATCGTAATATCCGTTTTCTCCAAGCCCACGATAACTGATTCAATCTCGTGAATCTTGGCCGACCAATCATCCTGAATATCGTTCAGGTCGTCGCCTAATTCACTTTCAAGTTCTTCACGATCTTCAATCAGGGCGGCGTATCGGTTTTCAGCTGTCTTCAATCTTTCCTCAGCCTTTTGCGCCATGCGACCTTTGCTCTGATTCCGTCGCACACCACTGGTGATCATGGAGCGCGTGCTGCGTCGTCCACCCAGCAGGCTGCCAAGAACACCACCCGCTATGTCGATTACCTGACTGGTGCGCTGATCCTGTTTACGACTGATCGCATCGAACTGAATTTCACGGTACTTGTCTTCGGCTTTTTTAATTGATGCATTGACTCGATCAATTTTCTTCGCCAAAACTTTTCTTAATTTATCTGCATCCTTATCAGCGCCTTCGTCAGCAACCTTTTCGCAGCGACTTTCAAAGTCATCACGCGACTCACCAATACGAGAATACACTTTCAATTCGCTGTTATAGAAAAGCTCAAGCTCTTCGTTGCTGTATATGTGATCTTTAATGGCTTTCTGAGCAGAGGTAAAATAGGTTTTATTCTTGATTTTTGCGTCGGGTAAAACATAAATCGCCCCATCTGGTTCTTTGGATATTAAGTCGCGGTCATCGTAATCAACCTCGATAGCATCGTCAGAGTCCAGTGGTCCATCAAGTGGAGTTATTATCGCTTCCCACTCAACTTCATGACGAAGCTTGGCTTTTGTATCGTCAAACAGCATTTCGACACGCACAGCTACGCCGGCTTTTAAACGTTTGCCTGTTGCTGAGGCGCCGATGTCGTCTGCGTAATCTACACCCGGATCAAGATAACGTACTTGCACATTATCCGCGGTTTGTGGAGCAACAGCGCTCTCGTTGTCAGCCAATGCAACGGGTGCGGCAGTTCCCGGTTGGGCTGCAGTGGCGGAGCTGACTGCTTTTCGTTGTTCATCCGTTGTCAGCGCACTAATTTGTTCACGAGTGAGTGGTCCCGGCAAATAAGACATAGCCCAGCGAGTACCGAATAGCTGAGGAGCCGATGCTTTGGTTGAATGTAAAACAAACTGGCGCTTGTCCAGGTGCGATATGGTATCGCCCAATGCTTTGATATCTACTGAGCCATCAGATGCACTCATACCATCGAGCAGGCGTTTTTTATCCTGATCGGTTTGCAAGCGACCGATCATCCAGGTTCCCGCATTAGAGATTGCTTTGTAGTCAATATCAACCGGGTTTTGTGTTGAAAGCACAAGCCCCACGCCAAATGCCCGCGCTTGCTTGAGTATGGTGAGTATGGGTTTTTTAGATGGTGGTGAACCTATTGGAGGCACATAGCCAAATACTTCATCCATATAGATAAGTGCGCGCAAATCCGATGTTCCTGATTGCTTGCGCATCCAGGTAACCATTTTGGATAACAGTAACGTAACGACGAACTGCCGTTCTTCATCGCTTAAGTGCGATAACGATACAACTGCTGACTGCGGCTTACCGTTATCACCAAACAACATGCGTTCGATATCGAGATCTGGTCCTTCGGTCCAGCTTGAGAAAGACGGTGATGCTGCGAGCCCGTTTAGTTTCATTGCAAGCTTTACGCGATCACCTGGTGGATAGAACGAATCTAGATCGATAACGCCCAGCTTACGCATAGGTGGTTGCTGGACTAATCCGATCAACATACCCAGATCGAGATTCTTACCTTGTGACCAGTAGTGATTAATGATGTTCGACAGTAATATATGTTCGCGACTGCTTAACGGGTCGCTATCGATACCAACCAGTGCAAGTAGCGAGGAGGCATAACCTTCAATTTCATCGAGCATCGATTCCGGGTCGCTATCGTCGGACGGTGCGTTTAATGAACCAATAATGTTCAGCGGTATTCCGGCCTTCGAGCCAGGCGTATAGATGGAGAAGTCAACCGTATTCCGTAGCTTTTTAATTCGTTCAGGTTCAATGCCTGAGCGCGCTAATCCGTCTTTCCATACTTGCGCTTTTTCAACTGCAGCATTGGCTGCATCACCGCCAGCTTCTGACTCACTAATCCACGGCATAAAGTCTGTGGGCAGTAAATTTGGAAACGACAATAATAAATTTCCCATGTCGCCTTTGGGGTCGATAATTAGAGTAGGGACACCCGATAGCAGTGCTTCTTCAAGCATGACCACGCCGAGGCCGGTTTTACCGGAGCCTGTCATACCAACAATGACACCATGGGTGGTCAGATTGGCTGAATCGTAGAAAACCGGAGAATCGTCGTCAGGGCTTGTGCCCAGATACAGGTGGTTTTTTGGTGTGTCTATGCTCATGGTCTGGTAATAACCTGTTTGGGCTAGCTATCTACCCGATTAACTATAGCAAGTAGTTCACCGTATTTCTGGTAGTTAACTCTGTGACTGCCTGGCTTGGCCTCAATGCTTACGCAGCGGTTGTTTTTGGCGCGAATGCCGGCATCAGTGCGCTAATCATATCTTCTGCCATGATCATTTTATTAGTCTTTGACAGGCCGTTCCCAACTGGACCATCGACAAACAGATTCGCCAGGCCATGCACTGAAGACCACGCCAGTAATTCTTCAGAACTAAAGCTGTTCGGATCGGAGTCTTCTATCGTGTCGGCAAAGCCGCCCTTGAGGTGTGCACTAAGCCCGTTCGCTGCGTCAACGTAATTTTCAGCACTGGCATAGACGGTCTCATCGTTCCACATAGCGCGAAAGAATGCTGGATAATCAAGAGCGAATTCAACGTATGCCAGACCAACGGCTGAGAAAGCATCCTTGTCTTTCTTGCTGGCATCGGCTCGAGCTGTAGCCATCACCGCAGACAATTTGACCATAGCGCGTGCAGCGAAAGCGGTCATCAGCGTGCGTTTATCTGAATAGTGACGAAAGGCAGAAGAGGGAGAAACGCCAACTAACTTGGCGCAGGCGCGAAGCGTTACGGCTTCAAGCCCGAATTTGCTGGCTATTTCATCCACGGCATCTAGTAGCGATTCGGCCAGATTTCCATGATGATAGCTGGATTTGCCCTTTTTCATATAATCTCGCACAATAATTCCAATGTGAACATTATTCACTTTTTTTGCCGATATTGCTTGTATTTATGGATAAATCCTGTATATTAAATGTGAACAGTGATCACATAAGCCAATTTTGAAGCGAAACCCGGAAAAGATCACTGTTAACCGGGTCTGCGCTTCGCAGGCACTTACAAGAGGGTAAAAATTATGTCGTCATCGAGTGGAACAACGGTAAATCAGTCTAACCATCGCTCGTGGGGTCCATGCCGTACCAGACATGGCCGCAAAGGCAACTGGTCAAGCTTTAATATCGCCGCAATGGTGTTGTCGTTTGTGTTTTTCTGGCCAATAGGTCTGGTCGTTTTGTTCTGGATTATGTCCGGTAGAAACGTGCAGGAGCTACCGGGTGCGGTCAAGGCTAAATGGCATGAATTCACCGGAGCCGCGCAAGGTTTTGGCGATCGTAGTGGCAATTCTGTGTTTAATGATTTTCAGCAAACGCAATACGATCGAATTAACGAGATCAAAGACGAAATTAAAACCCGTGCTGAGCGGTTTAAGGAATTTAAAGCGGATGCTCAGAAGCGAGCTGATCAGGATGAATTCAATCGTTTTATGGCCAATTCCCCCGGTTCGGTCGATCGGTAACTGAACAGGTTAGTGAACGGCCGGGGTTTATTCAGGTAGCGTAGTAATCGCTGTCGAGTGAATAACGTTGTTAACCTGATCTACGCGTTCGACTAGTGGGCGTGTAGATCGTTTTCTACGATACGTGTAGATTGCCTTCCAATAGTGTTAAGCAAATTGTGCTTTGCACTTTGCGTCATGATTATTTTGAGAACCAGTTTTTCAGAATATTCGCATGGTTACTAAAAATACGAGTTGATGACGACTTCACTGAATAGCCATAACCATCCAGACATTCTTTAAAAGGCTGTATCAATAAACCGTTCTCAATTTCGTTTTTCATTAATCTATCTGCAAGTATAAAACCTTGCCCATCGATCGCGGCTTGAACTCGCACATTAGCATCAGTGATAACGCGTTTTGGATTTGGCAATTCGGTTTTCAAACTTGGTAACGCCATAGCCGTCCATTCGTCCCATAAATCAAGATGCCGCTCTTCGCACAGCAGCGGCACGCTGTTGAGCGGACTTTGAAGAATAGCGTGTGCGTCTAATGACTCCGTTGAGCTCAAGCCCAGCTTTTGCATAAGCTTCGGCGTAATGACCGGGAAAAGTTCCATTGGAATTTGATACAGCTGGTTACGGTCAGATTTTTCATTGCCTGGTCCCCATTGAATCGCCATATCGACATCGGCCAGTTTGAATTCGGCCGAATTTATTGAGTGCAGTAGTTGAACGGCGATGTCTGGGTGGCATTCGTTGAATTCACTTATGCGCGGTGATAACCACCGCGCAGCCACATACGTCGTCGTCGCTATAGAAACACCCGTCTGACGACTTTCTCCATGCAAACCCTGCAGAGTTTGATCAAGCTCGTCAAACATGTGTTTTGTGGTTTGCAGTAATGCCTGGCCGGCATCGGTCAAGTACACTTGCCGCACCGAGCGTTTAAACAGCGAACATTTCACTTGTTCTTCGAGTTTTCTTATTTGATAACTCATAGCACCTTTACTGATGCATAGCTCGTCTGCCGCCAGGCTGAAACTGAGATGACGGGCGGCAGCCTCAAAAGCTTTTAAACTATCAAGTGGTGGTAAATGGTGCTTCATAACGGCTCGATAATGACTAAATATAGTTGTGAAACAGTGACATAGTGTGATGTGGATGAAAAAATCGCGTTTAAAACTGGCATTACGATGGTTTGATCAAACTGAACTATAAAGTAGAAACTTGGGTTTGTCATTGAGCGGGATTTCTAAGACGATAGGTTGAAAATTGCGGAGGTTAATAACAGTGGCTAATAAAGTGAAATCTCATGCGCGTGTGGTGGTCATCGGTGGCGGTATATCAGGCTGCTCGACGCTGTATCACCTAACCCGTGAAGGCTGGAACGATGTCGTCCTGGTTGAGCGCGATGAGCTAACGTCTGGTTCAACCTGGCATGCGGCTGCACAGGTAACGCAGTTTGGTGGCAATCAAACCATGATTGGCTTGAAACAGCACAGCATTCAACTGTATCAACAGCTCGCGGCCGACCCAGACCACCCGTTCTCGTACCACATCACTGGTGGCATGCGTACCGCTTATACAAAAAATCAACTCGATACCTATCACCATTATGTTGGTATGGCGCAAGGCATGGGTGTTGATATGGAAGTCATTGATGCTGCAGAAGTAGGCAAGCGGCACCCTTTGCTTAACACCGATGGAATGTTGGGTGCGTGGTGGGATCCACTCGACGGTTATATCGATCCCGCAGGAATTACAATGGCTCTGGCCCGGCATGCTCGTAAAGCCGGCGCAGAGGTCTATCGTTTTAATCCTGTTGAAAACATCACGCAAAAACCGAATGGCGAATTTATTGTTCACACCAAAGATGGTGATATTACTTGTGAAAAAGTAGTTAATGCCAGTGGTTATCGTGTGAATGAAGTTGGCAACATGCTTGGTGTAGAACACCCGGTCACGTCGATGGAGCACATGTATTTTCTAACCGATACCATGCCTGAAATTGAAGCGCTTGATTTTCAGGTTCCGGTTATTCGTGACCCCGGTGATGACTTCTATAGTCGTCAGGAAAAGCAGGGTCTGCTCGTTGGCGTGTACGAGCAAGGCTGCAAAACGTTTGGTATGGATGGTATTGACCCGGCATTCACGCAAGATCTTTGTCCATCTGATCTTGATCGATGTCTGGACAACATGGAACATATATTTGAACGCATGCCAGCGCTACAAACAGCGGGTATTCATACAACGGTCAACGGGCCAATTACTTATACCATTGACGGTTTACCGCTCGTGGGTCAAATCCCGGGTATTGAAAACGCGTACTGCATTATCGGACTCAGAGCCGGAATTGGTGAAGGTGGTGGTCACGGCAAGATACTCGCAGAAATTATGGTACACGGTGAGTGCGAATGGGACGCCTGGTGTTTTGATCCGCGTCGCTTTACCCAATACGCCAACACCGAGCACACCTGTTTAAAAGCCATAGAAGATTATCAAAACGAATTTCACTATCACATGCCGCACGAGGAGCGCCCGGCCTCACGTCTTGCCCGCACAACCCCGTTGTATCCGGCGTTTGATCAGCTTGGCGCGTTGTGGGGTGTGGTTAATGGCTGGGAGCGCGTGCTGTGTTTCAAACCTGATGATCAGCCTGACTTTGTCGATGAACACAGTTATCGGTTTACGCCAACAAAAGAGCTTGTAGCGAAAGAAGTTGCAGCGATGTGTAGTGGTGTCGGGGTGATGGAAGTATCCGGCTTTAACCGATATGAAATCAGTGGTGCCGGTGCCGGCGAATTTCTCGATAATATTATTTGCAGCAGATTACCAACGAAAGTGGGCAAAGTCAGTTTGTGTTACTTGCTGAACGAACGCGGCCATGTTCTGGGGGAGGCCACCATTGCCAAGTTAGGTGAAGACCACTATTGGTATGGCTCGGCTGCCGCTGCAGAGTGGCACGACCGTGATTGGTTAAAACGCTATATGCCTGACACGGTGACGCTCACAGAGATGGCGTCAACACATACCATTCTGGTTGTCGCTGGTCCCAAATCGCGAGATTTGTTGCAATCGCTTTCCCCGCGATGTGATTGGTCTAAAGCGGCCTTTCCATGGATGAGTGTAAAAGAGATGACCCTGGGTCATGCTGCAGCGACTGCGATGAGCGTTAGCTTTTCCGGGGAGCTTGCCTACGAGCTGCATATCCCGAACGAGCAGCTGTATCTGGTTTGGACATTGTTGCAAGAGGCCGGTACAAAATTTAACTTATCGAAATTCGGTTTATACGCAACTGAATCCATGCGTATGGAAAAAGGCTATCGACATTGGAAGGCCGATTTAATATACGAGCATAACCCAATAGAGTTAGGGCTTGATCGGTTTGTAAAATTGGATAAAGCCGACTTTGTTGGCAAGGCAGCGCTACTTGCTGAAATTGAGCGAGGACCTAAAAAACAATTTGCTTGTATAACAATCGATTGTGACATTGCTGCCGCACACGCTGGCGACTCTATTTATATTGACGACAACTTAATTGGTACAGTCACATCTGGTGGTTACGGACATCGAGTCAAAGCCAATATAGCGTACGGGCTTATTAAGCCTGAACACGCAGACCTTGGTACCAAACTCAGTGTTGGTATTTTGGGTGAGCGCTATCAGGCCGAGGTGTGTGCAGAATGCTTATACGACGAGCCACACGCCATTGTCCGCGGGTAAGCCAAGACGCAGGGGCAAGCTGACTGCCCGGGAAGCGATGCATGCAAAGCGTGCAAAAGCGCCGGAGATAAATCCTTGCCCAGCGGGACCTAAGGGCGGGCAATACAAACCGCTTTCAGATAACGACATACAGCAAATTTACGCAAACGCGCTGCGTATATTATCCGAAATTGGCATGGGTGAAGCGCCACCTGCGCTTATGCAGCAAGCTCTGGAAAAAGGTGCATTTCAAAACAAGGCTGGGCGGCTCTGTTTTCCAAAGGCCATGGTTGAACAGACTATTGCCGGTGCCTGTAGAAATTTTGTGTTCTACGGACGCGACCCGAAACACGATTTCGAACTTGGTGGTGACAAAGTTTACTTTGGAACCGGTGGCGCTGCCGTTCAAACACTTGATTTAGATAGCCATACCTATCGATCTGCAACGCTTGCAGATCTTTATGATTTTACGCGCCTTGCCGATACGCTGGCAAACGTAAGCTGGTTTACTCGCTGTTGCGTTGCCACTGATGTAACCGATATTGCAGAACTTGATATCAACACAGCTTACGCATTAGTCAAAGGCACAACAAAACCTGTCGGTACGAGCTTTACGCTTAAGGAAACTGTCGACCCCATAATCGATATGTTCGACATCGCTTTAGGTGGCAAAGACAAGTTTCGTGAACGCCCCTTTTGCAAAGCACACATAAGTCCAGTGATTTCTCCACTTCGTTATGGCGAGGATGCATTTGATGTGGCGCTGGCCTGCATCGAACGTGGTGTGCCGCTAAACAACATTGTTGCTGCGCAATCAGGTGCTACTTCTCCTGCAACCATTGCCGGCATGCTCAGCTCAACACTGGCTGAAACGTTGGCGGCATTACTCATGGTGAATGTATTCGCACCCGGTTATCCGATGATTTTTTCTAACTGGCCATTAGTGATCGATCTGCGAACAGGTTCGTTCTGCGGTGGTGGAGGCGAGATAACGCTACTAAATGCTGCGTCGGCGCAGTTAGCCAACTGGCTGGGACTACCATCGGGTGCTGCATCGAGTATGAGTGACTCGAAAGCGGTTGATGCACAAATGGGCCTGGAAAAAGCCATGTCATCACTTGGTGTAGGCTTGGCTGGTTGCAACATGGTGTATGAGTCCTCGGCCATGATGGCAAGCCTACTTGGTGCATCATTTGAGGCCATGCTAATTGACGATGAAATGCTCTCCCAAGTTTACCGAGTGCTTCGAGGCATAGAGGTCAATGAGGAAACGCTGGGCTTTGCAGCAATTGAAGAAGCCGTTTATGGCGAAGGCCACTTTCTGGGTTCCCAACACACCATGGCAGCGATGCAACGTGATTACTTCTGGCCGACAACATTAAGTGATCGTCAGCAACCCTCTGCATGGGAAGAGGGCGGAGCTACTGATATGTGGCAGCGCGCTAATACGCGTGTTCGGGAAATACTTGAACAGCACAAGCCTGACTATCTGAGTGATGAGGCAGATAAACAGATTAGAGGTGGCTACCCCATCAGGCTGGAACCTTAAAGCCTGCTCAGCTCATCCCGGATGGCTAACTAAAGCTTGCTCAGCTCATCCCGGAAGGCTAACTAAAGCTTGCTCAGCTCAACTCGGACGGCTAACTAAAGCTTGCTCAGCTCTACTCGGACGGCTGACTAAAGCTTGCTCAGCGCATCGTTTAACTGATCAGCAAATTCACCAGGCCTGAGTTCCTGGGCGTCAGTATCAAAATTTTCATGAAAGGCAGGTATAGACATACTAGCGCGTAGATCAGCGTTGAAATGCGGCGCTGATTCAACGGCACTTGCCAGTACGCTTTTCGCACCGCCTTTTCCGGGGGAGGTAGCCAGCATAATTATTGGCGTACCTTGAAACACTTTTGCATTGATTCTAGATGCCCAGTCGAATATGTTTTTATAGGCTGCTGTATAAGAGCCGTTGTGCGATGCAAATGAGATGACTAATGCATCTGCATCACCAATTTTCTTGTAAAACCGTTTGGCAAGTTCCGGGATGCCGTCTGCATTTTCGCGATCAATGCTGTAGATAGGCATCTCGAAGTCGTTTAAGTCGAGTACTTCTATTTTTGCATTCGCGTTGATACTGGCTTTTATTTGACTGGCCGCATAGGTTGCCAGTTGTTTGTTAATCGAATTTTTACTTGAGCTTGCGCCGAATGCAACAATTTTCATCAGGTTTCTTCTTGTTCTGGATTGGTATATTGTGTTGAACGCCCCTGGCTGGTAGCGTCGTCTTTTTGCTACTCACTCATTTGTCCTTTGCCATCGCCCAGTACCATGTGATTTTCTATGCCGGCAATTTTATCTTCAAGTCTATGGTTAACGTATAGCACTGACGTTTCAGACTTGGTACAAATTTTCTCTATCAAAGCGAGTACCAATTGGCGGTTCAAATCATCGAGCCCCAGACACGGCTCATCGAGTATAAGTAGTGGTGGGTGCTTCACCATGGCTCTGGCAATAAGGATTAAGCGCTGGTCGCCAAAGGAGAGTTGGTTAAACGGCTTGTCACCAACATCCTGCATGCCTAATATGGCCAGCCAATCATTAGCAATGCGTTTTTGCTCGTCGCTGTATTGCTGGTAGATTCCGATGCTGTCGTAAAACCCGGAAATAATCGCGTTTCGTACACTGACGCTGACTTTATATTCCCATTGTAGTGCGCTGGAAACATAGCCGATATGTTGCTTGATATCCCATATGCTTTCACCCTGTCCTCGTTGCATGCCAAATACCTGTATGTTGTTGACATAGCATTGCGGGTGATCACCGGTGATCAGATTAAGCAAGCAAGTTTTACCACTGCCGTTAGGTCCGCTGACTTGCCAATGTTGTCCTTTCTTTATTATCCAATTCAGATTATCAAAGATCACGGTATCACCATAAGCAATGCGGGCACCTTTGATGTTGACCAGTGGTGCCTGCCGATCAAGTTCGACAGGTTCAGCTGTTCCGTCTTTAGATGGAATGGCCAAATCGCTGGTTTTAAGATGTAGCAACTGCCGCAGCTCTCGCATGGCCTGTTCGTCAGTGCGAGCAATGGTGTGGCTGAGTTGCCCTTGTTCGGTATAGGCAATATGCGTAATAAAATCGGGTACTTCGTCAAACCGGTTTAACACCATTACCATGGGTGTGTGGGTGCTGATGTCATTCAACAGTTGATGCAGCAGTTCATCTGACTGTATATCCAGGCCTTCAAACGGCTCATCAAGAATCAATAGCTCCGCGTTGCAGGTAAGCGCTTTGATAAGCAGCACTTTGCGGGTCTCACCGGTAGAGAGTTTGCGAAAGCTACGCTGTAATAAATGGCTAAATTGGAATGCCTCCACAAGACGGGCTTGTTCTGATTTATTTTCACAACCTTCATCGAGTACGTCCTGCACGTTGGTGCCTTCAGTGATGATGTCGAGAATATCAGCATCATCCTTGCGTCGTTCTGCTTCAATCAGTTCAGCTTGCGCCTCAAAAGAGACTACGGCTATTTTCGCTGGCAGTCCGGTGATGTAACCGGATTCAATTTCGCCAGCACCATGCAAGCTTGCAGCAAGAGCGGATTTACCTGACCCGTTTGCTCCCGTGATAACCCAGTGTTGCGAATCATTTATTTTCCATTGGATATTCTCCAGCAGGAAATGATCATCAAAATTAACACTGAGGTTTTCAAGGCTTGCGTGGTACATGTGTAGCGTTTAAATGTTATGGCGAATCAAGATTGCGGGTAGGAGTCTTCTGCACAATTCCAGAAGGCTTTTAGCAACGGATCACCAAGGCGTTCTTCGTGTGCGCATAGTCCAAGCTCAAAAGGTGCAAGGTCTTTCATATAAGGCAATATTCGTATTGTATCGCGAATAGGGCTGTGTTCTATAACCAGTGATGGCACAACGGCAATGCCAAAGCCTAAACTGACCATGGACACCACGGCTTCGTGCCCCGCAACGTGCGCATAAATTGGCGGCTCGCACTTGAGTTGTTTCATGCGTTCTAAAAAGCGCGTGCGAGCAAGGCCACGCTCTGCAAGAACAATTGGAAGTTTGCTCCAGTCAGGTTGAGTTCCACTATGTTGAATTTGGTCCAAAGTTCTTGACAATGCGCTTGGTATGTTCGGGCCAATTAAAACTAAAGGGGTGCGTCGTAGTGGAAGACAGGCCAATTTTTTTGGCAGCTTGTCTGGCACTGCAATAATTGCAGAGTCTTCCAAACCATCCACGACACGATCCATGGCCTCCGCCTGATCGCCGGTACGCAATTTAATTTCTATACCCGGGTGTGCGTCTCGCATGGCAGGTAGTATTTGACTGAGCATGCTGTAACTGGCGGTGACTGAGCCGAATACACTGACCTCGCCGCTTAATGTGGCGCTGGATGCGTCAAGGTCTGCGCGCATTTGCTGCCAGTCATCTATGGCTTTTCTTGCATACTCTAAAAAATGTCTGCCAGCCGGGGTGAGTTGGACTTGACGATTGTCACGTTCAAGCAGAACCTGACCTACGTGTGCTTCAAGACGTTGTAGATGTCGACTAACAGCCGAAGCGCTTAAATCATTCAGACTCGCGGTTCGACCGAAGTGCAGTGTTTGCGCAAGGCTTAAAAATACTTTGTAGGCGCGGATGTCCACAATTGAGAGCGTTCAAATCCAGGGTAGATGGTGAGGCGTTGCCTAAAGTGCAACACTACGAAGCTATTTATACCATTTATTGCAACGCCCGATGTTGATTTACAGGCTCTTTTGAGTGCTGCTTGTCAGAACCTGAAGTTGCTCTGCTTTTTTAGGGTCAGAGTAATATTCGGGTAATGTGTTTATCAGTGCCACGTACCCACATAGGAGCCCGCAACTATGGCAAAGATCAATGCTGTCAACATAACCGAGTTTTCCTTCAATACACCCGACATTGGATTAGAAACCGCAGCGGCCGGTGTTGGAAACATGTCATACATAAAAGGCAATCAATTTGAAGCAAAACGATTTGCCATCAAGATAAGTACTGATGAAGGACATGCTGGCGAGTATGTGACGAACTGGGTTAGCACCAGTTCCAGTTTTGGTCAGGCCGTTATGCTTGCACCAACACTGGTTGGTCGTAACCCTGAACACAGAGAAGCTTTGTACGATGCATTAAAACGAGAAGGGCGTGCATATGATCATATGGGACACGGCATGCTCGACATTGCGCTCTGGGACCTTGTCGGCAAGATGCATGGAGCATCTGTTAAATCCATGCTGGGAGGTTACCGCGATACGTTACCAACGTATGCGAGTACTTATCACGGACAGGAGAGCAAAGGTGGTTTGTGCACACCTCAGGCTTATGCTGACTACGCAGAACTGTGTCAATCACTGGGTTTTCACGGCATAAAAATTCACGGTTGGATGAACGGCAATGTTGCACGCGAATCGGAGAACTTGCGGTTAGTTCGCGCGCGAGTCGGGGACGACTGGCGCATTATGCTTGACCCTGCCTGCACATTAAAAACCTGGAATGATGCGCTGGCAGTTGGCCGCGTGTGCGATGAAATAAATTGCTTCTGGTATGAAGATCCGTATATGGACTCAGGTGTTTCCGCCTTTGGACAGCAACGCCTGCGCGAACGATTAGCAACACCAATGCTGGTCAGCGAACACGTTCGCGGACTTGAACAAAAAGCGTCGTTCATGCTCAACGGTGGCTGCGATATAATTCATACCGACCCAGAGTACGATATGGGTATCACTGGTGTAATGAAAATCGCCCACTTCTGCGAAGCAGTGGGGCTGGATTTGCAGCTACATGCGGTAGGGCCGGCACACCGGTTGTGTATGTCAGCAATCCGCAACACCCACATGTATGAAATGGCGTTGGTCGGGCCTGATATGCCGAACATAGTCGCGCCGGTGTATACCTGCGGTTATTCTGACCATCCTTCAGACTTGCCAACAGATGGTTGTGTACCGGTACCGAATGGGCCGGGATTAGGGGTTCAGTACGATTGGGGCTTTATCAACGCCCATCAGACGCAGCATGTAGTGGTTGATTAACTCTACCCGCAGTTGGTTTTTTTAGCCGTGTAAATAACAATTGGGCAAGTATTTGTCATTCTGATATCACATCAAGAAAACTGGCCCATTGAGCATGGATCTTTATCCACAAAAGCTGTGGATAACCTTGTGGACAGAAACACGAAATACGACAAAAACGCCTTGTATGTAATGTTTTGATTAGATTGGCAATAATTTGAACAAATCGTATTTATCGTTATATATCATATGGTTACGAGTCATTCTTAAAGCAATCAAACTTTCCAATACACTAATTTTTGATAAGCGGCAATCAAATTTAAAGCTGTGTATAAGCAATAAAAATTAACACAAAGTCAACATAGTTTAGCGTTGGATTTTTGTCACTTCGGATTCTGCAAATTGCGGATAATGAGCTTATTGGTCTTGTTTTTAGGGGTTATATGGATAGGTTGTACTTCCGTGTATTAATGCAGTGACGTTACGGCATTAATGAGTTTGTTCAATTTAGTGTGCATTTACTGCGGGATTTATGACGTTTGCCCGAGTTGAAGCGCATCGATGAGCGTATCAATGCAGGGTACTGAAACGTATTTCACTTTATTTACAACACGCTCAGAGGTAAGTGCGAGCCACTGAATCCTATCGCATCACCAAATTGGGTGACGACTAATTCTACGAAAAGGTTACTGACTAATTCCTTAAAAAATTGAACAATTTCCGAACAATGTGATCGGCTACTTAAGGAGTGATAATGAAGTATCCAATTTACTTCGGCGTTTTTTTTAGCATGTTCCTGCTTTCTGCTTGTGGTGGAAGTAGCGGAAGCTCGAACGAAGAACCATCGACACCTGTCAGCGATAACGAAAATACTGAGCAGGTACCGCAAGATGATGCAAATGCTACTCCCGGCGTAATTGATGCGCCAGCCGACTCGGCGCAAACGGAGAGCGCTCCGGTTGTTTTCGAATATGTAAATTTTGCCAACCCGATCGATCTCAACATTCAGGGAGATGCAGTTGCTGACTTGGCAAATGGTGTCGATTCAGATTCGGTACTGCGCTTAACATCGTCAGTTGGAGATTTTCAGACAGGTACCGCCTATCACCTGAATGCTGTTCCTCTTGAAACGTTTGAAGTTGAGTTCTCGTTTCGAATAACTGATTCAAATGGCTTTATTGACCGACTAGACGAAACAGGCGCGGATGGCTTTGCACTGATCTTTCAAGCTTTGGGTGACGTGGTTGGTGCTTCCGGCGGAGAGCTCGGCTACGGTGGTATTAGTCCAAGTGTGGCAGTAGAAATCGATACTTATACCAATCGCAGTGATCCTGATTCTAATCATGTCGGAGTGAATATAAACGGAGATACAAGCTCAACCAACAACTCGGTATTTGTTGAGCCTCGTTTCGATGATGAAAACCAGTGGTATGCCTGGGTAGACTACAACCAGCCAATTCTGGAAATTCGACTAGCTCAGCTTGACCAACGCCCTGATGAAGTTACTTTGATTACCACTGTAGATATTCCCGCCATCATTGGCCAGTCAACCGGCTTTGTCGGATTCACGTCTGCAACTGGCCTGGCTCATTCAAACCACGACATTCTGAATTGGGCTTATAGATCTAATCAATAGTAATTGGCGGTAATAGATTCAAATTTAATCTCAAATATCGTTGTTGTGTTAGACAACCGCATAACTATGGTCTGATGGTGAACTTTTAACTTCAACGGATATTGGACCGATTGATCTGGCTACAAATCACCCGATCAGAATCGGAAAACGGGAAGGAGACAGCCGTGTTTTTTCCGGAACGAATGACGAAATTCGTATTTACGACTTTGCGCTCAATCAAGAGCAAATAATAGAATTGTTTAGTAGTCAATAGAATCAATTTTTTGCTTAGATAGCAGGTAGACAACTGACTGCACAATTAATTTGCAGACCATGGGATTAGTGCGATTAAATTTTCTGCTCTCATTCAGATACAGATCAACTAAAATAACACTAAGCATCATACGGTGTCCGCTGTATGGCTTTATCAACTAAACACCCGAACACGAAATTGATTAAAACAATGCATTCCAAACGAAGATGGCTTCCGCTTGCCGTGGTACCGCTTTTCAGCATGGCTGTTCTGGCAGGTTGTAGCAGTGACGATGACAATAATCCAGACACCACCACACCCGAACCTTCGGTGGTCGTCGGAGACGGCAACGGTAATGGTATCGCAGATGGATTTGAAACTGTCAGCGCCGACGATGATGCCAACGGTAACAGTATCGCGGACATTTATGAAGCACCGGCAGATACCACTACTGCGGCTGCCGACACCAACGACAACGGTATCGATGATTCATTCGAAGCCTCTTTAACCGGCGGCACTGATGCCAACGCCGACGGTATCGATGACGCAGCGGCAGCGGTCGTTGCGGCTAGCGATGAGTCCTGTGCTTTAGATGACGCTGAAGACTGTGCGCTGTTGACACAAATAGCAGATCAGGAAGCAGTTTGGAACGCCGCTTCACTCGACAGCTATGTATACCAATACACTGGTACTCCTGCGACCGATGGCGACCCCGGATGTCCGGCTTTCGATATATTACCGCCGGCTCTTATAACCGTTGAGAACGGATCAATTGTGAAAGTGACGCTTGATGGGGTAGAGGAATCTTCAGCTTTCGGCTTTAGAACTATTGATCAGCATTTTGACAATATGCGAGACAACGTTGATCGACTGCAGCCAACACCGTCCTATTCTCAAGCCTTGGGCTATCCGACCAGCTATCGTACTGCAAATCCGATTGAGGACTGTCCCAGCTTGTCTTCAGTGAATTCTATCAATATTTGTGGTGATGACATTGACTGCGAGCTTACAAGTCAATGAACTTTGTTCAGATGGTTAATTGATAAAACGCCTTCAGACTATGAATCCCTCATGCCTTGGGAAAGGCGGTTGGTGCCCGAGCTGCAAGGTACTTCGACGCTTACAGATTAATAATCCATCGGCTTAAATTCATGAGTGAATAGAGTTGCGTTAAAGACTGGTTCAGAGCTTTGCGTATAGTTAAAAACTTCCTGGCTCCTGAGTGTACCGGGTTCACTGAACTCTAAGCGCTCGGACAAATTTCCGTCGGAATCATAGCGATATTCAAAGCTGTACCCACCGTTTGTTCTTTTCTCAATCTGGCCTGTTTCGGAATCCACTGTGTAGGTCCACACGGAGTTGACGGCGAATTGTCCGAATGACTTTTCTTCGATGGTGTCAAGAAGCCCATTTGAGTGATAAGTGAAGTTTCCATAGGTAGCGACATCCGCCGACTGGCCGGGTTCCATCACTGTCATACAGTAAGGGTTCAGCGATTCATCATAAAAATAAGCACGAGTAAAATGAATTCCTTCGCCCGAGGTGGAGCTTCTAATTCACGCTTCATTGACTTGAAAGCTCGCAGTCAAAGTCATCATCACAAACATTGATAAGGAAATCTGTAGTCAAGCTGGGGCAACTCTCAATCGGATCTGCAGTGCGATAGAGTGTGGGATAACCCAAAGCTTGCGAATAAGTTGCTGTTGGTAGAAGTCGATCAACGTTGTCACGCATAAAATCAAAATGCTGATCAATAGTTCTAAAGCCGGAATCTGAAATTTCCTCTACCCCATCAGTCACA
>Ga0114956_1000703_pt1 | contig 25059 bp, 22 predicted proteins | sample MaitaG_FD_87304 | JGI IMG/M metagenome (GOLD analysis project Ga0114956, IMG submission 87304) | Marine algal microbial communities from Maine, USA - Maine_Asex2 metaG | ecosystem: Host-associated > Algae > Red algae > Unclassified | place: Maine, USA | collected 2015-01-05
GAATGTCGAAATGGTTTGCTTGGGGTAATAAAATGAGCGAAGCAGGAATATTAAAAGGTGGTGAACCATTGCATGGAGGCGGTAAAAGAATTACTGGCAAAGATAGAGTAGTAACTGACGGACCGTTTGTTGAGGCTAAAGAATTAATTGGTGGCTATTATATTGTAAGCGCTAAAGATTATGAATCAGTATTACATATTGCACAAGATTATCCTGATTATGATTTAAACGGAGCAGTTGAAATAAGAGAAGTTGTAGTTTTTGACAGAGCATAAAAAACAAGACTTAGTAGACCATCTTTTCAGGCATCAGTTTGGAAAGATGGTTGCTATTCTAACTCGCATTTTTGGTTTAACTAATTTAGAAACGATTGAAGATGCGGTGCAAGATACCTTTGTCAGTGCACTAAAAAACTGGCGAAAAAAAATTCCTGACAATCCTGAAGCTTGGTTAACGCAGGCAGCCAAAAATCGTACAATTGATTTATTAAGAAAAATCAAAGCCGATACGAATAGAGAAACAACATTTGAATCGGGCGCAGCAGCAATAAGATTAAATGATATGTTTTTGGAGCATGAAATTGAAGATAGTCAGCTAAGGATGATTTTTACCGCTTGCCATCCAAACCTAAAACCAATAGAACAAATTGTTTTTGCCTTAAAAAGTATATCGGGTTTCAGTACAAAAGAAATATCTTCTGCATTATTAGTTAAAGAGGCTACTATTAAAAAACGTTTGCTCCGAGCTCGGCAATCTATAAAAGCAAACAATATTTCATTTTCATTACCTGAAGATGAAATTATTAGCAATAGAATTCAAAGTGTTTTAAATGTTATCTATCTTATCTTTAATGAAGGCTTTCATTCTGGTAAAAAGGATATTCTAATTAGAAAAGATTTATGCGGTGAAGCCATTAGATTATGTAAGTTGTTGTTAAAAAAAGTGCGGTATAGAAATGGATCAAGCTATTCATTATTTGCGCTACTATGCATACACGCCGCAAGGTTGGAAAGTAAAGTTAATGAAGCCAATGAATTAGTTGATATTGAAAATCAAGATAGGAGTAAATGGTATATGCCTTTGGTGGATTTAGGGAGTAATGCACTAATGACCTCCTACGAATATAATGATCAATCTTCATACGCCATTGAAGCCGCAATTGCTTTAGAACATTTAAAAGCAAAATCATTTAGCGATACAAACTGGCGTAAAATTGTTGAATTATATCATTCATTATATGAGTTGTATCCTTCTGAAAATATTTTACTTAACAAAGCAATAGTGCATTTACAGCTAAAAGAATTAGATATTTGTAAGCAATTATTAGATTCATTTGAGGCACAAAGCTTGGAGCAAAGAGCATACTTATACCACGCTACTTTAGCAAAATATTTTATTGCAATTGATAATATTATAGAGGCAAAAAGCCAATATGAAATAGCCTATCAACTCACAAATAATAATATTGAAAAGCAATATTTATTGAAGCAAATTAAATCGCTTAATTAATGAATTATTGTTGAAGCAGTTTTTGTGCTTTCTTATGGTTCCAAGCCTGCTTATCAACTATGTCATTTAAATATTTTTCTGATTTTTCAGTTGAATTTTGTTTAAGGTAGATTAATGCAGCATACCACATTGCAATATCATCATATGTTTTGTTTTTAGATTGAATTACCTTTTCAAATGATTTTAATGAGTTTAAGTAGTCAGCATTTGATTTAAATAGATTGCTTTATCCTAAATATAGTTCTTGTTCTTCACTTCTATCTTCAATAGTTTGAATAAGTTGAGCGGCTTCATAAAATTCCTTACTTTTATATAATGATATTGATTTCTGCCAACTTCCTAATTTAGATTTTCCATTATTCATTAAAGTTGGTGGAGCTTCATAAGTGAACCTAAGGCTTACTTGCATCCATATTATTGGGCAGGAGTTATTACAATAGGAAATATGGAAGCATTAGATAAGTCCTCTAAAATGCTTTCACCATTATTTTTAATCTTAGGTCTGTTTATTGCTCTTTTTGTGATTTTCAATATGCTTTCAAAAAGAAGGACCTAATTGTTTACCTTTAATAAACTTCAATACATTATAAGTGTATGCAGTTAAATTCAATTCAAATTGAGGATTGGAAATACTTCTTTACTTAACTGTAATTTTAAATAAACTTATTAATTATAATAACAGAATAATATTGATTGCGATAATTGCATGTTGCACTATTTTTTTCGGAAGTGATAATGAGGATTCAGCGCCAAACAATTCAGATCCAATTGAAGAAGTAAAATTTGATGAGCTAAGTTGCAGCACACTATTAAGCAATGGTGACTACTCATATCATTGTTCATTAAATTCAGCAACGCCTGCCATTTTCAGTACAGACCCTCCAATTAGCGAGGTCTGTTATTATCCAATTGGTGATACAGACGTATTCTTTTTTATCTTCTTACAATAAAACTTTCTACTACTGTGGAAACTGCAAATGAATTTATTGATGGTCTGACAACATATGGTTCAGGTGGAAGTAATGATAGCAATCAAACTACAAACACAATATCTGGCTTAGGTGATGAAGCAAAAATGTTTAGTTGGACAGAGGATGATGAACTTGATCAACTTTTAATAATACTAAGGGAGTCAAGCTATTATTCAGTTTATTACTAGTAAACCAGTTTCAACCACTGCACCTTGTTACTTTTCAGAAAGTGAAATGGTTGACTTTTTAAAAGAGTTTCTTGCTAATCTATAAGCCAACTATATAACAATTTAATAAAGTTAAGTAAACGCCTTTCTTTAATATTTTCAGATTAACTTGAATTTCATAGAGCAATATTCAAAGTGGATATTGCTCTTTTTTGTGACTTATATCTATCCATTGATTTGTAAGCTCATCCTTTCTACTCATTAAAGTAATAGATTCTAATTAAACTTTAGTCTAAGTTCCACAAACAGTAAACTATAAACTTCTCAGCAACTATTATTAAGTCAAAATTTCGTTAATCGGGTTATTATACCACTTTTATGAATATATCATAATTTAATTGGGATTTTATTCCACATATTCAATATTGAATAGTTGAAAGTCAATAAAATCAACTACATTAGAGTAATGTTATTTGAGATGTCAATAAATACAATACTTTCACACGTAATAAACCCTGCTTTCAAATAGTTAATAATCAACTATTTAAGTAATGCAATAAGTTAAATATCTTATATTTATCCACAAAATTCAAAATTAGTGGTAAAATGTGTACTAAAGTGGTATATTTGTAGTTATAAATAGCAATGTCCTCCATCTACGGTACCATATCAGTTAAACTCGACAGTAAAAACAGGCTTAAAATTCCAGCCCGTTTTGCAGATTTGGTGCGTCCTTATCGTGAAATATATTTTCACAAAGGTCTTGATGGGGTATTCTATTTATTAATGAAGCCTGAATGGGAAAATTTAATAGAAGACGTTAAACGCATTCAACATCCTTTCAATAAAGAGTTCAACACATTTGCAGATCATTTTTTCAATAACTCAATTGATTTGAGTATTGATATGCACGGAAGGGTAACCTTGCCTGCACGAGTGATGGAATTGCTCGGTATTGAAAAAGAAGAAGAAGTTATAGTTCAAGGAAGAATTGATCGCTTAGCGATAAGTGCTAAAAAAGCATTTGATAAGCGAATTAAAGAAACAGAGAAAGATTATGAAGCCTTGGCCGCAAATTTATACGATAAAGGATTTTTTACAGGCAAGTCAAAAAAGAAGAAGAAAAAGAATAAAAAATAGATGCTTAGCATTATGTACCATATACCCGCTTTACTTCACGAAACAATTGAAGGCTTAAATATTAAGCCGAATGGCGTATATGTAGATGCTACATTTGGCGGTGGAGGGCATGCGCGAGCAATTCTTGATAAATTAGATAAGGATGGAAGTTTATACGCTTTCGACCATGATATGGATGTAAGGCAAAATCTGATTGAAGATGATCGCTTTCATTTCATACCTCATAATTTCAGACATATCAGAAAATTCCTTCGATTGTATAAACTAAATCAAGTTGATGGAATTTTAGCAGATTTAGGAATATCCTCTCATCAAATTAATGAAGGGGATAGAGGCTTTGCAACTCGTTTTGATGCAACACTTGATATGAGAATGAATGCAACAGCAGAATTAACCGCTTTTGAAGTTGTTAATAATTATCCTCAAGATAAGTTAGCAGATGTAATTTATTATTTCGGTGAGTTAAATAATGCACGAAAGTTAGCAAGCATAATAGTTGAAAAAAGAAAAGAAGCAACTATTGAAACAACCGCTCAATTAATCTCAGTAATTGAACCATGGATAAAAGGAAAGAGAAGCAGGTATTTAGCACAACTTTTTCAAGCATTAAGAATTGAGGTTAATCAAGAGTTAGAAGCTTTAAAAGAATTGTTACTGCAAAGCAAATACTTAGTTAAACCTACTGGAAGATTGGCAGTTATCTCTTGGCATTCATTAGAAGATAGATTGGTTAAAAATTTTGTACGCTCAGGTAATACAGAAGGCACTATAGTGAAAGATTTGTTCGGAAAGTTTGAAACACCTTTTCGCCCTATAAATAAAAAAGTAATTATTCCGACAGAAAAAGAAGTTGAGGAAAACCCAAGAGCGCGCAGTGCAAAATTAAGAATAGCAGAACGACTATAATTATGGGAAAAAACAAAACAAAACACAAACCAAAAGAAAAACACAAATCTCCAAAAGGAGAAAACCGCAATAGCTTAATGACTGAGGTAAACAAACTAATTGATTGGCCTTGGATAACTAATAACATTCAGTTTCTCTTATTCATTTCTGTGCTTGGCTTATTCTACATAGCCAATACACGCAATGCAGAAAAATTATATACGGAAGTTCAGCTACTACAAAATGAAGTAAAAGAATTACGATGGGATTACACCACTAAAAAAGCAAGGGCAGAGCAATTAAGCAGACAAAGTAAAATTGTTGAGTTAGCAGATAAAAATGATTTAGCCTTAGAAAAAATAAATGATGTACCTAAAAAATTGAAATTAAATTGAGTCCGAAAGAACAAATATTATTTAGGATTTATATAGCTGTTGGCTTTTTAATATTAATTGCTTGTTTAATTATAGGTAAAGCTTTTCAAATACAAACATTGGAAGGGGAGCACTGGCGCTCTAAAGCAGTATCAAATACACGTATTGATATTATTGAAGCAGATAGAGGCAATCTATATAGTTCTGATGGACATTTATTGGCTACTTCAATTCCAGTTTTCAATGTTTATTTTGATCCTTTAGCTAGGGGAATCAACACAACAATTTTTAATGAAAAGATTGATTCTTTATCAAACAAATTAGCTGAATTTTCAAAAACAAAATATGCTGATAAAGATATGCATCGCAGTGCTGCAAATTGGAAACGCAAATTAGCCGAAGCAAGGAAGCAAAATAAAAGATATGTAAGTATTTATAAAAAGCTTGATTTTAATGAAGTAAGAGCATTAAAACAATGGCCCATTTTTAATAAGGGACGTAATTCAGGTGGTTTAATTATTGAAAAAGAATATACAAGAGTTTGGCCTTATAATGAATTAGCAAGAAGAACACTTGGTACTGCAAGAGCCGAAAATAGCCATTCAGTTGGTTTGGAAGGAAGCTACAATAAAGAGTTGGCGGGCTTAAAAGGTATGTGGATTAAAAGAAAAGTTGGCCCCAGTACTTGGTTGCCTGTAAATGACGATAATGAGGTGTTACCTGAAAATGGTAAAGATTTAGTAACCACTTTAGATATTGATTTACAAGATATAGTTGAAAATTCATTATTGCGTGGCTTATTAGAAAATAAAGCAGACCACGGCAGCGCTGTTTTAATGGATGTAAAAACAGGTAAGATAAAAGCTATTGCCAATTTAGGTTTAAATGAAAACAAAAGTTATGGCGAAAGGTATAACTATGCAGTAGGTGAAGGTTCTGAACCAGGTTCCACTTTCAAGTTAGCATCAATGGCTGCTTTATTAGAAAACAATTCAGTTACGGCAAATACAAAAACTTCAGTAGGCAATGGTTATCATAGATTTTGTTCTGTTGAAATGAAAGATGCTACTGCAAGAGATAGAGGTTCAATTCCAATTTCAGAAGCTTTTGCAGTTTCTTCAAATGTTGGTATAGCAAAAGCAGTAGTAAATAATTTTGGAAGCAAACCAAATCGTTTTATAGATTACTTAGATAAGTTTTTATTAAACGAGAAAACAGGCATTTCAATTAAAGGGGAAGCAGCACCACAATATATTACTACAAAAGATAAAGTATGGAATGATTGTGTTACACTACCTTGGCTTTCAGTTGGCTATTCAGTTAAACTAACGCCTCTGCAAATATTAACATTTTACAATGCAATCGCAAATAACGGCATGCACGTAAATCCAACATTAGTTGAAAAATCAAATTTATTTGGTGATTTAATTGAACCCGAAAATAAAGCTAGTAATAAAAGAATTGTTAGCTCAAACACAGCAAGTATTTTGCAGAATTTGTTAGCAGATGTTGTGCAAAAAGGTACTGCAAAAGGTATTAAATCTGACATTATAAATTTAGCTGGCAAAACAGGTACTACAAAAATTTCAGATGGTAAAACTAACTATGATGAAGATGCTTATTCCGCAAGTTTTGTAGGTTACTTTCCTGCCGAAAATCCACAGTATAGTTGCGTTGTAGTTATCAATAGACCAACCGCGGGTGAATATTATGGTAGTACAGTTGCTGCTCCAATCTTCAAAGAAATTGCTGAAAGAACCTATTTGATTGATAGTGATTTACACCCAATAATCGTTCATCAAAATTCTACAGATAGAAAGATTAGCAATATGAAAAAGGGTGATGTTAAAGACCATATTGAAATAGCAAAAACTTTAGGTACTTCCCTTGGTGAAGTTACAAATGGAGTATGGGCTTATCCAGAATATAAATTGGAAAACATACAATTAAGCACAGTTAGTATTAAAGAAAATCATATACCAAATGTTGTTGGTATGGGCTTGAAAGATGCTATTTACCTTTTAGAAAACATGGGATTAAGAGTGATATTTAGTGGAAGAGGTAAAGTGCAAAAGCAATCAATGGAACCAGGTTCAAACATTAAAGAAGGCGAAATAATAAAAATAGAATTAAGTTAATTGGCAATACTAAGAGACATATTATATAAAGTTGCTTTAACAGAAGTTATTGGAAATACATCAATAGAAATTGATGGACTTGCGCTAAACTCTAATGAAGTAAAATCAAATTATATATTTGTTGCTACTAAAGGTACACAATCTGACGGTCATAAATATATTGATGCAGCTATTGACAAAGGTGCCCTTGCCATTGTTTGCGAACAAATTCCAGAAAAGCTAATTAAAGATGTTGTTTATTTAAAAGTTAAAGATAGCACATTGGCATTGGCAGTGTTGGCAGCAAATTTTTACAATAATCCTTCACATAATATAAAGTTAGTAGGCATAACAGGTACAAATGGCAAGTCTACAATTGCTACTTTATTGTTTCAGTTGTTTACTGGCTTAGGTTATAAATGCGGCTTAATTTCTACTATTGAATATAAAATATTTAATAAGGTTTATCCAGCAACGCATACCACACCAAATGTATTAAGATTAAATGAGTTGCTTGATGAAATGGTGGATATAGGATGTGAATACTGCTTTATGGAAGTAAGTTCTCATGCTTTAGCTCAGCAAAGAGTTGCAGAAATAAAATTCTCTGGTGGTGTATTTACCAATCTCTCTCACGATCATTTAGATTTTCATAAAGATTTTAATGATTATTTAAAGGCAAAAAAATCATTTTTTGATGGCTTAGGTGATAACGCTTTTGCATTAACTAACGTAGATGATAAACGTGGCGAAGTTATGTTGCAAAATACAAAAGCAACAAAGTACACTTATGCTTTAAAAAGCATGGCAGATTATAAAACCCGAATAATTGAAAATGCATTAACAGGTTTACATTTACGTATTGATGATGTTGACTTAAATACTTTATTAGTAGGTGAGTTTAATGCATATAACATTACAGCAGTATACGCAACAGCAATTTTATTACAGGCCAACAAAGAGCAAGTACTTGAGCAAATTAGTACGCTAATAGCCGCTGAAGGTCGCTTTGAATATATTTATGATAAAGAAAATAATATCATTGGTATTATTGATTATGCACACACGCCTGATGCTTTAAAAAATGTGTTAGAAACAATTTCAGCAATTCGTACTGGCAATGAAAAAGTAATAACTGTTGTTGGTGCAGGTGGAGATAGAGATAAAGCTAAGCGCCCAAAAATGGCAAATATAGCTTGCGAATTGAGCGATAAAGTAATTCTAACATCAGATAATCCACGTACAGAAAACATAGAAGATATTATTGATGATATGATGGAAGGTTTAGATCCTGTTCAAAAAAAGAAAGTGATTAGAATGGGTGACAGAAAAGAAGCAATTCGCACCGCAAGAATTTTGGCGGAAGCAGGTGATATTATTGGCGTTTACGGAAAAGGTCACGAAAAATACCAAGAGATAAATAAGGTTAGACATCCTTTTAATGACAAGGAGATATTGTTAGAAATTTTTAAAAGCCATCAAGTATAATGCTATATTATTTATTTGAATATATAGAACAACAATTTGGATTAGCTGGTGCTGGTGTCTTTCAATTTTTATCATTTAGAGCAGCAGCTGCAGTTATCATATCATTAGTCATTTCTTTACTTTTTGGCGGTAAAATAATTGCATTATTACACAGATTGCAAGTGGGTGAAACAGTTCGCGATTTAGGTTTAGCAGGTCAAAAAGAAAAGCAAGGTACACCTACAATGGGTGGCATATTAATATTAGCAGCCATTTTAATACCTACTTTACTATTAGCCAAATTGGAGAACATTTACATCTTACTAATGTTTGTCGTTACTATTTGGATGGGCATTATTGGTGGTGTAGATGATTACATTAAAGTATTTAAAAAAGATAAAGGTGGGTTAAAAGCTAGGTCAAAAGTTTTCGGGCAAGTTATTTTAGGTTTGATTGTTGGCGCAGTTATGTTTTTTAGCAATGATGTATTTGTTAGAATTGATAAAGCCAATGAAGCAAATATAACTGGACCATATGAAGTTATCAATGAGTCGTTTAGGGTTACAGACAACGGTGAAAAAAGAAAAATACTTGACATAAAAGCACCAATAACAAATATTCCATTTGTAAAGCAAATTCAATTTAATTATGCCGCACCCTTAGCTTTGTTAAAAGTGGCTTGGGCAAAATATGCTTGGATAATTTATATACCATTTATTATTATAATAGTAACCGCAGTTTCAAATGGTGCAAACATAACTGATGGCTTAGATGGTTTAGCAACAGGTGTTTCAGCAATTGTTGGTTTAACACTTGGTATTTTTATTTATATATCAGGCAACTATATTACTGCTAGCTATTTAAACATTTTACATATACCAAACATAGGTGAGTTGTTTGTATATGTAGGTGCTTTTGTTGGCGCTTGTATCGGTTTCTTATGGCATAACTCATATCCAGCAAAAGTATTTATGGGTGATACTGGTTCATTAGCTTTAGGTGGTATAATTGCAACGTTAGCCATCATTGTTAGAAAAGAATTGTTGCTGCCGATATTATGTGGCATCTTTTTAATTGAAAATTTATCAGTTATACTACAAGTCTCATACTTTAAGTATACACGCAAAAAATATGGTGAAGGCAGACGTATTTTCAAAATGAGTCCTTTACATCATCACTACCAAAAATTGGGTATGCACGAAACTAAAATCGTAACTCGATTTTGGATTATTTCAGTACTCTTAGCAGTCTTAACCTTTGTAACCGTAAAGCTTCAATAATGGCAAAAAGAGTTGTCATACTAGGTGCTGGAGAAAGCGGAGTTGGTGCAGCTTTATTAGCTAAGCAAAAAGGACATGATGTTTTCGTGTCGGACTATGGTCGTATAAATCAAAGCAATAAAAATGAACTTGCAGAAGCTGGAATTTTATATGAGGAAGAAGAGCATTCAGATGAATCAATTCTAAATGCTGATATGGTAATAAAGAGTCCAGGTATTCCTGAAAAATCTGAAATTATTCAAAAATTAAGAAATTCAGGAATTTCTATAATTTCTGAAATTGAATTTGCTTATCGTTATACAAGCGAACAGGCAACTATTATTGCAGTAACAGGCAGCAATGGTAAAACCACCACAACAACATTAGCTTACTATCTATTAAAAGAATCAGGCTTAAATGTTAGCATTTGTGGTAACATTGGTAAAAGCTATGCACGAGTAGTAGCAGAAGGCGGTTCAGACTATTATGTTATCGAAGTAAGCAGCTTTCAATTAGATGATATTACATCTTTCAAACCTAACATTTCAATTCTTTTAAACATCACGCCTGACCATTTAGATCGCTATCAATACAATTTTGATTTATATACACAATCAAAATTCTCTATCAATAAATATCAAACAGAATCAGATCACTTCATTTACTGCGCCGATGATGAAGTGATTAATACTAAAGCAAGTAAAGGAAAATTTAATGGAAAATTACATCCATTTTCTATTGAACATTCAAATCATACTGCTGCGCATTTACAGGATGAACATTTGTTAATTCACAATAATAAAACCCATTTAAGCATGTCAATTTATGAATTAGGTTTACAAGGCAAACACAACTTGTATAACTCAATGGCCGCAGGTGTTGCCGCAAGCATTCTCGATTTAAGAAAAGAAAATATAAGAGAAAGTCTTCGTGATTTCAAAAGCCTTGAACATCGTTTAGAGTCTGTTACCAAAGTTTCTGGTATAGAATTTATCAACGATTCAAAAGCTACAAACATTAACTCAACCTGGTATGCATTAGAAACTATGCAACATCCAACTGTTTGGATTGCAGGCGGAGTTGATAAAGGCAATGAATACGAAGTACTAACCAACTTAGTAAAAAATAAAGTTAGAATGATTGTTTGCCTCGGCACTCAAATAAGCAAGTTGCATAGAGCTTTTGGTCAACACGTTGACTTAATTGTTAATAGCGGTTCAATGCCTGAAGCAGTAAAGTTGGCTTATCACTTTGCAGAAAAAGGAGATAATGTATTGTTATCACCAGCTTGTGCAAGTTTTGATTTGTTCGAAAATTATGAAGACAGAGGCATTCAATTTAAACAAGCAGTTAGAAATTTATAAGCTATGTCAAAAGTATTTGAATACCTTCAAGGCGATAAAATAATTTGGATAGTAATTTTATTATTATCAATTATTTCTGTATAGGTCGTTTATAGTTCAACTGAAACATTGGCTTATAAATATAGAGATGGTAATACAGAATACTATATTATCAAACACTTTTTAATTATTCTGTCAGGTTTAGGTTTGATGTGGCTTTGTCACAAAGTAAATTATGGTAAGTATGCAAAAATAGCAGAAATAATGCTGCTTGTTTCTGGAATATTATTAATGGTTACATTGTTTTTTGGATCAGAATTAAACTCAGCAAAACGTTGGATTGAAATTCCAATTTTAAGATTAAGTTTTCAGCCGAGTGATTTAGCAAAGTTAGCTATGATTATGTATACCGCAAGAATTTTAGCAGTATATCAAAATTCAATCAAAGAATCGAACAAAGCATTTATTAAAATAATAGTGCCGCTTTTTATCATCTGCGCTTTAATAGCACCTGCCGATTTATCAAGTGCAGCACTTTTATTTTGCACTTGTTTTTTATTAATGTTTATTGGTAGAATTAGAATTAAACATTTATTTGTTGGCAGTGCAGCTGCCGTAATTTTTGCTTTAGTTTTATATGCTTGTGCTTCCTTAGCGGGTTTTGAAGGAAGAACGGAAACATGGAAAACAAGGGCACAAAATTTTATGCAAGATGATGGAGATAGCTGGCAATCAGTTCAAGCTAAAATTGCAATTGCAAATGGTGGCTTAATAGGTAATGGTCCTGGTAATAGTGAACAAAGTAATTATTTACCTCACCCTTATTCAGATTTTATTTACGCTATTATTATTGAAGAGTATGGTTTGTTGGGTGGCTTATTAGTAGCAGTTTTATATTTGATTTTGTTATTTAGAAGTGTAAGAATTTTCATAAAATCACCAAAAGCTTTTGGTGCTATGCTGGCAGTTGGGTTAAGCATAAGTTTGGTTGTTCAAGCATTAATGAATATGGCAGTGGCGGTTGAGTTATTGCCAGTTACAGGCTTAGTGTTACCAATGATTAGCATGGGCGGTACGTCATTAATTTTCACAAGTATTTCAATAGGAATAATATTAAGTGTAAGCAGATATATTGAAGAAATTGAAAATAGTAATCAAAGTTTAGTTAAATGATGAAAGTAATCGTCAGTGGAGGTGGAACAGGTGGCCACGTTTTTCCGGCTATTGCTATAGCTAATGCATTAAAAACAATGCACACTAACATTGATATATTATTTGTAGGTGCATTGGGTAAATTAGAAATGGATAAGGTGCCAAAAGCTGGCTATCCAATAAAAGGTTTATGGATTTCGGGTTTTGATAGAAAGTTTACTTTGAAGAATTTACTTTTTCCATTCAAATTAATTTATAGTTTAATTAAGGCTTTTTTTATAGTATTAAAATTTAAACCTGACGTTGCCGTAGGAGTTGGCGGTTATGCTAGTGGACCAACTTTAAAAGTTGCGGAATGGTTAGGTGTTCCAACTGTTTTACAAGAAGCTAATTCTTTTCCTGGAGTGACCAATCGATTATTAGGTGCTGGAGCTAAAAAAGTTTGTGTGGCTTATGATGAAATGGATAAATATTTTGCAAAAGATAAATTAGTAATAACAGGAAATCCTATTCGATCAAATATTATTGAACTGAAAATTAGCAAAGAAGAAGCAGCTAAAGAATTTGGTCTTTCAACAGATTTGCCAACTATTTTTATTACTGGCGGCAGCTTAGGTGCAAGAGCTATTAACAATGCAATTGCTGCTCAGTATGATGAAATTTTGGCAAGTAATGTTCAAGTTATTTGGCAAACAGGTAAGCTTTATATTGAAGAATTTAAAAGCTTTTCCGAAGGTTATGAAAATAGAATTGTAGTAACAGATTTTATAAGTAGAATGGATGCTGCCTACCAATTGGCTGACCTTGTAATTTCAAGAGCAGGTGGAACAATAGCTGAGTTAGCAATTGTTGGAAAGCCTGCTATACTATTACCATCACCAAATGTTACTGAAGATCATCAAACAAAAAATGTGTTAGCATTAGTTAAAAGGGAAGCCGCAATATTAATTAAAGATAGAGAGGCAAACAAAACATTGGTGCCAACTGCATTAAGTCTTTTATTAGATGAAAATCAAAAACAACGACTATCAACAAACATAAGGCAATTGGCAAAACCAAATGCAGCAGAACATATTGCCAATATTGTAACTGAAGTAGCTAAGTATAAAAAATGAAACCAATAGATAAAATATCATCAGTTTATTTGGTTGGCATTGGTGGCATAGGCATGAGTGCATTAGCAAGATATTTCAAATATAAAGGTAAAGAAGTTGAAGGTTACGATAAAAAAGAAACGGCTTTAACAAAACAATTGCAAAAAGAAGGTATAGCAGTTTCGTTTATTGATGAAACGGACCAAGCAAATAAATCAGCTGATTTGGTAGTTTACACACCTGCCGTTCCTTTAAACAATAATATCTTAAGTAGCTATTTACAAAATGAATTTGAAGTGTTAAAAAGATCAGAGGTATTAGAAAATATTTCAAAATCATATAATACAATTGCTATTTCAGGTACACATGGTAAAACAACTATAACAGCTATGACGAGTTGGATTGCCTCTTATTGCGGCTTAGATCCTACAGCATTTATTGGTGGTATAGCAAGTAATTTTTCTTCAAATTTTGTATTTGGTGAAAGTGAATATATTGTTGTTGAAGCAGATGAATTTGATCGTTCTTTTCATAGGTTGAATCCAAATATGGCAGTGATTTCAGCAATTGATGCGGATCATTTAGACATATATAATAGCCTTGAAGAAATTCAAGAAGCCTATCAATACTTTGTAGATCTAATTGACGAAAATGGAGCTTTACTTGTAAATGCAAAATTATCTATTGAAAGTATTTGTAAACAGTATTCTTACTCAATTGAAAGCAGTGAGGCAGATTTTTATGCTGAAAATATATATGTTGAAAAAGGTCAACAATATTTTGATTTACAGTTGTTAACAGAACAAGCTAAAAACATTTCAATTCAAATGCCAGGCAGACATAATATTGAGAATGTTGTTGCTGCCAGCTCTATATGTTATTTGCTAGGTGCTAATATTAATAAAATTAAAGAAGCGATAGAATCATTTACAGGTATAAATAGAAGATTTGAATATGTAGTTAATAACGATGATTTAATTATTATAGACGATTATGCACATCATCCAGTTGAAATAAATGCTCTCATAAATGCAGCAAAAGAATTATATCCAAATGAAAAAATAACTATTGTTTTTCAACCACATTTATATAGTAGAACATATGATTTAGCAGCAGACTTTGCAAAAAGTTTAGATATAGCAGATGATGTAATTTTATTGCCCATTTATCCTGCGCGTGAAATGCCTATTGAAGGGGTCAATTCACAATTGATAGTGGATAAAATGACATTAGAAAATAGCAAATATGTAGAAAAAACGGATTTACTTAATGAATTGAAAAGGAGTAACCCAACCATTTTATTAATCGCTGGTGCAGGTGATGTTGACGCCATGGTAGCAACAATAGCGCAAACACTAACGACTAAATAAACCCTTTATGAAATATCTGTTTAATAAATATGAACGAAAAATAGTTTACATAATGTGGTGTGCAATGTTTGCAGCATTTATTCTGTTAGTTGCTGCAACAACTAAACATCATGTAACTAATAAATGTGAAGATGTAAAGGTTATTATACAGCGCGACAGTACTAATAAATTTCTAAATGAAGCTGATGTTATTCACGAGGTACAAGTGCAAACAGGTATTGAATTAAAAGATAGAATTATATATGATGTTGATTTACAATTGATTGAAAATGAGATAAAGCATATGCCATTTGTAAAGTCTTCGCAAATTTATTTCGACAATAACGGATTACTAACATTTAACCTTGAAGAAAGACATCCATTAATTAGGGTAGTTAACAAAAACAATGTTAGTTATTATATTGATAATGAAGGGAATAAGTTTCCTGTCTCTACTAAATTTACAGCACGTGTTCCAATTATTTCAGGACATATAGCTGATAATGATTTAACCGATGGAGCAGTTGGTTCATCAATTGGCATATCAATTTTTCAGTTAGCAAACTTTATTGCTAATGATTCTTTTTTAACTGCATTTGTCGAGCAGATATATGTTGATGAAAAAGAGCAATTTATTTTAATTCCAAAATGGGGTGATTATGAAATTGAATTAGGATCAATTGAAAATATGGAATCAAAGTTTAAAAAACTAAATCGCTTTTTAACTGATGGAATTGAAAGTAATGGTTGGAAAAATTATAAAACAATAAATTTAAAATATAACAAACAAATTGTTTGCTCACTGAAAAACACAAATACATAAGCTCATGGCAAAATCAGAAATAATAGTAGGTCTTGATATTGGCACAACTAAAGTAGTTGCAATTGCTGGTAAAAAAAATGAATACGGAAAATTAGAAATTCTTGGAATGGGCAAAGCCGATTCCATGGGTGTAATGCGAGGTGTAGTGGCAAATATTAATAAAACGGTTGATGCTATAAAACGAGCTGTTATGATGGCAGAGGAAGCTGGCAATATTGAAATAGGTACAGCCTATGTTGGTATTGCAGGGCAGCATATAAAGTGTTTGCAAAGTAGAGGTACTTTAGTTAGAGATAACGGAACCGATCAAGTAATTAATGAAAACGACATTCAAAGTATGATGAATGATATGTATAAATTAAACATTGATCCTGGAGATAGAATAATACACGTATTACCACAAGAATTTACAATTGATAAGGAGTTGGGCATTAAAGATCCAATTGGTATGTCTGGTAATCGAATTGAAGCTAACTTTCACATAGTTACTGGGCAAATTGCAGCGGCAAAAAATATTCAAAGATGTATTGAAACCGCAAAAATAACAACTGCTGATTTAGTATTAGAACCATTAGCTTCTGCAGCATCGGTTTTAAGTGAAGAAGAAAAAGAAGCAGGCGTTGCGCTAATTGATATAGGTGGTGGAACAACCGACTTGGCAATATTCCATAATGGAATAATTCGCCATACGGCGGTTATACCATTTGGTGGCAATATTGTTACTGAAGATATTAAGGAAGGATGCTCTGTAATGCGTAGACAAGCAGAGCAACTAAAAGTAAAATTTGGTTCGGCTTTAGCTTTAAAATCTATGGAGAACGAAATGATTTCAATTGCTGGTTTAAGAGGTAGAAAACATAAAGAGGTTTCTGTAAAAACTTTGGCAAGCATCATTCAATCAAGAATGGAAGAAATAATTGAAGAAGCATTGCACGAGATTAAAGTTTCTGGTTATTTAGATAAAATGATTGGAGGTATTGTAATAACTGGTGGTGGTTCACAATTACGTAACCTTAATCAATTAGTGGAATACTTAACTGGTTTCGATTGTAGAATAGGTTATCCAACTGAGCATTTAACCAAAGGAGTTAAGCCAGAGTTAATGCATCCAATGTATGCAACAGCAATTGGTCTGATTTTAAACGGATTTGAAGATTCTGAAAATCATATCAATGATATAAATACGAACGAGTTTTTCCAAAATGGTCAACAGAAAACATTCAATTGGTTCTCAAAAATATTTGATAAAAGTAAAAAATGGTTTGTTGATGAAGAAGTCAATGAATTTAACGTATAAAATAATTTTAACATCCTTCTCAATAACACAAAACAAACAGTTATGGCTTTAGAATTCGATAATCCAAAAAACAAGTCATCCATCATTAAGGTAATTGGTGTTGGTGGCGGTGGTAGCAATGCAGTTAACCACATGTATAGCAAAGGCATTGAAGGTGTAGACTTTATAGTTTGCAACACTGATGAACAAGCCTTAGAAATGAGTATAGTACCACTAAAAGTACAATTAGGGCCAAGTAAAACATGTGGACTTGGTGCAGGTAACAAACCTGAAATTGGTCGTGATGCTTGTATTGAATCAATAGATGAAATAAAACAATTGCTATCTTCAAATACTAAAATGTTATTTATTACTGCTGGAATGGGTGGCGGAACAGGAACAGGCGCTGCTCCTGAAATTGCTCGTATTGCTAAAGAAGAAGGGATATTAACCGTAGGTATTGTAACCACACCTTTTTCATTTGAAGGGCGTAAACGTGTTATGCAAGCTAAAGAAGGCGTAACCGAATTGCGTGAAAATGTTGATACGCTTGTTGTTATTTCAAATGATAAATTAAGAGAAATACATGGCGACTTAAAACTGTCGGATGCATTTGGAAAAGCAGATGATATTTTAGCCGTAGCTGCAAAAGGTATTGCAGAAATAATTACTATTCCAGGTTATATAAATGTTGATTTTCAAGATGTTAATACAGTTATGAAAAATGGCGGTGTTGCCATTATGGGTATAGGTGTTGCTGAAGGCGAAAACAGAGCCATTAAAGCAGCGCAAAGTGCAATTAACTCACCATTGTTAAACGACAATTGTATAGGCGGTGCAAACAATATATTAATCAACATCACTTCAGGTACTAATGAAGTTACTATGGATGAAATTGGTATGGTGACTGATTATGTGCAAGAAATTAGCGGTCACTCAAGTGAAATAATTTGGGGTAATTGTCAAGATTCTAATTTGGGAGATAAAATTAGTATAACCGTAATTGCAACAGGTTTTGAAGATGATGCACAAAACAATATTTCAAAAAATACTAACAATACTAAAATTGTTCACCAGTTAGAAGAAGAACAACCACAGCATACCGCACAATTAAATAACGAAAATGTTAGTGCTGGAAATGAAGAAACAGCTATTCCAACATTTACTACGCAAGAAGTAATAGAAAATGAAATAGAAGCGAATGTTGACTTAATTGAAGATGAAGTTATTGATAACAATTTTTCAATTAGTGAAAATGAAAATAAAGTTGAACTTTTTACACCTGAATTGGAAGATGAAGGGGAATATTTTGTTAATGAAGAAGATGAATTAGCCAATGAAGAAAATAAAGAAGCAAAAACAACTTATTTTTTAGAAGAAGACAAAGAGGTAGTAGCCGACGAAAATAGTTTTGCTATGGAGTCAAATGAAGATATTGAAGCTATGGTAATGGCCGATAGAGATTCTTTGATAACTAATAATTCAGAAGCTGCAGATAATCAAATTGAGTTTGATTTTGATGAGGACGAGTTTCAAGAGAGAATGAGAAAAATTGATGAAGCCAAAGCAGAATCATTAGGTGGTGTTGATGATATCAACTATTATGTTAAAGATTCAGATAATAAAAATTCAGCGGAGAGTATAGAAGAAAAGCAAGAGGAGAAAAAGGAAGATATGAATAGCATTAAAAAGAGTATTGAAGTTAAAAAGCGTTTACGCAATTTAAGCTTAAAGCTAAGTACACCTCGCAACATTACTGAAATGGAAAAAGAACCTGCTTATAAAAGAAGACAAGTAGAGTTTACTGATGCCGTTCCTTCTGATGAAAGTCACCATTCAAATTATAGCGTATCAACTGATGAAGAGGATCAAAGTGGTAAGCTAAATACAAATAATAAATATCTACACAATCCACCAGATTAGTAGATTAAAGAGCGTGTTTTGTGTTGTTTTGTTCTTAAGGGAGTATTTTTTACTCCCTTTTTTTATTTTATGGTTTCAAGTAAATTTAATTTTTTACAATGCAAAGAAGAACAGATGAAGAAGTACTTAGGCAAATAGTCGATTTTGCGAATGACGATGAAAGGGTAAGAGCGGTTGTGTTAAGTGGTTCACGAAACAACTCAAATGTTGTTAAAGATAAATTTCAAGATTTTGATGTAGTTTTTATAGTAAGTGAAATAAGTCTATTTGTAGTAAACTTAGAATGGATAAATGTGTTTGGGGAAAAAATTATCATGCAAACACCAAATGTAATGGAGGCAAAAAATAAAGAAGAAATTGTTGAAGAAGGCTTTTCATTATTAATGTTGTTTGAAGATGGACATCGAATTGATTTAACTTTACACACTTCACAATTTGGCAGCAAATGTATTGATAGTTTAAGCACAGTTATAGTTGACAAAGATGATATGTTTAATCAATTATCTAAAACAAAAGATAATGATTATTGGGTACAACAACCAACTGAAAAAGAGTTTTTAGATTGCTGTAATGAATTTTGGTGGGTAAGCACATATGTGGTTAAAGGCTTGTGTAGAAATGAAATAATTTACTCAAAAGATATGATGGATAAGATAGTGCGTAAAACGTACAATCAATTATTGGCTTGGGAAACTGCACACGAAAATAACTTTGAAATTAACCTTGGAAAAAGCTTAAAGTTTATAACTCAATATATAAATGAAATTAAATGGAATTCAATATTAAGTACCTATAGCGATGGACAAAGAGCAAATATTTGTAGTGCCTTAATTAAAATGCAAAGTCAGTTTGATTCAATTGCAAAAACCTTGGCGAATCAATTATCTTTTAATTACAACAGTATTGAAGCTGAAAATGTAAAAGAATACACAACAAAATTGTTGAAGAGCATTCTTTAATAGATAAGGTCGACTACCTGCGCAGCCGACCCGAATCTCTATTAGAGCTTAGCGTATTGTATACATTAACCCATTGTAAAGGTGCTGCATTTCAATTAAAATAGTAAATACCTTTTTTTAGCAATTTTTCCAGAAAATGGAGCTTATTATTGAAGCTTACTCAATTTTTCTTCAAACCAACTTCGGTAGGGTAGTGTGCGCAAATCATCTATTTCTTCCTTAAATGCACTTAGCTTTTTTTTATCTGTTTTAATTAATTTATATAAACCAGCAGCTACATTTATAAAATCTCGATTTACGTTTACGTGAAACTCAGCTAAATCATCTTTGTTTATCGTTAGATATTTTCTAAAACTATTTATCAAATCATCAAATAAACTCATCATATCTAATTCATAATAAACTAATAACCTTATACGGCGTTCGTGCATTTTACGATAGACATTTACGTTTTTAATTTGATTTAGTATATCCAATACTTCATCATATTTTTTTTCATCAAATAGTAAAATAGCCATACCTAATTCATAAATGCTTTCTTTCTCTTGATATTCGGTTGATATCAGGTTTTTATTATCCTTTATAAATTCTTTGATATAATTATTTTCAGCAGCAGCAATGCCGATGCGAATAATATTTAAAAATTCAGTTGGAGGAATAAAACCATTGTAATACAAAAAGCCTTTTTCATATTGTTTTTTTGAAAGGTCGAAATATTCAACAAAATAATCTTTGCCTTGCGGAAATACTTGATTGGCAATATTTTTTAAATAAACAAAAATTTCGCGCGAATCATCATCTGTAATTATTTCTTGATGCTTTAAAAAGTATGATTTTAGATTATTGTATTGAATTATAGTTGGTTTTTCTGCATCTATAATATTAATAATACCAATCCAAATTTGAATTAATGGTGTATCAAATATTTCATTTGAATTGATTTCATCTAATATGTTATTTATAAATGGAAAAGTATATCTATAGTTTACAACTTTTTGTCTATTCTTTTTTAAAGCTGTAAATTTTAGTTTAGTTAAAACATAAAATTGGTCTAAAGCATCAGTGGTTTTTTGATAATTTATGTCGCCAATACCCTTATCTTGAGTAAAAGATAGATGATTTCGAATTAAATCATTAAACTTATAGTAATGCCAAAATTGCTCTTCATTTTGTTGTAAAGCGTCTAATTCTTTTTCAAAAAGTGCTTGCTTATTATTAAACAAATGCGCTAATTCTTTCTCAACATAAAACTTCAACAATTCAAAATCAAGTTCTATTTCGTTTGAACGATTGTGATAATTAAATGTTTTAAATAATTTAAATAGACTTGTGGAAAGTTTTGCTAATTGAGCCTTTCCATTTTTTCTATTTAAACTTAATACATTTATAGCTTCAATTTCAGTAAACTTTTTATGGTTAAATGTTGGGTGAAATTTAATTAAGAAGTCAATTAATTTTAGTAATTTTTTATTTTTATTGAAGAAAGGAGAGTTTACAAATTGACGAAACTCTTTAACTTCTTTGTCAGATAGCGCACTAAGGATTATACTTAACTTATTTTTTTTCAATTTTTAGTGTACTTTTAATTTTTTATAAGTAATTGACTGTAAATTAATTAAGTAGATTTTTGCCACAATATCAGGAAATTTTACAACTATTGGTAATTGAATTACATCAATATAAATACAAACTTTAACATCGAATCGAAATTAGAATAAATATGAAATCATTTGATAAAATTTTTACGCTATTATTATTAGTGCTTTGTTCAATTCAAATGTATGGGCAAACGTGTTCTGATACCGAAATTGTTGGCATTGTTGGTTTAAATACTTCCAATGCAACAATTGGATGGGAAGCCAATCCTGATGCAGTAAGCTATAATATTACAATTGAAAGAAATAACAATGTAGAGGTTAACTATCAGGTTGTGCCATTATCACCAGTATATGTTGATTATGATTATATAATTTCACCTAATGCATTTGGTCCAAATGATTATTTAATTATTGAACTTATTACTACTTGTGCAAACGGATTTACCTCAACTGCACACATAGAGGGATTTATTGGATCATTAGTTACTGTTGAAGAAGTATATGCAGGTAAGGACGCTAATAATGTATTAGAAGAAGATTGTAATTTAGTAAAAGAACATTGGGTAAAACCAGGAACTCGATTTTTTAGAGAAATAAATAAGAATACATTTGGAAATACTGGTGAAGGACCAACTAAAGATAATATTAGTAATTATAGATGGATTAAACCTTGGAATACAAATGAAGAAGGTCGTGAACAATTGCGCGAATGTTGGTTAGCACAAGATTTTACGAATTGTCTAACTCCTGTATATAATTATTTATGGCAGTCTGCAAAAAGTCCAAATATATGTACTCAAGTTGGTGAAGGATTTAGATTATCATTATTAGAATCATCAATTTCACCAAACCCAATATCAAAATCAGCAACATTAAATTTTTCATTAGAAACTAAAAATCAAATAAGTATTGCACTTTATGATATACAAGGAAAAATGGTTGAATCATTTGTAAATAATGAAAAGTTTGAAGCTGGTCCGCATTTCATTCAAATAGAAAGAGGTAATCTTGCTACAGGCTTATATCATTTAAAGATTTCTTCAAATGAGATTAATGAAATGATAAAGGTAATTATCACAAAATAATAATTTAAATACCCCTTATGTTAAAAAGGATTGATTCACCTGCGAATCAATCCTTTTTTTTATCTATATAGCTAAAACAATTAAGCCTACTATTGCCATAGACCAACCTAAATAATCTATAATTGGTTTATTGCTAAAAAAGTACTTTGTAATAATATAGCCTATTAAAATAGGTAAGGTGGATAGTAACAAAATTATAAGCAATGTTATAAATGGTAAATTTAAATTTAATAAATGATGTGCTAAATTATGTCCATTTAAAAATCCAAAAATAACCAAAACAATACTTACCAATTCGGAAGGAATATTTAGATTAAAAGCTATAATTATACCCAATATAAAAATGCTAATAGGTAATATAATTATGCTAATTCCTAAATCTATTGAAGTAAAAATACCAATAAATCCACCAATAAAACCTGCTATTAAAAATGCACTCGGTAACCACCAATATTCGCGGTCTTTTGCAATACCTGTTAAAATGCCAACGCCAATAAGAATAAGAAAGAACTCAGTAAAAATATTACTATCAAATAGGGTTTGAAAGTATTTATAAAATAAAGCCATTATAAACACTAACCAAAAAATAGACTAAAAAGTTTTATGCTTCAGCGTTTATTAAGCAGCTTTTAAATATAGTATCATTGCCGTGCCTTTACCAACTACTGATTCCACATCAATTCTACCATTGTGTAATTCTACAATTTTTTTACAGGTAGCTAAGCCTAAACCCGAACCTTCATATTCGGTTTTGCTATGTAGTTTGTTAAAACTATCAAAAATTGTATTTAGTTTTTCTTGTGGAATTCCGATACCATTATCTTCAAAAGTGATTTTATGAAAGCCATCAATTTTATCTGACTTTATTAAAATTTTTGGAACATTATCTACTTCTTTAGGTTGAAACTTTATTGCATTATTTATTAAGTTTTGAAATAACTGAGCCATACTTGTTTTGTAGGCAGGAACTATTGGTAAAGTTTCAGAATGAATCAAGGTTCTTGTTTCTTCAATTTTGCTTGCTAAGTCTTTTTTAGTTTCAGATAATATTAAATTTAAATCTACTTGTTCAATTGATTCATTTGTATTTCCTGTTGTTGCATAGGCTAATAAATCACTTAATAAAGAGGTCATTCTTTTTGAAGCCTTTTCAATAAAGCCAACATATTCTGTCACTTCAGATGAAAGTTCTTCTTTATGTCTATATTGAATTAATGAACTAAAGCTTGATATGTTTCTTAATGGTTCTTTCATATCGTGCGAAGCTGCTCTTGCAAAATGTTCTAATTCTTTGTTTTTGTCTAACATATTTTGTTCCGCAATTTCAACTTCATTATCATAAATTTGAAGTAATGCATAACTGAAAATTAAACCTATTATAAAGCCTGGTAAAGCAATGTTTGAATTTGGTCCTGGCGGTAAAATTGGCTCAATATAATTATAGCCATAGTAAACTATTAAGAAAGATAATAAACAAACAGCCATTAGTATTATTTGCTGCTTTTTCTTTTTAAACAGCAAAACAATTGCAATTGGAAACAAAAATAAAATATATTCAATTCTGCCAGCTGGACCAACAAACAATGCCCACGAAGAATGAAAAACTAATTGATAAATTATTAAAAATAAACGTGATATGTAAATTTGTTTTTTCGCATTTAAAACAAAAACAAGTACCATTGGTAAGCTTGTCAATAATAGTAAATAGGTATTTAATAAAATTTCACCCGAAAGCAAAAGATGCTTTACAATTTGAAATACAACTGATACTGTAACTAAAATTAAAAATGCTAAACAAAACTGATTTATCAGTCGAGTTATTCGAATATTTCTATTAGAAAGGCTTGTATCAACCCCTAAATTACTTATTTTTCTCCACCATGATAACACAAATGTATATACGTATTAATATTTACAATGTTGACCTAAATGTAATTAAATCAATCATTTATAAAAATTATATTTATAAGTTTACAAGTGAATAACTTCACCATATGCAGCAGCAGCAGCTTCCATTACAGCCTCTGACATTGTTGGGTGAGGATGTACTGTTTTAATAATTTCATGGCCCGTTGTTTCTAACTTACGTGCAGCAACAACTTCGGCAATCATTTCAGTTACATTATAGCCAATCATATGTGCACCTAACCACTCGCCGTATTTAGCATCAAAAATAACTTTTACAAAACCTTCTTTTGCCCCAGCAGCACTAGCTTTGCCCGATGCACTAAAAGGAAATTTACCAACCTTTATTTCATAGCCTGCTTCTTTAGCTTCTTCTTCTGTATAACCTACTGAAGCGACTTCAGGTGAGCAATAAGTACAGCCAGGTATATTGTTGTAATCCAATGGTTCAGGATCGTGGCCTGCAATTTTTTCAACACATATAATTCCTTCAGCTGAAGCAACGTGCGCTAATGCTTGGGTAGCCAATATATCGCCAATTGCGTATATACTTGGTATATTAGTTTGATAAAAATCATTTACTACAATTGTGCCTTTTTCCGTTTTAATGCCTAATGTTTCAAGTCCAATATTTTCAATATTAGCAGTTTGACCAACAGCAGA
>Ga0114956_1000704_pt1 | contig 25058 bp, 9 predicted proteins | sample MaitaG_FD_87304 | JGI IMG/M metagenome (GOLD analysis project Ga0114956, IMG submission 87304) | Marine algal microbial communities from Maine, USA - Maine_Asex2 metaG | ecosystem: Host-associated > Algae > Red algae > Unclassified | place: Maine, USA | collected 2015-01-05
AATGTTAGCCCCTCTAGAGATAGCATGTTCTAATTCTTCTAAGATTAAAGCTCCAGCACCTTCTCCTAACACAAATCCATCTCTATCTTTATCAAATGGTCGAGATGCAGTTTTCGGATCATCATTTCTCTGAGATAGCGCTTTCATGGATGAAAACCCACCAATGCCAGCTTTCGTAACTGCGGCTTCAGATCCTCCACATATCATGACATCTGCTCTATTCCAACGGATATAGTCCGCCGCATTAGAAATGGCGTGAGATGAAGATGCACAGGCTGAAACAGTCGCATAATTTATGCCTCTAAATCCATATTTAATAGAAATATGTCCAGGTGCAATATCAGCGATCAATTTTGGTATTAAAAATGGGCTATATTTCGGTATGCCTCCTCTTTGCGTCACTTCTTCTATATCTGCTTCAATGGTTTCAAAACCTCCAATTCCACTGCCCCATATTACTCCAGATCGGTCTAAATCAATTTTTTCTAAATCCAACCCAGATTGGAGGATCGCTTCATCAGCTACGACCAAAGCATAGTGACTAAATGGATCCATTCGTCGAATTTCTCTTTTGTGTATAAAGTCCTCCATATTGAGTCCTTTTACCTCACAGGCAAACTTTGTTTTGAAGTCAGTGGGATCAAAACGGGTTATAGAAGCGGCTCCGCTTACCCCTTCAAATAGAGCGCTTTTATACTCATTTATGTTATTCCCAATAGGTGTCAACGCACCAATACCAGTAACAACGACACGTCTCATATGTAATACTTTTTGCCTTACAAAAATAAAAAAGCTCTACATGTTACATATACATGTAGAGCCATTTAATATGTATTTTAATGTTTAACTCTTCGCTGCCTCCAAAAATTCTATGGCTTGACCAACTGTATTAATTTTTTCGGCTTCTTCATCTGGAATTGAAATATCAAATTCTTTTTCGAATTCCATGATTAATTCTACCGTATCCAAGGAATCAGCACCTAAATCATTGGTAAAACTGGCTTCTTTGGTTACTTCACTGTCATCAACGCCTAATTTGTCGATGATGATTTGTTTAACTTTGTCTGATATTGTTGACATAATTGTAATATAAATTTAAAATTCCGCGCAAAATAAGTTAACTAATTAAGCAATACAAGTGTATAATGCTAATTTTAGTTCATATTATATATTCTTAATATATATTTTCATCAATTTACCTTATCTTTAAACGCTTCAATACGTTTATCTAATACATACCTCCGAATAACTATAACCCGAAAAATTAAAAGATATTGAATAAAATAAAGATAAAGCACCAAAAAACTAAAATAGTTGCAACATTAGGTCCTTCTTCTTCTAAAAAAGAAGTGATGATCAAAATGATCCAAGCAGGGGTCGATGTATTTCGGATTAATTTTTCTCATGGAACTGAAGAGCAACATATAGAGGCATTTAATTTGATTACTCAAATTAATCAAGAATTCGATACAAATATTGGAATTTTAGCTGATCTACAGGGTCCTAAGCTGAGGATTGGAGAGATTGAAAATAATGAAATACCACTTTCAAAGGATCAAATTCTAACATTTACAAATAAGAAATGTGTCGGAAACGCGGACAAGATTTATATGTCCTATGACCAATTTGCTCAAGATGTCGAACCTAACGAAAAAGTGCTATTGGATGATGGAAAGATAATTCTCCAAGTTGTAGAAACCAACAAAAAAGATACGGTCAAACTAAAAGTGCTCAATAATGGGGTGCTTTCTTCTAACAAAGGAGTAAATCTACCAGATACTAAAATCACACTACCCGCCCTTACCGAGAAAGATCTGAAAGACATAGATTTTATGTTGGACTATCCAATAAACTGGGTTGGGCTTTCTTTTGTAAGGAGTCATAAAGAGATTGTTGATCTTAAGAGTCTGATTAAGAAACGTGGACATTTAGCAAAGGTCATTGCCAAAATCGAAAAGCCTGAAGCATTATTGGACCTAAAAGCCATCATCAAAGAGGCAGATGGAGTCATGGTAGCGAGAGGAGATTTAGGTGTAGAAGTAAAAATGGAAAAGCTTCCGGCCCTACAAAAAGACATTATCGCAAAATGCATCCAGAAGGCGAAACCAGTAATTGTTGCTACTCAGATGATGGAAAGTATGATCTCTAATCCTTCTCCTACTAGAGCAGAGATTACTGATGTAGCCAATGCTGTATTGGACGGTGCAGATGCAGTAATGCTTAGTGGCGAGACATCGGTCGGACTGTATCCCGTAGAGGTTATAGAAGCCATGAGTAAAATTATAGAGGAGGCGGAAAAGCATTATGAGATAACTGGAAAAAGACCGAAACCAAATAGAAAATCAGATACTTATTATTCTGATGTCATTTGTCTGGGTGGAGCAAAATTAGCTGAAGATATTAGGGCGAAAGCTATTGTAGGGATTACTGTATCCGGATATACTGCCTTCAAAGTGTCATCTTATAGACCAAATTCGCACATATATATATTCTCATCTGTAAAGGAAATGGCGGGTGCACTAAACCTAGTTTGGGGTGTTAGAACACTATTTTATGATAAGTTTACGTCAACTGATGAAACCATAGAGGACTTGGTGGGAATTTTGAAGGACAAAAAACTGTTAAAACAAGGTGAAGTAGTAGTAAATACAGCTTCCATGCCGTTACATAAACGTTTTAGGACCAACACATTAAAGATTACTGTGGTCGAATAGACAGCTTAAATTTAAACAATGTCACATTTAACTTCAATGCTAAGTATCCTAGCATTCTTTTTTACTCATCATATCATGTTTGCCCAGCCGGGGATATATACGGAAGATGATGTTGCTTTCCAGACTAAATTTATGGAGGCTCAAGAAGCGAAATATGTAGATAAGCCTGACAAGCAAGTTGAAATTTTGAGGGAGCTTATACAGACGGATAGGAATTGTCATTCTTGCTATTATGAAATTTCCTTAGCTTATAAAAAGCAGCATGAACTATCAAAAGCTGAATCTAGTATCGAAAAAGCACTTAAGATAGAACCTGAAAATAAGAGTTATCTATACTCAGCGACGGATATATTTGTCGAAAACAAAAGTGAACAAAAAGCGATTCAAGCTTTTCAGAAATTGATATCTATATCCCGTTATGATCCTATTTTAAATGAGCAATTTATACGAAAATTAATTATCTTAGGGAATCATAGAGAAGCTCTATCTGAGATAAAAAAATTCGAAGAAAAGGAAGGTATTTCAGAGCTGAGTACTAAATGGAAGATTGGAATATATCGAGATTTAGGGGATGACAAAAAACAACTTGAATCAATAAAAATACTCTCTGAAGCACATCCTGAAAATGTAAGATTCTTAAATAATCTTGCTTCGAAATATGGAGAGATGGGAAATGAGAAAAAGGCCTTGGAAATTTACCAAAAGGTGCTTCTTATAGATTCTGATGATCCAACTGCAAATTTAGTGATGGTATCACAAGATATTGAAAATGCGGACGACTCTCAATACTTAAAAGCAGTAATGCCTTTGATTGAAAATAAGTCAATCCCTATGGATGATAAAATCAAAGAACTAATTCCTTACGTTCAAAAAATGGATAAAGATCCAGCATCAGAGTCCAATTCTCAATTAGTAAAAGCTAGCAATAAACTTATCCAATTATATCCAGAGGATGGAAAAGTATATGCACTTAGAGGAGACATTTACTATCAAACAGGTCAATACTTAAAAGCTGAAGAGGATTATAAAAAAACAATTGAAATTAACCCCAATATCTATCAGGTGTGGGATATACGAATGCGCAATGCCATCCAAATGGGTGACAATAAATTACTCAAAAGAATCGCCACTCAATCGATAGATTTATTTCCATTAAAATTTAATCCATATTTCTTTGCGGGGTTCGGTGAGATTCAAGATAACAATAACTTAGAAGCGAAAAACCAAATTGATGAGGCTAGTTTTATAGCCTCTAATAATCCATTGTATAATGCAAGAATAGATTTATTAAGGTCAAAAATGGCTTTGCAAGAGAAAAAAGCAGATAAGGCTTTAGAATTTCTAACCAAGTATGAAGATGTCAAAGTTGAAGAATTCTTATTATATGAAACATTAGGAGATATTTATGCTCAAAAAAAGGATAAAACTAAAGCGGATAAATTTTGGCAGCTTTCCAAAAATATGGGAAATAGTAGCTCAACGATCTTAAAGAAAACAGGTGTATAATAGACTACTAATTGCAGTCCTTTTTCTGCTCATAATTATTGTAACTTTTCCATCTTGTAAATCCAAAAAGACCCTTACAAGTTCAGAAATTATAACAATCAACGAACGTGAATTTCTTCAAATATTAGATCAATCAAAATTAGATTTTGTAACCCTAGAAGCTAAAGGTAGTGCCCAAATAAAATCGGAAAATTTTGGAATGGGAGGCAGTTTCCTTATGCGATTAGAAAAGGACAAAAGAGCTTGGGCTGTAATCAAGAAATTTGGTATAGAAGTCGCTAGGATGTATATGGTAAATGATACTGTTACGGTATTAAATCGTTTTGAAAAATCTTTTTATAAAATTTCTGGAGAGGAACTTGGAAAGAAAGCGCAACTTGAGCTTAATCAAAAAGATCTCATTCAGATTATGGCTGGAAATGTTATTTTTGACAATCAATATATCAGGGAATATAGTCAAGATTCAACCGTTTGTGAGGTGAGCGGAAGCTATGAAGACTATATGATTCGTCATAGATACGACATGATAGACCAAGCGATAATTGAAAGTAAGTATTCAGATCAAACATTGAGACAAGTAATCATTAACTATTCTAATTTTCAATTGATAAAAGAAAACTTTTTTTTCGCAACGCAACGGGAATATAGTACAAATCTTCCGAAATTTGGTCCTTCAAATATTACAGTTAAGATCTCTAACTTAAAGCTAGATGAAGAGATCTCTTTTCCATTTGAGGTACCATCTCACTATCAGGAAGTATATTACTAAAAATAATAATTATGGGTGATTGGACAGTAGGTAAAAAAAAGAATAAAAGCATACAAAAACATGATGAGTTTGCCATCTTAATTGGGGTAGTTACTCAAAATGAAACTAGAGAACAAGTAGATGAATACTTAGATGAATTAGAATTCTTAGCATTGACAGCTGGGGCTAAAACGCTAAAGCGTTTTGTGCAAAAAATTGCATCACCTATCAACAGTACGTTTGTCGGGAAAGGCAAGGTAGAAGAGATCATAGAGTTTATTGAAAATAATGATGTAGATCTTGTCATATTTGATGATGATCTAACGGGAAAACAAACTCATATTCTTGAGGAAAAGTTTAAAAGAAAAATAATAGATCGAAGTTCATTGATCCTTGATATTTTTGCTAGTCGAGCACAAAGTGCTCAAGCAAAGGCTCAGGTAGAACTAGCTCAAATGCAATACTTACTGCCAAGATTGAGAGGTCTTTGGGATCACCTAGAAAGACAACGTGGAGGTATCGGAATGAGAGGTCCAGGAGAGCAAGAAATAGAAACGGATAGAAGGATTGTACGTGATAAAATTTCTACATTAAAAAAGAGATTACTCAAAATTGACCTCCAAAGTCAGACACAGCGAAAGAATAGAGGTGACCTGATAAGGGTATCACTAGTGGGTTATACCAATGTAGGGAAATCCACCATCATGAATCTTTTGAGTAAATCTGATGTCTTTGCAGAAGACAAATTATTTGCCACTTTGGATACAACTGTCAGAAAAGTCGTATTTGGTAGAATGCCATTTCTTCTATCTGACACAGTTGGGTTTATTAGGAAATTACCGCATCATCTAATTGAGAGTTTTAAGTCTACTCTAGACGAAGTTAGAGAAAGTGATATTTTGCTCCATGTAATAGATATGGCTCATCCACAGCATGAAGATCATATCAATACCGTAACAAAAACGCTGAAAGATCTAGAAATCACAGATCGACCAACAATTTTGATATTTAATAAATTAGATTTATATAAGAAAAGATATTTTGATAAACTTTTGGACGATCAAACTAAGAATGAGTTACTTGATGAATTATATGCACAACATCAAAAAAAATCTGAATATCCCGTTGTCTTTCTTTCCGCCAAAGAAAAAATCAATATTGATGTGCTAAGAGATATTCTGAAGGATATGGTCGAAAAACAATATGAGATAAGATATCCTTATCAAGTTAAGACTTGGTAATCTAGCTTGGCGCCACACAACGAGGATAAAAACAGAGTGTCTAAATAAGAATTATCTAAAACCAATTATGAAATAAATTTTATAGAATCAATTTCATTAATACAATTTTATCAGAATAAATTTATCAAAAGAAAAGGTCATCCAATGGACTCAATACTAAAAAAGTATGCTAAGCTACTAGTAGAATATTGTCTTGAAATCAAAGAAGGAGAAAAACTATATATCGATGCTTCTACAGCTGCAGAACCCCTTGTACGCGAGGTTTATAGAGCTGCTTACGAAGCTGGTGGAATTGTAGAATACCAGCTTCGTTTTAGTGAAGAAAAGAAGATAAAATATGCTAGTGCTAAAGGAGAACAACTGGATCATGTTCCAATTCTATACAAGAAAGCGATGGAAGAATTTGATGCTTATCTAGCTATAAGAGCTCCACATAATTTAGTTGAAAATCATTCTTTAGATAAGGAAAAAAGTAAGCGGTATAGTAAAGCCGCAAAGCCTACTCATGATTTATACTTTCAACGTACTGCCAGCGGAAGTCTAAAAAGATCTCTTTGCCAATACCCTACTCATGCAAGTGCGCAGATGGCTGGATTATCCCTAGAAGAATACAGTCATTTTGTATATAATGCTTGTCGACTATTTGATGAAGACCCGAAAGCATCATGGCTTGAGGTTAGGGAAAATCAGCAACATATAGTAGACTATTTAAATCAAGTAGATCAGGTACAGTATATTTCCCCATATACAGACATAAAGTTTTCTGTAAAAGGGCGTAAGTGGATCAATTCTGACGGTCGTACAAATATGCCAAGTGGTGAAGTTTTTACCGGCCCTATAGAAGATAGTGTCAATGGGCATGTATATTTTAGTTATCCATCCATATACTCAAGTAATACCGTACAAGGAATCAAACTTAAGGTAAAGGATGGTCAAGTAGTTTCTTGGGAAGCTGAGCAAGGACAAGAATTGCTGGATGAAATATTTGAATATCCTGGAGCAAGGTATTTTGGAGAAGTTGCTATAGGAACAAATTATAATATTCAACGAGCTACAAGAAACATTCTATTTGATGAAAAGATCGGAGGAACCATCCACATGGCAGTCGGACAATCCTACCTACAGACTGGAGCTAACAACCAATCTCCAATACATTGGGACATGATTACTGACATGAAAGATGGAGGACAAATATTGGCGGATGGAAAATTGATTTATGAAAATGGTAAATTTCTGATATAATTTAACAACTTACAAATCTGAGGAGTTTAACAATCCATTTACAAGTTGCTGGACTTATAATATGTAGATTCGCTTTTCCTTTAGCAAAAAAATGTATTTCTCTTCTATTCCTTTGATGATAAATAAGAGCGTATAATGACAAAGTATTTATATACATTTTTTATATCGATTATTTTAGGACTATCTCTGCAGGCACAACCACCTAATAATAGTAATAGCAAACGAGGTGGATCTGATTTCAAACAAAGTAATGTAATATCTGGTACAGTAATAGATCAAGAAACTGGTCATGGATTAGAATTTGCGACAGTTACTATAATAGATGCAGAATCGAATGTGGTCATTACTGGTGGGTTGACAGAGCTAGATGGAAATTTCAGTATACCAAGTAAGCCAGGAAAATATAAAGCTAAAATTGAATTCCTTTCCTATGAGACTTTTATTATTGATGATGTTTTACTTGAGAAAGGAAATCAAAATTTAAGCTTAGGAGAAATTTTTCTCACCCTTTCAGGTCAGGTAATTGATGGGGTCGAAGTGAGGGCTGATAGAAGTGAAACTATATTTAAGTTAGATAAGAGGGTTTTCTCTGTCGGCAAAGATTTAGCGAATAAAGGAGGTTCTGCTCAAGATGTACTAGATAATGTTCCGAGTGTATCTGTAGATATCGATGGGAATGTAAACTTGAGGGGAAGTGGTAACGTCAGAATGCTTATAAATGGTCAACCTTCCACCCTTGTGAGTGCAGGAAATAAAAACGGCCTTAGATCTATCCAAGCAAGTAGTATTGATCGTATAGAGGTGATTACTAACCCTTCGGCAAAGTATGAATCAGAAGGTATGGCTGGACTTATTAACATCATTCTAAAAAAGGAAACTGAAAAAGGATTTAATGGTTCTTTCAATGCTGGTATCGGCCTTCCATTGCAGTACAATGCGGGAGCACAAGTAAATTTCAGAAAAAACAAGACTAACTTTTTTGTCAATGTATCTAGTGGTCTAAGGAGGTCGCCCGGTGGAGGAATTGACTCTATTAGACAACTGATAGGTGAGGAATACCTCATTACTATAGGTGATGAAGACCGTGACAGAAAAGGCATCAATAATAGGGTACAAGCTGGATTAGATTACAATCTGACCGACAATCAAATCATTACCTTTTCAGGGTCGTTTGGTATTTCAGAAGACAATAATGAAAACTCTGTCAATTACTATGACTTTACAGAAATTGACGGAATCATAGAATCTTTTGCTAGAACCAATAGGTTGGACTTAGAAAAGGAAGATGAACTTCAGCAAGAATACAATATTAAATACACGAACGAATTTGATGGAAAGGGGAATTCATTAGTAGCCACAATCCAATATGACGATAGTGGAGAAATAGAATTTTCGAATATTCAACAAGGTAATTCATTGGAAAATTTGCTACCTCTGCAGGAGGTGAATATTGATGAAAATCAAAATAATAAGTTGGCGCAAATAGATTACACTTACAACTTATCCGGTGGCTACAAATTAGAATCTGGATTACGAGCAAACTTGAGAACGATTACGAATAAATATTCTGTTTTTGACAATGTGGATTCCAACTTAATTGGGGTAGATTCTTTGACAGATGATTTTGAGTATCATGAAGACATCTATGCCGCCTATGGTACACTAGGTAAGTCTTGGGACAAATTCAGTCTCCAACTAGGTCTTAGAATAGAGCATACATCTATACGTACTAGTTTTCAAAATCATGTAGAGTCTGATACAAGCTACAATTATACAAGACCGTTCCCTACGGCTCATTTGACGTATAGTATCAATGATAAAAATGCCATTCAAATTAGTTATAGTAGACGAATAGTAAGACCACGTTTTTGGTATCTAAATCCGTTTCTAACACTGACAGATCAACGAAATAGATTTGAAGGAAATCCTAAGTTACTACCAGAATTTACAGATTCCTATGAGTTAGGCCATATTAATTATTTCGAAAAAGGAAGTCTTTCTACGAGTCTATTCTATAAAAATACGACGGATATTATTTCTAGGATAAGGACGATATACAACGATGGAACTTCTGTTACGATACCGGTAAATCTAGATAAAGAGATTAGTTATGGATTAGATGTTTCTATGAACTATGATGTTGCGGAATGGCTAAAACTAGATGGCAATATACTTATATATAATTATGAAACAACAGCAGGAGATTTTATAAATACATTCGATACTTCAGATTTAAGTTACGATGGAAGAGTCGGAACAAGGTTTAAGTTTTGGAACAATGCAGAGGCGCAGATAAGACTTAATTATAGAGGCCCGAGGAACATCGTGCAAGGATTAAGGAAATCCATGTATTTTTTTGATGTTGGTATAAGTAAAGATTTTTTAAATAATAATTTGACAATCACTTTGTCTAGCAGAGATATATTAAATACTAGAAAAAGGAGATGGATCATTGACTTACCAGATTACTTTGCAGAAAGTGAATTTCAGTGGCGAGGAAGGACCATGGAATTAAATGCAAGTTACAGGATAAATCAAAAGAAAAAGAGAGGAGGAAACAGAGGCAACTACCAAGGAGGAGGCGGTTTCTAACAATACAGTAAGAAATAAGAAATTTTATTTCTTCAAGTTTGAGTTAATGTGACCTATTAATCAAATATGAATTTGAAAATTAGTTACATTTAATAAAAATTTTGAAGATGAAGAAATTAATATACTTTTTATTGTTACTTACGCCATCATTTTTGTACTCACAAGAAATTGTAGAGATTGAGTTGGATGTGGATGGTGTACAAAGATCTGCAAATTTATATATCAATTCTACTTATCAAGATGGCGACGAATGGCCACTAATTATAAATATGCATGGCTTAGGGTCAAATGCAGCACAACAAGAATTCTATAGCTACTTTGATTTAGTGGCAGATACTTCAAAATTTTTACTTGTATATCCAGACGGCTTACTTAATTCTCAAGGAACTACACACTGGAATGCGGGTTTTGGTACAGGTGTAGATGATGTAGGATTTATAAATGTGCTTATTGACCATATGCATCAGAGCTACAATATTGATTTAAGTCGGGTATATTCTACAGGAATGTCAAATGGAGGTTATATGAGTTATACCTTAGCGTGTGAATTATCTGATCGTATTGCAGCAATAGCCTCTATTACTGGAGCTATGGTCGAGAATCAAGAAAATAATTGTAGCCCATCTTATGCCCCACCAATCCTGCAAATGCATGGCACAGCAGATCCGACAGTACCATATGATGGCAATGCAATTCAAAGATCTATCCCAGATCTAATAGAATATTGGAAGGAGCAACATGGATGTAGTGACGATCACGAATATATTGAATATCCAGATATAGATATGGAAGATAATACCACGGTAGAATCATTTAGCTACACTGATTGCACCACCGGCGGAGAAGTTAAGTTTTATAAAATCGAAAATGGAGGACATACTTGGCCAGGAGCCATCATGATTCCTGAATTAGGAAATGTAACCAGAGATATTATTGCCTCAAATGAGGTTTGGGAATTTTTCCAAAAATACCAACATCCAAATCCATTGGTTGTATCTGGCATAAATGACATTGACCAACAAAAATCGAATTTGAAAATATTTCCAAATCCAAGTACTGGTTTTATAAATTTAGAAAGTGAATTAACGTTGACTAATATTAAAGTATTTAACTCCTTAGGTGGAATAGTTCTATCTGCGAAGGACCAAAATAATGGCTTAGATATTTCAACATTGAATAATGGATTTTATACTATTAGTGCTTCTACAAAAGATGGACATTATGAGATTAGTCAATTTGTGTTAGCTAAGTAACTATTCAAAATATTTAATAAAACGAAGTAAGACATTAAAAGCGACAGTAAGTAAAATCATGCTAGTAATTGGTATAAAGATTCGAGAATTTTCTTTTTGAGTATTAATATCACCAGGGAGATTCCCAAACCACTTAAAAGCATTTGGAAAAAAATATAAAATAGTTCCAATAAGAACTATTCCTAAACCCAAAATAATAATCCACTTAGCCATATTATTTTTTTGGCAAATTGCGATAAAAAAAAAGAGGCCCACCTTTGTAAAGCCTCTTTTTTTATTAAATAAAAATTCGGATTATCATTTAATAGAGATCATTTTTATAACCTCTTGCTTGTCTAAATATTCGAATTGCACCGTAAATACTCCCGATGAATTACCCAGCTCCCTCTCACTAAACTCTATGATATGTTTACCTATATCTAATTGTTGCAACTTGGTATATACCAACCTACCATGTAGATCAAAAACTTGTAACTTAACATTCGAACTTTGAGGAATAAAAAGCTCTATTTGTGTGAAATCTGTGAATGGATTAGGCGTATTTTGCGACACAACAAACTCTGAAGGTATTCCTTCAAGTTGCAATTCTACTGGTCTAAGCGGCTTAGTTAAGTAAGCTTCTTTCTTAGTGATTTCTGATGATACAAAAATATAATCGCTTAATGTCCCATCGACTTCTGCTTCAAACTCAATGTCCATACTAAACTTCTCAGAAGGTATCACTCCATTAACAGACCCCCAACTAACAGTCGTTTTATCCTTATGATTTGCATAGTAATTAAATTCCTCTTCAAAATTAGGAGACTTCAAAGAAATAAATTTCAAATTCTTGTGATGTAGCGTCATCTGAAATCCTGCAAGCCTTTCCTCTGAAACATTATTCAGTTGCAATTTCACTTTCTCACCTTTAGTAAATACTTTATCTTCGAATGCCAAATACATTACTTTGCTTTCTCTCTTTTCTGTGCTTACGTCACCTACATTTGCGATTGCAGAAAGATTAACATCACCAATTTTTACTCCAATGAAGTCATTGTCCATCAAACTACTTTCTACATTATACATGTAAAGATCTTCGCTAAAAGGCCAGACATCATCCATACTCATCGTTTGTTTTGCATCCACAAATCGCCAACTATCATTATCTGGATATTCGTCATAAATACCAAGAATCAGTTTTCTAATGGCTATGACATCCAATGCACTTACTTTTTCATCATTATTTACATCCGCAGCAATCATCTGATATGGAGAATCAAAATCTACTATATCTAATATTTGCTGTTGTATTGCTATAAGATCCAAAGTACTTACACCATTCAAGTAGTCCCCATCATAAATCAATGCAACTTTGTAATCTTCACCAAATTCAATACCCTCAAATAAGTAGTGACCTTCTTCATCTGTTTCATCGAAGTATGCAGCCGATCTATCCATTAATTCTAAATGGGCCGTTACTTCTTTCATTTCATTTCCTCCAGCCGAAGAAACTCGTCCTGCAATCATTGGATTAAAGTTTTGACCACATACTCCACTATTATCAAGAAGATGAATAATGGTAGAACAAATACTAAAATTACCAGATAAATCCCAAACTACTAATTCGACTTCAACCATACCGTTATCACTATTTTCTAAATCGCTACATGTAAAAGTCCGGGAAGTACATCTTGATTCTTCATTATAAGTTGGATCCTCGGTCGGATGAGTTACGGTATCAAAACTATAATAAAGAAACTCTATTGGTGTGCAATCATCATCAACACTTGCCGCAAAATCACACGCCCAAAGTGTAACTTCTCCATTTTCCATTGTACTAGTACTTAGATTAATACAAGCAGCCGTTGGTGGCTTCTGATCATCTACATTAAATAGCGTCACTTCAGAGCTAGTATTTCCGCATCCATCACTAGCCATCCAGATTACTGAATGTTGTTCTGTAGAAATCGTGATTGGATTAGGTAATTGGATTTCCACTAATTCTCCTGGGCCTGTACTTGCAACATATAAATCTGGGACACCATCTCCATCAGAATCATCAAAAGATATATTGGAACTCTCAAATTGTGAACTAAAATGAAAGTCTATATTACCATCATTATCTAAATCAACTGTTATGTTCCAATTGATACTTTCGGAAGGACAATTACTATCCGAATCATCCCCTGATGCGGTCATACGCACGGTGGCAATACATTCTCCTTGGGCGGCAAAACTTGCCGGAGAAACAGATATACTAGGTGGTGCGTTGTCTGTAAATTTCAATGTTTGCCAATTTTCAAATTCATCACCAGTACACCAGTTTGCGACTTTCCAATGATTGACAACTTTGAAGCAAGCATCAGACTCAAAATAGAACGTATCAGATTCTAAGCTAACTCCAATTTGATTACAACCACTAGAACCAACAAACTGCGGATTATTATCTGGCACTGCATCGTTGCAACTACCCTCCCAATCCGGAGCCCAAACAATTTCATCTTCAGTAAAATCATCTGGAGATGCAATCGTAATTAGCTGTGTACATTCTACAATTTCACTATCATTTGGTATTCTCCATTTTCTTATAATTCTACCCAAACTGCAATCTTCTAACATGGATAAATCATCCACATAATCTGCTGCAACATTGTTACAAACTGATTCCGCGGAAGGAGAACCTGTTAACTCTATATTCGTAAAATCTTGTCCACAATAAATCGTTATATCCGGCGGACATTGTAAGTTAGGTACAGTTTTATCCTGAACTTCAACTTCAACCATGCATTCACCGTAGTGATCGCCGATGGAACCAAACACGCCATCGTAATCCCCATCATCCCAAACTCTCAGGACAAGCATTATTGGGCTTTGTTGGACATCATCACAGCATAGAGTTACAAAGTCACTTGGAATAAGATCAGATTCGTCAATGCAATAATCTTCTGGTCTGTATACTTGTAGCTTAATTGGCGTACAATAATCCCAAGACCCATCATCTAAAACTTCTGCATGTACTTTCGCCGTACCTGTAGTAGTAAGAGATACCACTGTAAACTGATCACAAACAACATTAGGCTCTTGTAAATCTTCAACATTTATATTAAAATCGCAAACGTCATAATTACTGCATTGATCTTTTGCTCTAATCTTTACTACGTGGTTACCAGGCACTAAATTTGTCAAATAGAATTCATCACTATTAGGCGGATCTTCGTATACCGTTCCAGGATTGACAGTCACAAATATATCTTGGACTGTACCACATAGATCATAAATCTCAGGCATGTATTCATTCAGATGCAAATCTGCTCTGCAATCGACGGTTCCAGCATTGATGGTTAAGTCCTCAGGACAATCATCAAACACCGGTGGTTCGTCATCTAAGACTTTGATTACCTGATAGCATTCATAAGGATTTACATATGGTACTATGTCTTCGCACATATCGTGAATAATCCACTTTCGTAAAATTTCGTAACTCCCTTCACAATTATATAAAATTTGGTCATCCCAGTTCCAAAAATGTGAGCATAGTCCTTCCCCTGTTTCAGAAATAGGAACTTCAAAAATAGTAGGATACCCTGTACTATCTGGGTGCGTCAACATTGGGTTTTCGATCACATCCAGACAGGTATATTCTTCAGTAATAATCGTATCTATCGGACAAACAATATCTGAAAGCTCAAAATCTATAATCGTAATTTTTTGTTCACAAGTAATTGTGTTACCAGATTCATCTGTAACATACCATGTTCTATTTATAATGGCTGATGGATCTTCGCACATACCTAGATTTATAAATTCATCATCATAGTTAAAATATATTTCTTGTTCACATGTTTGCACGGCTGGCATTCCGGTTATATTCGTATCAAAACTTTGATTACAGGCTATTTCAATATCCGACGGGCAAACCACTTCAGGAGTCAATTTATGCTCTACTGTCAGATACCCCCAACAACAATTACTATTTGCGCAATCTACACAAACTTCAACCTTTATTTGCTGTCCAATGTGTTCTTCGTAAACGATATTTGTTCCATCAAAAGAAGAACCGATCAACTCATCGTGTTCGTCAAATAGTCGAATACAAAAGTCATCAACACATCCCATACTCGCATCCGCAAGCATCATATCGGGGGTAATCAATGCTTGGCAGTCTGCGTCTAACCCTAGATTAATCTGTCCAATGCATGCCATTTGGTCTGAATCCGGAATAAATGAAGCGACCGTTACATTGAAAGTACATGAACTTTCGTTACCGGCATCATCTATTATAGTTATGGTAACAGGATGCGTCCCAGAAGGGATACCACCAGAGAAATCTGGTGATATTTCCATTCTTGTATCAACACAATTTTCTCCGATATTCGTTGGAAGAATTTGAGATAAAGGAACCATACAGTTATCACCAACCAAATCAAAATATAAATCTTGGCAAAATTGTGGGTCGATCGTTGGTGCTTGCCTATCTTCCACCATCACATCGAATGAACATTGTGATTCGTTTCCATATTGATCGAAAGAGGTATAAATTACAGTTGTAATTCCTACTTCGAAAAAAGCTCCAATAGAACCACCTTGTGCAAAATCTCCTTCCACCGGTAAGCTAATATCGTCTTCTGTAATGTACTCCATTCTGATATCTCCAAAGCAACAATTATCTGACATAAAAGGCTGTCGCCACGTCACAAATGTTCTGCACTCATTTTCATTAGCTTCTACTCTAATATCCTCTTGATCATAAGGAATAAATTCTATCAATTCTAACATGGCAGAGCTGATTGTCCCAATATCCGAACCCTGATTATCTAATTGCATGGTCCAAGTTCCTTGCGCATTTTCGTTGAAGAAAGTTTTGAAAGGATTAACAGGCTCATATCGATCGTCCCCTGTTGTAGAATTACAATCAATGTTTTGAATTTCTTCGGGAGCGGAGTCTGATAAATTAATATTGATACCAGAAACACCATTACAAAGTCCATTAAATAACGTGATACTTGTACCACTTGGGCTTACCAAATTGATGAACAAGTCTGATGCATCTACAATATTCAAAACGAGATCTTCTATTCTAATATCCGCTACATCCATATTTTCCGTTACTGTAAAATACAATTCAGTACAACCACTTCGTATGTCATTATCGATTACTAATTCATAAGCTAACGTATCTTGACCAGCACAGAAAGGTGCAGACGTATCCAAGATCGAAACCTCTGAGCTACACTGAGCAATCCCTGGCTCTCCTTCTTGCAATCCAACTGTAAAGCCATTATCTGGCAATAGGGTAAGCTCTTGGTTCAACCCACCAAAACTTCCAGTGTTGCATTCATTGCCTACCTTGAAATCATACTGATCATCGTGGTCACAAATAAATAAACGTTCAAAATAAGATCCATAAATAGCTCCCAAGAATGTGTAATTAGTAGCCGAGTGCCCATTCACAGAAACACCATCTATTACCTTACCGACAAAGGAAATATAATAACCTGCTTGATCTCCTACAGGCAGATTACTAAAGGTCTGAGTATATACTCCACCGACTGGTAGCACGACTCCATTCAATACGTTATAAGTTTCGTTATCTGGTCCTTCTCTAAAGAAATCAAGACAAGAAATATCTAAACTTGTAGGACCAAAATTCGTAATCTCAACACCTGTGGTATTTCCATCCTGAATAATTTCAGTAATGAGCAGAATAGGTTGATCTATAGCAGAATAGGTCAGCGTATTATCCCCAACAGGAAATGACTCTCCACTAGCGTCTAAAACTCCACAATTTACAATAGCTCCATTTTCATCAATGATATCGTATATTACGGATAAGTTTTCTGGGCAATTATCTTCCATAGCCATAGGTGCTAATCCATCTACTGGAGTATTACAATAGTTTCCTTGGGCCTCAACAATAATATCCTCTGGACAACTAATCGTTGGATCTGTATGAAAGTCATTGACTATAATCTTCAGCTCACAAGTAGAAATATTTCCACACAAATCAGTCGCTGTATATTCTAATATCGTCAAGCCAATAGGAAAGAGGTCTCCACTATTCAATTCTAAATCATCAGATCTTTCTACGGTTACAGCTCCGCCACAATTATCCGTGGCTGTTGGTATCTCAAAGTTTCCGTATGCAGAGCACCAACCATCTGGGGCATCTACAATTAGAGGAGGTCTTGGGCAGTTTATAAATATTGGTGGAGTTACATCACCAACTCCAAATTGATGAGTTATTTCACTTGTGTTCCCACATTCATCTGCAGCAGTAAACGTAACATCCACGAATCTTGTATTGCCACATGTGAAAATCCAATTATCAGGATGAAAATCATTACTCCAAGTCAAATTGCCACACATATCTGCTGCATCTGCGCCTGCATTACTATCCAACCAGAAATCAAAATCTGGAAAATTACCCAATGGTGGATCATCACACTCTTCCATATTCATATCGGAACCGCCTACAATTTCTGGTGGAGAGGTATCTTCAATTTGGAAGATGGCTTCTCCAAAGCTACTATTCATACATTCATCAAAAACTGTAAATCTATACGTTTGAATATTAGTTATGCCACAGGTTTCTTCTATGCTTACTAAGTCAAATTCCCAAGTAAATTCTGCAGAACAAATATCACTCGCAAATGAGCCTCCATTATTATCAAGGTAAGATTGAATATCTGACACATTGCCATCTCCGTCACATTCAACGATTAGCTCTAATACTTCTGCAATATCCGGTATAGTTGTATCTTCAATTATGAAATCTGCAATGGTATTATTCGAAACATTACCACAAGCATCTGTAGCAGTAAACATATAGGTAGAACGTGAAGTTAACCCGCAATTTTCTTCCCTATTCATCAAAATATAATTCCATGTAATTTCTCCGCTACATCCATCTAATGATTCTGCACCAGCATGATTTTCTAACCAAAATTCTAATTCTTCTTGATTCCCTAGTCCATTACATTCGACCGTCTCATCTTTTGCTGGAGATGTAATTTCTGGAGGTGTGTCGTCAGTGATCGTCAAAAATGCTACTTCACTCGTCGTATTTCCACACGCATCTGTAGCGGTAAAGGTGACAAGAATTCCTCCTTCTTGATCACACTCCAATAGTATTTGTTCAAAATCATTGCTATATACTACAAAACTACAATCATCTTCTACTTCTGCTCCTCCTGCCGTCGCCAACCAAGCTTCTATCTGACCCATGGGATCTATGCTTCCATCACATTCTATTTCTAAATCTTGAGGAACCAACTCCCATGTAGGCGCTGTTGTATCGTTAATTGTGAATACTGATGTGGTGCTAGAGGTATTTCCGCATTCATCTTCGACTGTAAAAGTGACCTCTACTTCACCCGTAGATCCACAATCCGCATCCATTTCACCATAATTATTAGACCAACTAAGATTACCACAAGTATCTTCCGCTTCTGCAAAACCATTGTTATTTAACCAATTCAAAATTTCAGCAGCGTTACTACCTCCATCACATTCAGCTAAAAAGTCTTCGGCTTCTACTGTGATCAGGGGATTGGTTGAATCTTCTAGGCTATATTCTGCCATTCCCGTAGTTTGATTTCCACATTCATCGATTACAGTAAAAATATATACTTCCGTAAATGAATCTCCACAACCACTTATTGTATTATCCAATACCACTGAAATACTAACCTCTCCACATAAGTCCGAACCGGTTGCTTCTGCTTGCCAATCCTCTACGCTTAATTCAATAGCTGCACATTCCTCTAATTGATTTTCAGGAAGATTCAAAATTGGTGGTGTTGTATCTTGGATAATGAGAAGAGCTGTAGAGTTATTTTGGTTTCCACAATTATCTTCAACTGTAAATGTGTACAAAGTGACTCCCGTTTCACCACAAGATCCGACTGTTGGATCAGCCTCAAATGTCCATACGAGCGATTCATCGCTACAGAGATCTATAGCATCCGACCCTCCATTATTTTCTAACCAATTCGCAATAGCATCCTCATTTCCTGCATCTGCACATTCCAATAATAAATCCCGTGCATTTAGAGTGATTTCTGGATTTGTATTATCCACAATAGTAATCGTGGCAATATCTGATGTTGCATTTTCACAGGCATCAACTGCAGTCCATGTTACAGTGTGTACACCTGTCAGACCACAATCATCTTCAAATACTTCACCGTAATTATGGCTTACACTGACACTACTCTCACAATTATCAATTGCACTGGATCCATTTAACCAACTTTCAACAATCGCATCGAATAAAAGATCCCCACATTCTATTGTTATGTCTTCAGGTACTTCTAGGGCAGGAGGTATATTATCTTCAATTCTAAATATGGCATTTATAGAGCTAGCATTTCCACATTCATCTGTAGCTGTAAAAATAACTTCTATTTCTCCTGAAGCTCCACAGCCATTAGATAGATCTCCAACAAAATTGTTTGTCCATGTTATTGGACGAGAACATACATCGGAAGCGGATGCTCCTGCATTGTCATTTAACCAAGCTTGCAGAGCAGTACTTTGATTACTGCCATCACATTCTAGTATTAAGTCAGTTGCTTCCTCTTCAATTATTGGATTCACTTCATCATCCGTTTCATAGGTAGCTAAGCAAGTGGATTGGTTTCCAGCTACATCCGTAACTGTAAATAAGTAAACTTGTTCAAATGTATTTCCGCAACTACTGAAATCAGTTACTAATGTAGCTTCTACTGTCATGCTCTCAGCATTGCTACAATTATCTACAATAGTCGATGATATATCAAAAATCCATGCGCTTACATCTTCTTCACCACAAGCGATATCTAACTGATCATTACAAATGATCGTTGGATCTTCACAATCCTGGACGATAATGTCAAAGCAACAGCTTGAAGTATTTTCGGCAGGATCTGAAATGGTATAGCAAATTGTACTGACTCCAAGGTTAAAAGTAATCTCATCTTCAGCAATTATATTTATGCCCTCATCATTACTTGTAGCTTCGGTCTCTCCAGTAATTGTATATGTAACTATTAGCCCATCACAATTATCGTTAAATAATGGGTTTGTTCTATTATCTGAAAGCCAAGTGCAAGCGCCCTCATCAGCACATACAAGCACTTCATTAGATGGGCAATCTATACTTGGAATATCACTATCTAACACTGTTATATCGAAAGAACAAATACTCGTGTTTCCACAGTCATCAGTTGCTTCGAAAACTACTGTAGTTGTACCTAATCCAAAAGGCGATCCACTTGCAGGACCTTCAATTAAAACTACAGAAACATTTTCATCGCAGTAATCCAAAGAGACAGGTGTACTATAAACTACATTGGTCTCACAAAGATCTACATCTACATTTACGATAAGATCTGATGGACAATTTACAAAATAAGGATCATCAATATCATCCATTGTGATGATAGATTGACATTCTGAAACGTTACCACATTCATCCGTTGCTGTGAAAATTACGATAAGGCCTTCTCCTTGATTACACACAAGCGTAGGCAAACCTCCCGGCAATTCATACCTCAAAAGCACTTGACTACAGCCGTTTGGATCTTTAGCTGTAACACTTTCTAACCAAGCCAGTATAATTTGATCATTGTTTTCATTTCCGCAAACTAGCGCAAGATTTTCAGGGCAGCTTATTTCTGGTGGTGTCGTATCTTCGGTTTCATAGTTTGCTATGCCGGTTGTAGAATTACCACAAGCATCAAGGGCAGTAAAAAGATACTGTTCTGTATTACTACCTCCACAATCACTGATGGTATTCCAAAGTACAACATTAATAGAAACATCACCACATTCATCCGTTGCTGTAGCTTCTGATTGCCACTGCTCAAGTGAAGTTTCTATATTATCGCATTCTTCTAATTGATCTTCTGGCAAATTAAGTACAGGCGGTGTTGTATCCTCAATGATCACAAAAGCTGTTGTCGTATTTTCATTTCCGCAATTATCTGTCACTATAAATTCATATAAAGTGCTTCCAGTTTCCCCACATGTTTCTAAAGTTTCCTTTACCCCAAAATCCCATGCGAGTGGTTCGTCACTGCATTCGTCTGCTGCAAAAGCTAATCCGTTATTTGACAACCAGTCAGCAATGGTATCGTCATTATCTTCCCCTGCACATTCTAAAATTAAATCATTTGCTTCAAGAATAAATGCAGGTACAATATTGTCTTCAATAGTTAAAGTTGCACTTGCAGTAGTCGTATTTTCACAAGAATCCGTGGCAGTCCAAGTAATCGTATATTCACCCGTCAACCCACAACCATCCTCAAATACTTCACCATAATTATGCGAAATCATGATACTGCTTTCACAATCGTCAATCGCTTCTGCACCATTCAACCAACTTTCTACTATGGCGTCAAATAAAACATCTCCACACTCTATGGTAATATTATCAGGAACACTTATTACAGGTGGAATATTATCTTCGATTCTAAAGATAGCAGAAGTAATGCTAGCATTACTACAATCATCCGTAGCTGTAAATATCACTTCAATTTCTCCTGTTGCTCCACATCCATTCGATAAATCTCCCAAGAAGTTATTGGTCCAAGTAATGGGAATACTGCAAGCATCAGAAGCACTCGCTCCAGCATTATTATTCAACCAAGCTTGTAAAGCTGTACTTTGATTGCTTCCATCGCACTCTAAAATTAAATCACTCGCTTCAACTTCTATTGATGGAATAATTTCATCTATACTTTCATAAGTAGCTAAACAAGTTGAGCTATTTCCAGCTTCATCTCGCACAGTAAACAAATAAACTTGATTGATTGTATTTCCACAGCTACTAAAATCCGTTATTAGATCTGCGACGACTATCATGCCTTCTGTATCACTACAATTATCCTGAATCGTAGATGCAATAGCATCTATCCATTCATCTATATCTTCTTCGCCACAAGGTACTTCAAGTAAATCAGAACAAGTAATAGTTGGAGCTTCACAATCTTCAACTATTATATCGAAGCAACAATTAGCACTATTTCCAGTCGGGTCGGAAATGGAGTAACAAATAGTACTTGTTCCTAAGTTAAATGTAACTGCATCTTCAGAGATAATATTTACACCAATTAACTCACTACTTGCTTCTGTTGACCCATCAATTGTATATGTAATCACTAAACCATCACAATTATCATTGAATAATGGATCCGTTTTCTCATCTGAAAGCCAAGCACAAGTGCCTTCATCTGTACACACAACTACTTCGTTAGATGGGCAATGAATACTCGGCACATCACTATCAATCACTGTAATATCAAATGTACAAATACTTGTATTCCCACAATTATCAGTGGCCTCGAAAGTAACCGTAGTTACTCCCAATTCAAAAGGGGTTCCACTTGTAGGACCATCTATTAACACTACACTTACTTCTTCATCACAATCATCTAAAGCCACTGGAGTACTGTATACTACATTGGTTTCACATAGATCTACATCGACATTTACCGTAAGGTTTGTTGGACAATTCACAAAGTAAGGATCATCCATATCATCCATAGAGATTGTTGCAGAGCAAGTAGTTACATTATTACATTCATCTGTTGCTGTAAAAGTAATTAACAACCCTTCTCCATCGTTGCAGTCTAGAGGCATTGGAAGACCTCCTGAAAATTCATAACTAAGTTCAATATCGCTACAATCATTTGCGTCAACTGCACTTACACTTTCTAACCAAGCAGCAATAATTTGATCATTATTTTCATCTCCACAATTTAATGCTAAATCTGCTGGGCAAAAAATGATTGGAGTTTCTGTATCCTCTGTTTCATAATTAGAAATACCTGTAGTCTGATTTCCACACTCATCCGTAGCTGTAAATAAATATTGTTCCGTATTTGTGCCGCCACAATCACTAATGGTATTCCAAAGCACCACATCGATTACAACTTCTCCACAGTTGTCTGAGACGGACACTTCATTTTGCCATTCTCCTACTGATGTTCCAATATTGCCACATTCCTCTAATTGTTCTTCTGGAACCATTAATTCAGGGCTAATTTTATCTTCTATTATTATGGATGCAGAAGTAGTACTATTGTTGCCACAATCATCGGTAACTGTAAAGGTATACGAAGTACTCCCAGTTCCACCGCAGGCATTTTCAAATTCTCCTTCTTCATAAATCCATACTAGTGCTTCTTTATTACATAAATCACTCGCAACTGCTCCGCCATGATTAGACAACCAGCTAGCGATTAAACCTGCGTTTTCTTCGGCTGCACATTCAAGAAATAAATCAAAAGGAATAGCAACCATCGATGGAGCAGTATTATCTTCTATGATAACCATAGCTGATTCACTCACTTGGTTACCACAATCATCGGTTGCAGTAAATGAGTAAGTAGTTGTACTTGTCAAACCACATTGTTCAACGACACTACTTTCAAAAGTTATATCTACATTAAAATCACATAAATCATTTGCAGCTACATCATTTATCCATGCCTCTATAATAGACGCATTCGCAGGATCCGAGCATTCTAAAGTAATATCTTGAGGCACAAATAAATTTGGCTCACTCGAATCTTCTATTGAAAACCGCTTAATAATCTTATTACTTTCATTTCCGCAATCATCAACAACCCAAAATATCACGTCGTAATATCCAATATCGTCACTACACAATTCATTCTGAGTAAAAGTGACGGATTCGTAATTATTAAACCAAGTATAATTATTACAATATTCATTTACATCTTCATTTGAAATATTTCCATTGTCACTTAACCAGCTTAATAGTTGGTCTATATTTCCATTTCCATTGCACTCTACCGTAACATCTGGTTCTGTTGTCAATATAATTGGATCAGTATTATCCTGAATTTCAAAAAAACGAACACAAGTTGATATATTTCCAAAGTTATCCTCAGCAATAAATAAATACTCTTCTGTATCTGTATTTCCACAACCACTTATGCTATTCCATAATTCATAAGTTAATTCTACCGCGATGTCACAGTTATCTGATGCAACCGCAGAATTCAACCAATCATTTAAAGCTAATTCATTTGAGGGGGCACATTCCAATATTAGATTTGCAGGACAAACCAAATCAGGAACTTGACAATCTTCTACTAAAACTTCAAAACAACAGGTGGATGTATTTTCAGACTCATCTTCAATTGTATAACAAACTGTAGAATTTCCTAAATTAAAAATCTCAGCCGCAGCACTTCCATTGCCACTCGCAGAAGTAACACCAGTAATTGTATAAGTAACTTTTGCATCTGGACAGTTTTCAAAATTAGCAGATGGATCTACTGATTTATCTGATGTCCAAGCACACCTATTCTCGTCAGCGCATTGGACAATAGTAGTAGATGGACATAAAATCATAGGCACATCACTGTCTATAACAATAATATTGAATTGACAAATTGTTTCATTTCCGCATTCATCGGTTGCTGTAAACTCTATCAAAGTTGTTCCAAGATCAAATTCAGTTCCACTAGAAGGACCTTGGGTCTGTACTACTGCAACCATACAATTATCTTCTGCTATAGGCGTGCTAAATATAGGGTTCGAACTGCAGTTGTCTACATCTACATTTATAACCAAATTTTCTTCTGGACAATTTAAGAATGATGGATTAATGGTGTCATCCATCAAGATATCTGCAGTGCAAAAAGACGTATTTCCACATTCATCTATTGCTGTAAAAGTAACACTCAAGGAGCCATTACAATCTTCAGGTAATCCTCCTGGAAAATCTGTATTGATCGAAACTCGACTACATACATCGGTAGCAGTTGCT